>OGXX01002234.1_pt1 | contig 17914 bp, 19 predicted proteins | sample 1576301 | NCBI WGS metagenome assembly OGXX01 (sample SAMEA3541469, study PRJEB24748) | human gut metagenome | biome: human gut; feature: human-associated habitat; material: faeces | place: China | collected 2012
ATAAAACAACATATAAAATAATTAATGAAAAACAAAGTTTATTAGTTTAGAAAATTTTGCAATTTTATTAAATCCTGAAGATGAAAGATTAAAAATAATAGAAAATAAAGAAAGAAGTGTAGTTAGCACTTCTTTCCTTGGTATGTATTTCTTTTTACTAATTCTTTATCTATTTCGTTTAAAATACAAAACTTTTTTTGTAACCAAAAAGGTTCGATTAAATCTTCTTCGTGAGGATCGCCAGTTATTCTATTTATAACGATATCTTCGTTTAAATATTCAAGTTGATCACATACAATATCAACATATTCTTTTCTTGTTAAGATATGGAATTTTTCCTTTTTATATAGTTTTTCTAAAGGAGTATCTTTTAAAATATGTAACATATGAATTTTAATACCATCTATTTTTAAATTATTTAAATATTTTACAGTATTAATCATATCTTCTTTTGTTTCATAAGGTAAACCATTTATTATATGAACGACAACTTTAATATTATTATCTTTTAAAATTTTATACATATCTTCAAATTCTTTTAAAGTATGAGCTCTATTAATAAGTTTACTTGTTTCATCTTTTATTGTTTGAAGACCAAGTTCAATTACTAAATCAGTTTTTTTATTTAATTCTTTTAAATATTCTAACATATCATCTTTTATACAGTCACATCTTGTAGCTATATTAATTCCACATACATTGTCATAACTTAAAACTTCATTTACTTTTTCTTTTAAGAAATTAACAGAACAATATGTATTAGAATTAGCTTGAAAATAAGCAATATATTTAGCATCAGGCCATTTTTTATGAAGAAGTGTTTTAACTTTAATAAATTGTTCTTTTAAACTTAAGTTTTTATCTTCACCACTGCCATTTTTGCAATAAATACATCCTCCATAACTTTTTGTACCATCAATATTAGGACATGTAAGATTTAAGTTTAAACTAACTTTAAATACTTTTTTACCATATCTTTGTTTATAATAATAATCTAAGGTATAATATCTTTTATTTGTGTTTGAATTTTTAAACATAATATCACCAATAAATATTATAAAATAAACAATTTATTACTTCAAGTAAAATTATTTTTTAACATCCCTTGAATAATTTTACTTTTTTTATTATAATAAACCTTATAAAGAAGGTGTATTTATGGAATATGTGATTCAATTTATATTATTTTTTATTATAATTTTTTTGTATTATTATTTTATTGCTACGAAAAGATTTAAAGCAAAATATAGTGATAAAGAAAAAGTTAATTTACCAGAAGTAAAACTTTTAGTAAGAATGGCTAATTTAGATATGAAAAAAGTTAATTATAAAAAGTTATTAAAGCAGATTACTTTTATGTTTTCTATAGTACTTCCTATAACAGTTTTAACAACATTTTTTGTTAAAAGTATCTTTTTAAAAATATTGGTAGGATTTGTCCTTCTTATTGGATTAACATATTTTGGTTTTTATATTATTAGAGTTTATTATAAGAAAAGAGGAATGGTTAAAGATGTATAATTTTAAAAAAATAGAGAAAAAATGGCAAGATATTTGGGATAAGAAAGAAGCTTTTGTTTGTGAAAATAATAGTGATAAACCTAAATATTATTATTTAATAGAATTTCCATATCCAAGTGGAGCTGGACTTCATGTAGGACATGTAAGAAGTCAAACTGCGCTTGATTCAATGGCAAGAAAAAAAAGAATGCAAGGGTTTAATGTATTATATCCAATTGGTTGGGATTCTTTTGGACTTCCAACAGAACAATATGCGATAAAAAATCATATTCATCCTAAAATTGCTACAAAACAAAATATTGAAACATTTAAACGTCAAATAAAATCACTTGGAATATCTTTTGATTGGAGTAGGGAGTTTTCAACAACAGATGAAGATTATTATAAATGGACACAATGGCAGTTTTTAAAATTCTTTGAAAAAGGTATGGCTTATAAAGCAGAAAAAGAAATAAATTGGTGTCCTAATTGTAAAATTGGTTTATCAAATGAAGAAAGTGAAGGAAATGTTTGTGAAAGATGTGGTGGAAAAGTAGAAAAGAAACTTAAATCTCAATGGATGTTAAAGATGAGTTTATATGCTGATAAATTACTTGATGGTCTTTCTATGACTGACTTTGTTGATAGAGTTAAAACAGCTCAGATAAACTGGATAGGAAAAAGTGAAGGGGCAGAAGTTTTATTTAAACTTAAGGAAGTGGATGATACTTTAAAAGTATTTACAACACGCCCTGATACTTTATTTGGTGTAACTTTTATGGTTGTTTCACCAGAACATGAAATGTTAAATAAGTATAAAGATTTAATTAAAAATATTGAAGAAGTTAAAGCGTATCAAGAAGAAGCAAAGAAGAAAACTGAAATTGAAAGAACAGATTTAACTAAAGAAAAAACAGGAGTTAAATTAGATGGTTTAACTGCGATTAATCCTGTTAATAATGAGGAAATTGAAATCTGGATTAGTGATTATGTTTTAACTAATTATGGAACTGGTGCGATTATGGCTGTTCCAGCTCATGATGAAAGAGATTATGCTTTTGCTAAAAAGTTTAATATTAAAATTGTAGAAGTAATAAAAGGTGGAGATATAACAAAAGAAGCTTATACTTTAGATGGTGAAATGGTTAATTCAGGTTTCTTAAATGGTCTTACTGATAAAAAAACTTCAATTTCAAAGATGATAGATTATCTTGAAGAAACAGGTATTGGAAAAAGAAAAGTTAATTATCGTTTACAAGACTGGGTATTTTCTCGTCAAAGATTCTGGGGAGAACCTATCCCAATGATTAATTGTCCAAAATGTGGATGGGTAGGTGTTCCTTATGAAGACTTACCAGTAACACTTCCTGATGTTACTTCTTATGAACCAACAGATGATGGTGAAAGTCCACTTTCTAGGATAGATAGTTTTGTTAATACAACATGTCCTAAATGTGGTGGTGCTGCTAAAAGAGAAACAGATACAATGCCAAACTGGGCTGGATCTTCTTGGTATTGGTTAAGATATATGGATCCTAAAAATGACAAAGCTTTTGCTTCTTATGATGTAATGAAATATTGGGGTATGGTTGATTATTATAATGGTGGTATGGAACATGCAACAAGGCACCTTTTATATGCGAGATTCTGGAATAGATTTTTATATGATGAAGGTCTTGTTCCTTCGATGGAACCATTTAAAAAAAGAGTGGCTCATGGAATGATTCTAGGTAATAATGGCGAAAAAATGAGTAAAAGTAGAGGTAATGTTGTTAATCCTGATGTTATGGTAGATTCATATGGTGCTGATAGTTTAAGATGTTATGAATTATTTATCGGAGATTATGAAAAAGAAGCAGTATGGAATGAATCAGGTTTAAAAGGATGTAAAAGATTTTTAGATAGAGTGTATCGTATGAAGGATAATTTAATAGATAGTTTTTCATATACTGAAAGTCTTGAAATTTTAATTAATAAAACAATAAAAAAAGTAACTGATGATATAGATAATATTAAATATAATACAGCAGTTAGTGCTCTTATGATTTTATTAAATGAATTTGAAAAAGTAGGTAAAATTACTAAAAAAGATTTTCGTACATTCTTAATGTTATTAAATCCAATATGTCCTCATATAACTGAAGAATTAAATGAAATTTGTAATCTTGGAGAAAAAATATATAAATCAAGTTGGCCTACTTACGATGAAAGTAAATTAGATGAAGATGAAATAATTATTGCAGTACAAGTAAATGGTAAATTAAGAAGTACAATAAATGTATTAAAAGATATAGATGAAGAATCTTTAAAAGAAAACGCTTTAAACGAAGAAAATGTAAAAAAACATATACTTGATAAGGAAATTGTAAAAGTTATTGTAATAAAAGGAAAAGTGGTAAATATTGTTGTTAAATAGTATTTACTATTTTTTTTTATAATGTTATAATTTAATTATGATATAGGATGGTGAAACTTATGAAGAAAATATTTTCATATATATTTATATTTATTTTTGTGTTTTTAACATGTTATTTTAATGTATCTGCAATATCATTAAGAAATTATGGTGGTATTAAAGGGTATGAATATAACGGAACAAATAGTTATAATTGTCATGGTTACGCTACAGGTGTAATACAAATAGGTGATGAATATGGAAATGATTATTTTTGCAGTCAATGTGGAAAGCAATTTCCAAATCATACATGGGGTGGAAGCAGTACATTTTATGATTATCAAACTACTGGAACATGTTACTATAGTTGTAGTAATCCAAACACAGGAAGTTATGCAACTACCCAACATAATATTTGGGATATAATGGAAAATAATCCAAAGAAAATTTCATGTAGTCCCTCTAATAGTGAAATATTAAATGCATGTTCTAATGGAACTTTATATTTACTTACTGAATATAGTTATCAAAATTATCAAAAAGTAGTAACATTATCTACTGAAACTTATTATCAACCTGTATCTCAAACAATATATGTATCTAAGGTATGTAATAATGGTTTAACTGGTACATTTACTGTTGAATTAGTAAAAAATGGTAGTATTTATAAAACAGGTACAATATCATGTGGGGAAAAAGAAAAAGCTATTTTTGGAAGTAGTTTACCAACTGGAACATATTTAATAAGAGAAAAAGAAGATAGAGAAGATGTTTTATATGATACTGAAGGTGAAATAACTTTAACTTCTGGTGAAAGTAAAATAGCAACATTTACTAATTCATTAAAAAAAGGTAATGTTAAAGTTAATAAAGTATGTAAAACAGGTGTATCTGGAACATTTAAAATAGGAATTTATAAAAATAATGTTTTATCTGAGTCTAAAGATGTTTCATGTGGTGGAAATGTTACTTTTGATTTACCTGTAGGGAACTATACAATTAAAGAAATAAATCCAGATAGTAAATACAATGTAGAATATTCAAGTTCTTCAGTTACAGTAAAAGCAAATGAAACAAGTGAAGTAACAGTAACAAATTCATTAAAACCTGGTAAAGTAACTGTTACAAAAGAATGTACAGGTTATATAACAAATAATCAAAAATTTAAAATAACATTAAATAATGTAACAAAAGAATTTTCATGTAATACATCATATACTTGGGATAATTTAACTCCCGGTGATTATACATTAACAGAAGATGTAACTAATTTAAAAAATAATTTAGTTCAAATAAAAATAGGAAATAATGCTTTTATAACAGGTGATTCTACAAATGTTAAAGTTCTTCCTAATGAAGAAGTTAAAGCTATTGTCAAAAATACTCTTGAAGCAGGAGGAATAGTATTAACAAAAGTAGATGCTGATACTAAAAAACCTATCGAAGGCGTTAAGTTTAGCTTATATTTTATTAATGGCAATAATGAAGAAGAAGCAAAAGATATTTATGGTAATTTAGTAGGAATTCAAACAACAACAAAAGAAGGAAAGGCTGCTTTTCAAAATCTTCCATATGGAAAATATAAAATAGTAGAAGTTGAAAATCCTGAAGAAGGTTATGTAATTGCGGAATCTCAAACAGTTATTATTGATAAAGATAATGCGTATTATAAAAGTAATTTTGAAAATAAAAGAATAAAACTTATTATAAATAAAACTAATATTGATGGTTCAAAAGAACTAGAAAATGCTAAGTTTAATATTTTAGATAAAAAAACAAAAGAAACATATAAAGAAATTGAAATCACTAAAGATAATAAAACTTTAATTTTAAAACCAGGTGAATATATAATAACAGAAGTAGTTGCTCCAACTGGTTATCAAAAATTATTTGATACAATTGAAATTAAAGTAGATAATAAAGGGAAAATAACTTTAAATAGTAAAAATGATTATGTAACTTTAGATGATAATGTTTTGACAATTAAAAATGATACAAGGAAAGTATCTATATCAAAAGCTGATATAACAACAAATAAAGAACTTGAAGGAGCAGAATTAGTACTTATTAAAAAAACTGGTGAAACAGAAGTTGAAGTTATTAAATGGACTTCAACAAAGACTCCTTATAGAATAGAACTTGAAGCTGGGACTTATATTTTAAAAGAACTTAAAGTTCCAACAGGATATAAAAATGATCCAATTGTATTAGAGTTTAGTGTTGATGAAAATGGTGTTGTAACAATAATAAGTGAAATATCTAAGTATTATAAAAGTGTAGATAATGAAATTACAATATATAATGAAAAACCAATTGATGTACCTGATACTGGAAAAACAATGAAAGTAGTTTTAATTGTAGTAGGAACTTTATTAATAGGTGGAGGAAGTTATTTAACTTTTAAATATGGAAAAAGAAAAGAATACTAGAAAAAAGGTAATAGTTTTATCAGTAGTATTAATTATTTTGGGTATAATAATAATCGGTTGGGAATATTTCTTATCTAAAAAAGATTATGTTTATCAAGAAATGAGAATAAAACTAACATATAATTCAGTTATTGTAAATCCTGATAAAGATGTTAGTGATGATATTTTAAACGATAGCGATGAAGATTTAAACATAAATAATAATGATACTCCTAACGAAACCCCAGTAACACCACCAAAGCCAAAACCAAAACCAACTAGGCCTTCATATAACTATATAGGATACATAGAAATACCCAGTATAAATATTAAAAAAGGGCTTGTTGATAAAAATTCTGTTTATAATAATGTGAATTATAATGTTCAAATAATGAAAGAATCAAGTTATCCTGATGTAGATAAAGGTTTATTCATTTTAGCAGCACATAATGGTACATGTTATAATTGTTACTTTAAACATCTTGATAATATAAAAAATAATGATTTAATTTATGTCAATTATAAAAATAAAAAGTATACATATAAAGTAACAAAAAAATATACAGTTAATAAAACTGGTTATGTTTCAATTTATCGAAATAATGATGTAACAAGTTTAGCATTAGTTACATGTACTTGGGGGACAAAAAATAAACAAACTGTTGTAATTGCAGAATTAATAAATAAAGAATAAAAGAAGGGAAGATGAAAATTATGGAAGATATAACATTTTTTGAAAGAATAAAATTACTTTTTTCTCTAATTTCATCTTCACCTTTTTTTGTTATAATTTTATTTCTTTTAATCGCAGCTACATTAACTCTTGTTTTATCTAAAAAATCAAATAATAGAAATTTAAAAATAATTGTAACAGTTTTATATTTTATATCATTTATATTAATTATATTTAACTATGGTAGTTCATTTACTAAATTTTTTGATAATTTAGTAACTAAATTATTTACTTATTTATACTTTCCAAGTATTATTGCGTATTTATGCTTAATGATTATTGGAATACTTATTTTAGTAAAAATGATTTTAAGAAAAGAAAAATCTAAATTTATAGTAATTAGTAATGTAATGTTATTTACTATATCAGTTTTATTATTTGTTTTATCTATTGATATTATAGTAAAAGGAAATATTGATATATTTGAAAAAACATCAATATATAATAATGAAACATTAATGGTATTAATTCAAGCTAATACAACAGTATATTTATTATGGTTTATAACATTACTTATAAAATATTTAGCAAATAAAATAATAAAAAAATTAGATTATGAAGAAATACCTAAAGAAGATAAAGAAGAGATAAAAGAAGTTAGATATTTAACAGATGAAGAATTTAATGCTTATTTTGAAAATTATAAAAAGAAACATGAAACATTTGAAGAAATAAAGAAATTAATAAATTAATGAATTGATTTTAAAGAAAGTTTGCTTGACTTTCTTTTTGAATATTTATATAATTATAAATGCTTATTAAGTGGAGATGATTTTATGTTAGATATTATAAAAGATACTTTAATAGATGGAATAAAACTATTACCATTTTTATTTATTGCCTTTTTAATTATTGAAATAGTAGAGCATAAATTAAGTAATAAAACTCAAAAAATAATTACAAAGTCAAATAAATATGGGCCTGTTTTAGGAAGCTTATTTGGAGCTTTTCCTCAATGTGGTTTTAGTGTTTTAGCTACTAATTTATATGTAACAAGAATAATTAGTTTAGGAACTCTTATAGCTATTTATTTATCTACTAGTGATGAGATGTTGCCTGTTTTATTATCACATAATGTTGATATTAATTTAATATTTAAAATACTTATTATAAAAATATTTATTGGTATGTTTTGTGGAATAATAATAGATTTTATTATAAGAAAAAAGAAAAAAACTGATAATCTTGATTATCATATATGTAATGAAGAACATTGTCATTGTGAAAAAGGTATATTTACTTCTACAATTATTCATACTTTAAAAACATTTTTATTTATTTTAGTTATAACTTTTATTATGAATATTATTTTTGAATATTTAGGTCATAATTATTTATCAAAACTATTACTTAAAAATAGTATTTTTAGTCCTTTTATTACAAGTTTAATAGGACTTATTCCTAATTGTGGATCTAGTATTCTTCTTACAGAATTATATTTAAAAAATGCAATTGATTTTGCATCATTAATTTCTGGACTTTTAGTTAATAGTGGTATAGCTATAATTATATTATTTAAATCAAATAAAAATATGAAAGAAAATATAAATATTTTAATTTTAACTTATTTAATATCAGTAGTAAGTGGAATTATTTTATATTTATTGTAGGTGCTTTATGAAAAATCTTCAAAGAATAATAAAACAAATAGCATTAGAAAATAATTTATCATATGAAGTATTATCGTGTGATTTAATAATTAAATTAACAAAAGATAATAAAATTAGGTATATAAATGGTTATAAATTTGGTTTAAATAGTCATTCTTTAGGGTTAATCTTAGATGATAAATATGCCACATATGAATTATTAAATTCCTTAAATATTAAAGTTTGTAAACATCATATTTTATTTAGACCAAATAATCATAATTCTTATGCTAAAAATTATAATAGTTTTGATTATTGTTATGATTTATTTTTAAAATATAATAAAAATGTTATTTTAAAAGTTAACAATGGTACATGTGGTGATGGAGTATATCATATTACTACTAAAAAAGAGTTGAAAAAAATATATAATCATTTATTAAAATATAATTTTTCAATTAGTTTATGTCCATATTATGATATAAAAAATGAATATAGAGTTATTTTATTAAATAATGAAATTAAGATAATGTATGGTAAAATTAATCCTGTAGTAATAGGTAATGGTAAAGATAAGTTAATAGATTTATTAAAAGATTTTAATATAAATTATTTTGGATATAAGACTAATTTAAAAAAGAATATAAACTATAATAAAGTTTTAAAAAAGGATGAAAAGTTTATATATGATTTTAAATATAATTTATCTAAAGGCTCTATAATAACTGAAGATATTGATAAAGAAACAAAATCTATTATTAGTAAGATGGCCAAAGATGTTAGTAAAAAGATAAATTTAGGTTTTGGTAGTATTGATATTATTAAAACAAATGATGATAAATATTATGTTTTAGAAATTAATTCAGGTGTTATGATTGAAAATTATATAAAGTTAACTTCTGATGGTTTTAAAAAGGCTAAAAAAGTTTATGAAGAAGCTGTTTTAGAAATGTTTAAGTAAAAATGTAAGATATTTAGAAAATCTTTCATTTTTATTATAAATATATGGTATAATTAAATAGATAAATATATTATAAAGGTGTTGATGTTATGAAAGTAATTATAACAGCAGGAGGAACAGGTGGTCATATATATCCTGCAATATCAATTATAGAAAAAATAAAAGAAATGGATAAGTCTTGTGAAATATTATATATAGGAACAACTAATCGTATGGAAAAAGACATTATTCCTAATATGAATATAAATTATGAAGGAATAAAAATTAATGGGTTAAGTAAAAATCCTGTTACTTGTTTTAAATGTTTAACTAACACTTTAAAAGGAATAGATAAATGTTCTAAAATAATGAAAAGTTTTAAACCAGATGTTGTCGTAGGAGTAGGAGGATATGTTACTGTTCCTGTTGTTTTAGCAGCACATAAACTAAATATTCCTGTTGTTTTACATGAACAAAATAGTGTTCCTGGTAAGGCAAATAAATTCTTAAGTAAATATGCAAATGTTGTATGTGTTTCAATAAAAGATACTTTAAAATATTTTAAAAATGGTGTATTTACAGGCAATCCAAGAAGTGAAGTTGTTTTAAAATCTAAAACAGGTGATAAAAGTAAATATAATTTAACAAAGAATAAAAAACTTGTTCTTATAACAACAGGTTCTTTAGGGGCTAGTTCAATAAATGAAAAAATAGTAGAAAATAAAGATTTATTAACAAATAAAGATTATGAAATACTTTTTGTAACAGGTAATTCTTCTTATGATGAAATAAATTCTAATATAGGTAAAAGTTCTAATATAAAAGTTGTCCCATACATTAAAGATATGCCTGAAGTATTAAAGTTTACTGATATTATTGTATCAAGGGCAGGGGCAACAACAATTTCTGAAATTTTATCTTTAGGACTTGTTAGTATTCTTATTCCAAGCCCATATGTTGCTAATAATCATCAATATTTAAATGCTTTATCCTTAAAAAATAACGATGCTTGTATTTTAATGGAAGAAAAAGATTTTGATATGGAAAAATTAATAAAGGAAATAGATACTTTATTAAATAATAAAGAAGAATATAACAAAATAAGTAATAATGCTAAAAAATTAGGGGTAAAAAATAGTGCAACTTTGATATACAATGAAATAAAAAAATTAACTAATGATAAGTAGAAGGTGAAAAAATGTTAAAACTTGAAGAAATTATAAATTTACTTGAGAATGATGGAGATATAAAAGAAAATGTTAGTTTAAAAACACTTACAACTTTAAAAGTTGGAGGAATAAGTAAATATGTTTTTTATCCTAAGGATGTTTCTTCTTTAAAAAAAGCATTAACTTTATTTAAAGAAAATAATATAAATTATAAAATATTTGGTAATGGTTCTAATATTATACCAAGTGATAAAATTTATGATGGTGTAATAATAAAATTAAGTTTATTAAATAATTTAAAAATAGAAGATGAAATAGTAGAAGTTGAAGCAGGTTATAGTTTAATGAAATTAGCTAAAGATGTTATTAAACTTGGACTTAGTGGTTTAGAATGGGCAAATGGTATACCTGGTACAATCGGGGGAGCAGTATATATGAATGCTGGAGCTTATAAACAAGATATGAGTCTTATATTAAAAGATGTTACTTTACTTGATAGTAATATGAATATAATAACATTAAACAAAAATGATTTGGATTTTAGTTATAGACATTCTAGATTAATGGAAGAAGAACTTATATGCTTAAAAGCCACTTTAAAACTTGAAAAGAAAGATATTTCTTTAATTGAAGAAGTTGTTAATAAAAGAAAAGAAAAAAGAATAGAAACACAACCACTTGAATATCCATCTGCAGGTTCTGTTTTTAGAAATCCCAAGGATGATTTTGCGGGAAGATTAATTGAAGAATGTAATTTAAAAGGTAAGCGAATTGGTGGGGCAATGATAAGTTCTAAACATGCTAATTTTATTATAAATAAAAATAATGCAACAGGAGAAGATGTTTTAAATTTAATTAACCTAGCTAAAAAAGAAGTAAAAGAAAAATTTGATATAGAGTTAAAACAAGAACAAGAATTATTTAATTTTGATTAAAAAGAGGTTTATATGAAGAAAAAAAAGAAAAAGATGAAGAAGGGTTTTATTAAATTTTGTTTAATTATTTTAATTCTTTTTGGTATTAGTACTTTAGTTTATTATGGTATTGGTCCTAACATTAAAAATATTTATGTTTTGGATAATAATTATTTAAGTGATCAAGAAATAATAGATCTTGCAGGATTAAATACTTATCCTAATTTTTACACAACATCATCTAGTTCAATAAAAAAGAAATTAAAGAGTAATACTTTAATAAAAGATGTTAAAATTAAAAAAAGATTATTTAATAAAATATATATTTATGTAGATGAATATGAAGTATTATTTTATAATCAAAATACTTCTAAATATGTTTTAGAAAATAAAAAAGAAGTTTTATTAGATGGTATTGTTGTGCCAACTTTAATAAATTATGTTCCAGATACAAAATATAATACGTTTATAAATAAATATATTTTATTAGATGATAAAGTAAAACAAAAAATATCAGAAATTAAATATGATCCTAATACAATTGATGAAGATAGATTTTTTCTTTATATGAATGATGGTAATTATGTTTATATAACTTTAACAAAGATGGAACTTTTAAATAAATATAATGAAGCTATAACAAAAGTTGAAGGTAAAAAAGGTACATTATATTTAGATTCAGGAAATTATTTTGAAATTAGATAAAATGTCTTGAAAAAAATTAATATTTGGGGTATAATTAACTAGTAATTGTTAGTTATGCGCCCATAGCTCAATTGGATAGAGCGTTTGGCTACGGACCAAAAGGTTAGGGGTTCGACTCCCTTTGGGCGCACCATTTATGAAAGTGTGAAGGACTTTTTTAAGTTCTTTTTATTTTTTTAACATAAAAAATAAAAATAGTTAGCATTATTTACTAACTATTTTTTGTTGATATTATTTTTACTTTGCTTTTTCCTTTTAGTACATTGTTACTCCATTTGAAGGGTTTAACACCACTTAAGGCTTCTTTCATACTTATTGTAGTTCGAGGTTTGGTAAAGAATCCTTTTGGAAATTTAGAGCATTCTTTTTTTTGCATATAAACACCTCTTTTTTATAATTATACACTAAATTTAATATAAAATGTATAAACAATTGTTGTATATAATATCATTTAACTGTAATTTTGTCAACTAACTTAAGATTTTATTTAAACTTCCACTTTTTCAAGATTTTCTGTTATGTTTTTTAATAATCCTTTTTCATTAAGAACAAGGATTAATTGTACTAGTTCATCCAATAATTCTGCTTCCATATGTGCTATAACTTTATATTCTATTAAACTTTTATTAAAATAATACAATTGATCTGCTTTTATATAACCATTTTTAGAATTGATTTTATCACCCGAGATATATTCTTCTTTAATTGGTAAGTTTTCTTGATATTTTAATTTTTTGTTTTTATGTTTCTCATTATGGAAACTACACATCATATTTGAAACAAAATCATATTTTAGTCCTTCTACATAATCTTTTTCATCATTAATAACTACAAATGAATGCTTTGGTACAGTATTTCCATCTTTATCTTTGAATTCTTTTACTACTATAATATCTCCTAATTTACACATGCTAATTCACTCCTTTATTTCAATTTTTCATTTTGATTTGTGTTTTTGAATGATTGCTTTTGTTAATATCTTCTTACTTGATTTTAATAGTTTTAATTTTTGTACCTAAAATTCATTTTATAAAAAATAATGGTAACACATTGGTGCTACTAAATATAATTATATAATAATAAAAATAATAAAACAAGCGAACAAGTTATTTTTTTATTAATTAAAAAAAAACTAATTTTTATATAGCAAAATAAAATAATATATGTTAAGATTTATATGGAGGAAGTTTTATGAATGAATTAAAAATAAAAGGAATTTATAAACATTTTAAAGGTGATTATTATATTGTTGAGGATATAGCTATTCATAGTGAAACAAAAGAAGAATATATTATTTATCGTGCTTTATATGGTAATAATAATCTTTATATAAGACCTAAAGATATGTTTTTAAGTGAAGTTGATTATAAAAAATATCCAAATATTAAACAAAAGTATAGATTTGAATTACAAAATATTGAAAGTGTAAATAAGTAAGGAGGAAATTATATGAAAGAAAAAAACAATAATTTATTAGGAATACTTGGTGCTGTTTTAGGAGCATTTATTGGGGCAATACCATGGATTTTAGTTTATGTATATGGAAATTTAATGTTTTCATTTTTAGCATTTGTAATAGCACTAACAGCTTTTAAAGGTTATACATTATTAAAAGGAAAAGTAACAAAAAATACTCCAGTAATAATTGGAGTAATATCTGTTTTAACTGTAATTATATCTACATTAATAATTATTCCATGTTTACTTTTAGCTAAAAAAGGATTTACTGTTAATATAAAAAGTCTAATTTCATTATATAATAGTTCAACATTTGTATTTGCTATTATAAGAGATTTAGTAATAGCAATTATTTTTACAATTTTAGGTATAAGTGGTGTGATAAATCAAATAAAAGCAAAAGGGTTAGATGAAGAAGAAGTAAAAGAACATTCAAAAAAACAAAATACATTATATACAATATTAATTGTCATAGCTATTGTTATATCTACTGTTGTTGGTTCTATTGATACTAGTGATAATAAAACTAATACTAAAACAAAACTTTATGAAACATCAGGTATAAAAATAACTTTACCAAATGATATGTTAGTTTATAATACAGAAGATTATGATATTTCATATGCTAATAATAGTTTAATGTTTTTAGGAATAAAAGAACCATTTACTATTCTTAGTGATATAGGTTTAGATAGTAGTTCAACAATTGAAGAATATGCCGTAAAAGTACAAGAAGCAAATAGAACTCCAACATTTATTCCAAAAGATAATTATATGTATTATACAAAAACAGAAAATATTAATAATACAAGTTATGATTATGTAATAATGGTAGCTAAAGGTAAAGATTCTTTCTATATTTTAAATTTTATATCTTTAACAAAAGATAAAATGCAGGATAAAGTATTTTCTTATATAGATACAATTGAATTTGAATAAAAACATTTAAGATGGATTTTAAAATTCATCTTTTTTTGTTTAATTTATCATACTTTAACATTCAAAAATATATAATTAAATGATTATGAGGTGTGTTATGAAAAAAATATTTTTGTTTGTAATAAGTTTTATTTTATTTAGTAGTAATGTATTAGCATCATCAATTATTATGGATATTGATAGTGGAAGAATATTTAGTGAAAAAGCTAGTAATGAAGTTCGTTTAATCGCATCTACTACTAAAATAATGACAGCAATTCTTGCTATTGAATCTAATAGATTAGAAGATATAGTAACAGCAAAAGAAGAAGTACTTTCAATGTATGGAAGTAATATATATTTAGAATATAATGAAAATATGACTTTATTAGATTTAGTATATGGTCTTATGCTTCGAAGTGGAAATGATGCTTCAGTTGTTATAGCAAGTTATGTTGGTGGTAATATTGAAAACTTTGTTAAAATAATGAATAAAAAAGCCAAAGAATTAGGTCTTACTAATACAATATTTTCTAATCCTAATGGTTTAGATGATGATACTAAAAATTATTCTACGGCAAAAGACTTAGCTATACTTTATTCTTATGCTTATAAAAATAAAACATTTAGAGATATCGTAGGTACAAAATATTATAAAACAGTAAGTGATTTAAAATCATATACTTGGAAAAATAGAAATAATTTACTTTTTACATATGATAAAGCAAATGGAGGAAAAACAGGCTATACACCTCTTGCAGGTAGACTTCTTGTTTCAAGTGCTTCAAATAATGATTTAAATTTGTGTATGGTTACAATAGATAAATCATCATATCTTTATGAATTTCATAAAAAAACTTATGAAGAAATATTTTCTAAATATAAAAATTATTTAATTTTAGATAAATCAAACTTTGGAGTTAACACATCTTTAGAGGGTAAACCCTTTATAAAAGAATCATTTAAATATCCATTAACCGAAGAAGAATTTAAATCTATAAGTATTAAAACTAAAATAAATGAAAATAAAAAATATAAAAATAATGATAAAATAGGTAAGGTATATATTTATTTAAATGATGATATTATATATTCTAATGATATTTATATAGAAAAAGAAAATAAAAGTATTTTTACAAAAATAAAAAATATTTTTACTACGATAGTTGATAAAATCTTTTAAATCCTTTATAATTTAGTTATTAAAAAGGTGATGTTTATGGAAAGATTACAAAAAGTTATTGCTAGTACTGGTTATTGTTCAAGAAGAAAAGCAGAGGAACTAATTAAAGAAGGTAAAGTAATGGTAGATAATGAAATAATTACAACTTTAGGATATAAAGTTTTAAGTAATGCTGAAATTATTATTGAGGGTGTTTTATTAGAAAAAGAAAACAAAGTATATTTTTTACTTAATAAACCACGTGGTGTTATATCAAGTGTAAAAGATGATAAAAAAAGAACAACTGTTGTAGATTTAATTGATACAAATATAAGAATATATCCTGTAGGAAGACTTGATTATGATACAACAGGGATTATTCTTCTTACTAATGATGGGGAGTTTTCTAATATGTTAACTAGTCCTAAAAATGAAATAGAAAAAACATATATTGCTAAAGTAAAAGGGGTTTTATTACCAATAGAAATAAAAAAATTAAAATCAGGTGTTAAAATAGATAATTATGTAACAAGTCCTTGTAAAGTTAAAGTTAGAAGTTATAATAAAAAAACTGATACTTCAATGGTTGAAATAACAATTCATGAAGGTAAAAATCATCAAGTTAAAAAAATGTTTGAAAGTATAAATCATGAAGTATTAAAATTAAAAAGAGAAAAAATAGCATTCTTAAATTTAAATGGTGTACCATCTGGACATTATAGAAATTTAACACCTAAAGAAGTAAAGCAATTATATTATTTAAGTAAAAAAAGTTCTAAATAAGAACTTTTTATTCATTTACTTCAATTGCATTAACAGGGCAACTTTCACTTGCATCTTTTACTTCTTCTTCTAAATTTTCAGGAACAACTTCAACAATAACTTCAGCAACTCCTTCATCATTTATTTCAAAGACATCTGGAACTAAAGCTTGACATGCTCCGCATCCAATACACATATTTTTAACTTTTGCTTTCATAAAACATCCTCCTAATAAAATTATATACTAAAATAAATAAAAAACAATATATTTTATTTTTTTCTTTTATATGGTACAATTATATATAGTAAAGTAGGTGTGAAGTTATGGTAACAAGAATGGAAAGATATAATAATTCTTTAGAAGATGTAAAAATAACTAAAAGAAGTGATAAAAATAAAGATTTATATGAAAAAGTAAAGGTTACAGAAATGAATCCTGAATATATTGATATAAATACTACTAATGTTTATGAAATAGGATCTATAAATGATGTTACAAAAAGAAGATCATCATATCAAAAATTAAGATCACTTGATGATGTATTAGAAAAAGAAAGAACAATTACACCTTTAGAAGAAAAACCATTACCTAAAGAAGAAAGACTATATAATATAGATGATATATTAAAAAAAGCTAAAGAAACTTATAAAGATGAAGAGAAAAAAAGACTTCTTAATACAGAATATAATATATTAACTAAACTTGATTTAGACAAAGTAACAAGTAATGATGGTTTTAGTAAAGATCATTATAAAAAAATGGTTGATGATTTATATAGTGAAAAAGAAATAAAACAAGATGATGGAAAAGAATTATTTGCAGATTTAATGGAAGATGAAAATAAAGAAATTAAAAAAGAAGAAATAAAACCTGAAGTAATAAAAGAAGAAAAAATAAAAGAACCTGATAAAGAACTTGTAAAGGAAAACATAGAATCTGAAAAAGAAGAAGATAAAGAAGAAGTAAAAGAAACAACAGGAGATTTTGTAACAAAAATAGAAGTTACAAAAGAAATGAAAGTAAATGAAGATGAAGAGGATGATGAAGAATTTATTGAAAAAAGAAGTCCTTTATTAACAATTATAATAATTTTAGTAGTTCTTCTTTTACTAGCAGCAGGATATTTATTATTAAAACACTTTGGTATAATCTAAGTGTTTTTTTCATATAATCTAATATGAATAACCGAATGATTTTAAAAAATAATAGTAAAAATTATTATAATATAAAAAGGAATAATAAAGTAATTAAATTAGTAAT
>OGXX01002236.1_pt1 | contig 17910 bp, 10 predicted proteins | sample 1576301 | NCBI WGS metagenome assembly OGXX01 (sample SAMEA3541469, study PRJEB24748) | human gut metagenome | biome: human gut; feature: human-associated habitat; material: faeces | place: China | collected 2012
AGGCGAACAGAACCCCCAAGACCTATAAGGTAACATTCAAGGGCGAGGATCTGTCGGGCGAAAAAACTGCGGCCTATAACACGCCCTACCATTTCAAGCTGAACCGGAAGGCCGGATACAGCTACGTTCTGCGTGTGACCATCGGCGGAAAATCTTACACCGGCTACAAGGCGGAGAACGGCGGCTACGTGATCCCGGGTGCGGCCGTCACAGGCGACATTGTCGTCACCGCGCAGAAAACCAAGATCAATTCCGGTGGCACCAGCGGCGGTGGCGGCAGCAGCGGCGGCGGAAGTTCTGCCGGCACTGTATCGGTAAGCTTCATTGGTTCCGGCGCGGACGACGCGGTGGGCAGGAAAACCACACGGCGCGGTTCGGATTATACATTCCGCATTGATCGTAAGGACGATACCGATTATGACGTTTCCGCAAGGGTTAACGGCATCACCGTCAAATGTACCTACGACAGTAAAAAGAATATTTACCGTATTTCGGGCAGCGAGGTTACAGGAGATATCACCATCACGATTACGAAGGGCGCCCCGGTGGAGGTCAACGTATACGTCACGCTGGATAAGCAGAGCATGTACCTTGTGACTTACAGCGGCAGCGTTGAAGATGGGCATGTCCCCATGTACGACGGACAGAATATGTACTGGTCGGAAGCCTACAACGCCTACGCATGGCTGGTGATTTCCTCCGCTGATGAAAAAGAGGTCGTGCGGACTGCCCGGAACAGTATCATCATCGGAGAAGGGGAGGCCGCCGCCTCCATCGACTACTCCGGCAACGTTGATCTCAGCGGGCGCATCGATGTGGACGACGTACATCTCGACCACGACGTGTACAACGCGAGATACACGCTGGTAAGCATGGTGATGCACAAATTCCTGAACGCAGATGTCAACAGAGACCGGAAGGTGGACGTAAAGGATGCGGTGTGGATCGTCAACCGCATTCTCAGCGGACAGCAAGGAGCGTGACATATGAAGAAAATCACCAGTGTCATTCTGGCCATCGCACTGATATTCGCGCTGGCCGTGACGGCCATGGCGGCGGAGATCGCGGACTGCACCGTGTCCGCCGATTCCGTGTCGGCGACGGCGGGGGGGACTGTGACTGTACCCATCCGCATTTCCGGGAACCGGGGCTTTACCAATTTCGGCATTGCTCTGGACTATGACCGGGAGCAGCTGGAGCTGCTGAGCATCCAGACGGCGGAAGGGGAAACGCCCTATCTCTGCGGCACGACGGTTGCCGTGAATACCCAATGGACAGGTACGGACGAGAAGACCTTTGGCTACGTCACGGCTGCTCTGGAAGAAGCCGCGACGGCAGACGGAATTCTGTTCACGGCCACGTTCCGGGTCAGTGGGGATTTTTCCGGCACTGCGGCGGTGCAGCCGGTGGTGCAGTATATGCGCAGCAACAAACGGCTGCTGTCCGTGTTTGACGCCATCCCCGTTACGACCGTGAGCGGAACCGTATCGACGGTTCTGGTGGGAGACTATGACCAGAACGGAACGGTAAACGCGCTTGACGTCATGGGCCTGTACAGAGCTGTGATAAGCGGCACGGATTTCTCGGAAGAGGATCTTGACCGTCTGGATGTCAACCGGGACGGTATGATCAACGCGCTTGACATAATGGCAATTTATGGGATCGTATCGGGCGGTCAGGAATGACCCGACCCACAGAAAAGGAGCGAAATATGATGAAAAAAGTTCTGTCCTGCTTACTTGCGGTCATGCTTTTCCTGACCTGCATTCCCACGGCGATGGCAGTGGATAACGCCCGTGACTTCTTCTTCGAGCTGTCCGTGGACGGCAGCGATAAGAAAGAGGTACAGCCCGGCGACATCATTCAGGTGGATTTCAACCTGAAACGGTCGGACAGCGGCGACGCCTACACCATGTACGGTATGCAGAACGAAATCCGATACGACAGCAATTTCTTCGAGCTGGTGGAGGGCAGCGCCCTGCTGAGCAACGGAATTTCCACCACGGACATCGGCCTGCGGGACAATTACCGGGAATTTTACATGAACTTTGTGTCCCTGTCCGGCGGCGAGGAATGGAACGCCCAGCGTCTGGTCGGTTCCTTCAAGCTGAAAGTGATCGCCACGTCCGGCGTGTCCAAGATCACGAATCAGGACTATCTGGTGTCCACCAAGGACGGAACCGATGAATATAAGGCGTCCTGTCAGGATGTGACCATCATCATTTCCACCGACTGCACGGTCACGTTTGAGCCAAACGGCGGCACGGCGGTTCCCAGCCAGACCGTCCGGTACGGCGAGACCGTGGAGCGGCCGGACAATCCTACCCGGGAGGGCTACCATCTGGTGGGCTGGTATTCGGATATCGACCTCCAGAATCCGTGGGATTTTGACACCGACACCGTTCAGGGCAATGTGACCCTGTACGCAAGATGGGAGAAGGGCGACGCGCCTGAGACGGATGCTGACGGCACCGGCAGCGGTCTGTGGTGGCTGCTGGGTCTGGGCCTGCTTGGTCTGCTGCTTCTGCTCCTGATTCTCCTGCTGCTGGGCAGGAAGACGGTTCACTTCGAGACCGGCTGCGACAGCAAAGTCAAGGATCAGAAGGTGAAGAAGGGCAGTCTGGTGACACGTCCCGAGCAGCCGGTTCGCCCCGGCAGAGCCTTCGCCGGATGGTACGCAGATGAGAGCTGCACCAAGCGCTGGGATTTTGATAACGACAAGGTTGAAGATAATATGACACTCTACGCAAAGTGGCTATAAGTTCATGCGTCCCCACCCGGATTTTTCCGGGTGGGGCACACGTGCATTCTGCGGCGGCACGTGAATTGGGGCAAATTCCGAAGACAAAAGGAATGGCAGTATGGATTGGAATTCATTATTTCACAGCAAATATCTGCGGGGCGGCCTGTGCGCAGTGCTGATCGCCGCGATCCTGCTGGGACTGTGGCTTCCGGGAACGGGGCTGAAGGAGGCCCAGCCGGATGACCCCCTGCAAGGGGAGGGCGTCCGGGAGATCACGGTGCTGAAGCTGGGGGAGAATTTGGAGCAGCTGAACACCATTTCGGTTCCCAGTGGCGGTCAGACAAAATCCACAGAGCCGAATGACAAGGCCAGCGAGACCCGACCGGAAGAAACCCAGCCAGATTCCTCTACGGATGACGGCAGCGACGGTCAGGAGGACGGAGATCAGGGCGAAGACGGCGGGGAGATCTCTCCGTCCGAGCTGTCGCTGGTCTTGACCTGGAACGCAAAGGGCATTGCCTGTGCCGCGGGCAATACGCAGGCGTTTTCCGTAAGCAGCTATGAGCTGAACGAGGACTTGTTCCGGTTTCGCGTAAGCCTGACCGGAACACAGGCGCAGGATGCAAAGATCGTGAATGGCATCTCCATTACGGAATCCACCCAGACGGCAAGAGAACTGAAGTGGCCCAGCGACTCATTGATCATGAATCCGGCAGCGGGAACGGACAAAGAAGTTTACAATTTTTCATTTACGGTCAGGACTGCGGAACGGGATGTGTTTTTCCGGTATAAGATCACCTATCAGAAGCTCCCGGATGTGCAGCTTTCCTTTACATGGCGGGGAACCGGCAATCACAAAGGCACGCTGCTTTGTATGCCCAGCGGCAGCGTTGTGGATAAAATCAAGAGTAACCAGCTGGCCGGAGGCGGGATAAGCTACGAGATGAAATTGGTCGGTAGCGACGCGGCCAATGCGAGAATCTGGAGCGCCAGCTATACATCTGACGCGAACGACGGCGGGAGTCTCGACGGCCCTCTGCGCATGGAAATACCGGAGGGCGAGACCTCCAATACGTATCGAATCGCGGTGAACGTGATCGCCAACAGTCAGAATTACCATTATGAGGTCGTTCTGTACTTCGGGAATGACGTGACGCTGCAGATGCGTTATACGCTTCTCGACGGCACCCAGCCGGTGATTCTCTGCGAGAACGGGAAAACGAAGGCCGCAGACACCGTATACGACGACCAGCTGGCAGGGAATATGCTGCCATACGAAATGTCCATCGTCGGTTCTGATGCCGACAGCGTTACGATCACCTCCGTCAGATGCACCCAGACCGGAAACAAGAACAGAACCCAGAATCTTAACAAATCGGGGGATGTTCGGCTTTTCCTGAATAGCGGGAAGCAGGGGCAGAACAACTTCACAGTCGAAGCGGCGGACAATTCGGGAAATCAGTATACCTTCAAAATCAACGTTCCCTACAAACACAGCGGGAATAATAATATCCAGATCGAAACGAATCTTGATACTGTCGAAGAACTTATCAATGATACAAAGACCAATCTGACGGTCAGGGCATGGAGTGAGGACGCTGAGGGAAATGAGACTTACATCCCGGCGAACGGAACGGATACGATCCTGCGCGTCGTGTTTGACGGCATGGAGGTTGGCTATACCAGCACCAACTCCGCCGAAAAAACGTCAGAATACGACCTGTATCCCGCCAACCCGGAGATCGGGGACATGAACGAACACACGCTCTACATTTACGCCGAGGATTCCTATGGCAACAATGGCGACAAGACGCTGACTTTTACCGGCAAGCGCCGGGAAGCCGGACAGAAGATCGGCGACGCCACGATTTATGTGGACATGACGGTGCTGGGGATCGGCGTCGTCGGCCCCATCCATTATGACGTTCTGGCGGACGAACCGATTTCCTACGTGGTTGCCAAAGCAATCATGGGAAAAGATACAGGCGACCCCTTCGGCGCGGCAAGCGAAACTCTGGGCTGGCAGGGCGACTACGGTGGGTCGTTGGACATTGGTTTCTATCTACGGTGGCTGGATACCGGCTATAGCGCAGATGCGCTGGAAGACTCCACTTGGCCGGGAAGCACGGAAGAGGAAGCGCTGGCGGCCATTGACGCCCGGTTCGGCGCGGGGACTGGCCTTGCAACCCTGTGGCGCTGCCTGTACCGCAATGGACTGAACAAAAGCGTCGGCTCCGGCAGCACCTTCGGCGAGTTCGATTATACCAGCGGCTCCGGGTGGATGTACTCGATAGGCGGCAGCTATTACCCGGGGCAATCCATGTCCGCGGTGCATCTGAGGGACAAAGATGTGCTGACGCTGCGCTACACTCTGGCCTACGGGTGGGACATCGGCGGCGGCAGCGACAATTACGGCAATGTTGTGGGATACTGTGTCGAAGGGCGCAATGGCACAATTTATGTTAACCATCGATGGGAAACCGCAGAAGACCTGGACGGCTCCGTTCGCTACGTGTGCCGCTGCTGCGGCATGGTTCAGGACTGCCCCCACGCGCATATGACCTACAAGGATTTGGAGGACGGAACCCATATTCTGCTCTGCGAGGATTGTCAGGCGGTCATCGGCGACCCGCTCCCCCACAACTGGACATACGACGCCGGGGACACGGAGGACAGCCACGTCTGCGCGGAGTGCGGCGCGGCGGAGCAGCATTTCTGGAAAGAAGTGGAAGGCACCAACACCGCCACCTGCACCGAGCCGGGCGTCAGAACGGTCAGATGCAGCGTCTGCGGCATGGAAAAGGAAGAAGAAGCCGAAGCGAAGGGGCACACGCTGGACAATCGCTGGAACCACACGGCGCTGGAGCACTATCAGAAATGCTCGACCTGCGGCGAGGAATTTGGGCGCGGGAGCCATGAGTACGGATACGAACCCGGAATTGGTTGGGAAGATTATGCGTGTCGCATTTGTGGAGAACTCCACGAATTTTTGTGCGGCGGCGCCCTGACGATTCAGGAAGCTACCTGCCAGAGAATCGTGTACCACTGCGACAGCTGCGGCTATGACATGACGAAGCCCGGCACCTTCGACGAATATCATGATTACGTGGACGGCTTCTGCCGGTACTGCGGCGCGGAAGACCCGGATCATGTGCCGCACGAGCACGACTACCATGAGACGCATCGGGTTGACCCGACCTGCACGGAGGACGGGTATATCGAGTACACCTGCGACTGCGGGGACTCCTACAGGGAACCCCTCCCGGCCACCGGCCACACCTGGGGCGAATGGTCGCCCGCGGGAGACGGGAAGGAAGTCCGCTATTGCGATGCCTGCGGCGCGGAGGACTATCGGACAAGCGAAGAGGACACATACAGCGTACAGATGCTCTTTTTGCACTGGCTTTTCCCAAGAATGCATTAAAAATAGGGGGAATCACAATGAATGAGAAAATTCCTGAGATCCTGCGGCAGATCGAAACGGTCGTTGTGGGTAAAAACGAAATCGTAGAGAAAATCCTGATGGCGATTCTGGCGGGCGGCCATGTGCTGATGGAGGACGTTCCCGGCGTGGGTAAGACCACCACGGCCATGACCTTTGCCAAGGTGCTGGGACTGGACACCAAACGCGTTCAGTTCACCTCCGACACCGTTCCGTCGGACATTATCGGCTACTCAGTCTACGACAAGGAAAGCGGCAGCTTCGTCTATAAGCCCGGCGCGGTCATGACGAATCTGCTTCTAGCCGACGAAATCAACCGTACCTCCAGCACCCAGTCCGCCCTGCTGGAGGCAATGGAAGAACTGCATGTAACGGTGGACGGCAAGACCTATGAGCTGCCCCAGCCCTTCGTGGTGCTGGCGACCCAGAACCCCGTGGGTTCTGCGGGAACGCAGATGCTGCCGCCGTCTCAGATGGACCGGTTTATGATTAAGATCAGCATGGGCTACCCCGATTTTGAAAGCCAGATCAGCATTTTGCGGGACAGACACACGGAAAACCCCCTGAACCGGGTGACCCCGGTGGTTGACCGGGAGCAGCTGCAGGCGCTGATTCAGGAAGCGGCGAAAGCGGAAATTCAGGACGCCGTTTACGAGTATGTCACCCGGCTGACACAGGCCAGCCGGGAGCACCCCATGGTGCAGCTGGGCGTCAGCCCCCGCGGCGCGCTGGCGGTCTGCCGTATGGCGAAGGCTTACGCTTACCTCAACGGCCGGGATTTCGTTATCCCGGAGGATGTGGCCGCCGTGTTCCCGGATGTGTGCTGCCACCGTCTGGTGCTGACCACCAAGGCAAGAATGATGGAGGAACGGCCGGAGACGGTCATTGCCGCCATTCTGGATTCCGTAAAAATGCCGGTGATTAAGCAATAAACGAAACAACGAACGGAAGCAGGTACTGCTTATGATCGCAATGAAATTGGGTTGGGCGGTGCTGGGGGGCATCTGCGTCTGGCTTACCCTGTATTACGGGAGCAGCGGCGCGCTGGCTCTGGCGGCGGCGCTGCTGGTTCTGCCTCTGGGCAGCCTCCCGATCCACCTTTTCCTGAGAAAACGGCTTCGGGTGCGGGTGGAAGCACCCGCCGTGGTGCGGAAAGGGGACGAGGGCGGCGTCACGATCTGTCTGGAAAACCCCACGCTGCTGCCCGCCCTGCGTATCCGCTGCCGGGTAACGACCCGGAATCAGCTGAACGGCGAGCGCTGTACCCGGAATGTCATGACATGGGCGTTCCCGAAAGGGCAGCGGCGCGCATCCCTGCGCTTGGGAAGCGAATACTGCGGGCGTATCCAAATCTCCGTGGAGCAGGTGAAGCTCTACGACTGTTTCGGCCTCATCGGCGTCCCCTGCGGATGCAGTGCGGAAGCGCACATGACGGTGCAGCCGGACACCTTCCCCATTCGGGTGAATCTGATCCCCAATCCCGACAGTCAGGAGGACAGCGACACCTATTCTCAGGAGCGGCCCGGCGCCGACCTGACGGAGACGTTCCAGATTCGGGAATACGTCCCCGGCGACAGTATGCGGCAGATCCACTGGAAACTCAGCGGAAAATTTGACCGGCTGATCGTCCGTGACCCGGCGCTGCCCATCACCCGCAATGTGCTGGTGTTCTGGGAGAGAACGGGGCAGTCCGGCAGCGTCAAGCGCATTGACGCGCAGGCGGAAACGGTGGTGTCAGCGTGCCGGAGCCTGTCGGACAGCGGCGTCCAGTTCACCCTCGGATGGAACGATACGGACAGCAATGTCTGCGTCCTGCATGAGATTTGCGGCATGGAAGATCTGGTCGGCGTTATCCCCCGGCTGCTGTGCGCCGCCGGAAGGAAGGATGGTGTCGGCGGCGCGTCGCTGCTGGTACAGACCCGGCCGGATGCCCTGTGCGGACATATGGTGTACATCGGGGAGGAACCCTGCGCCGATGTATTGCAGATGCAGCGGCTGGGGCATGTCACGGCGCTGCTCTGCGGCGAATCGCCTTTGGAGGGGAGCATCCCCTTCGACGTGGGGCGGTATCGGGAACAACTGGGAGAAATTGACGTATAAGGGAGGCGAAAGCCTTGACCTCAAAAATAAAACAGGGGATGCACCTGCGTCAGCCTGAGAATTCGTCGGACGGCGCATGGATTTTCCAGACGTTGGCGGCGATGCTCGCCTGCGCGGCACTGATGTTTGCGCTTGCGGCGTTGGCCGGGTTTCGGACGGGAAATCTGCTGCCAATCCTGCTGGCGGCGGGCGGATACGTGTGCATCGCCTACGGCGTGACCATCCGGTTTCAGAAGCAGCAGTGGTTTTTCCTTGCCGCGCTGGCCGTCCTGCTTCTGCTGGTTCTCATTTGCAGACAGCAGGTGCTGGAAGGCTACCGCCTGTTCTGGAATCAGATGCGCAATACTTATACCGCCGGAACGGGCTGGGTGATTCCCAAATGGGAGACGCAGCTGCCTGCTGAGAAAAGCGGGCTGTGCCTGACGCTGTTTGCCGTGGTGGCCGCAAGCGCTATAGCGCTGATTTGCTGCTGGCTGAGCGGCCGGGCGCCGGCTATACTGGCGGTGCTGCTGCCCGCCGCCGCGTTGGCGGGAATGGCGGTTTTCAAGACCGACGAGGTACTTCCCGGATTGGCCGCGCTGGCGGCTGCCGTGCTGATTCTTACTTACAGCGGGTGGCAGAGCCGGAAAGCGGCGTTCCCGGTCACATTTGGCTGGATTCTCTGCGGAATTGCGGCGGGATTGCTGATGCTTTGCGCGTCGGTTCCCGGTGTGCAAAGCTGGACGCAGAAAATCGGCGAAGATAGCCGCAAGGCAATTCATGCCTATCGCTATGAGACGAAAAATACCGTGCTGCCCGAGGGCAACTTCACGGATTATCAGAAGCAGAGCGGCACCCGGCCGGGATTGGAAGTGACCATGTCGAACCCGGAAGCACTGTACCTGCGGGGATTCACCGGGGCTACGCTGGAAGGCGACATCTGGAGCACGGTGGACTCTGCCGTTCTGGCGCAGAATCAGGCGCTTTTATACTGGCTGAACGAAAACGCCTTTCACCCGGCGGCACAGTATGCGTCGGCCGCCGCCGGAACGGACAGAGGCACGGGCAGCGTTTCCATTCAGAATACCGGCGCGTGCAGCGCTTACCAATATGTTCCCTTTTCCCTGCGGGACACGGGAAATTTACCGGCGGAAAATCTGAAAGAGGACAGCCCTCCCTCCGACGGGGAGAGGACGTACCGGTACTCCGTGGTAACCAGCGGCGGGAATGGCATTGAGCAGACCCTGTCGCGGCTGCAAACCTCCGATGATGCGCAGGTGCTGCAATACCGGAGGGCGGAAAGCGCGTACCGCAGCTTTGTGTACCGCAATTACCTTCAGGTTCCGGAAAGCGTGACGCAGCTGCTGGGGCAATACTGGGACGAGACCACGGCGGGCTACGGCTCCCGGGAAAATCTCACCCTGCCGCAGGCACAGGCCTGCACGTTGACGTTCCTGAGCCGGTGCTTCCCGGAGGAAGGAACGCCGGAGGATATGGAGCTGCCCCTGACCGCGGCGGAGGGGACGAGTTTCCAGTATGCCACGGTGGCGGTGATGACCCTGCGCTATTTTGGAATTCCGGCACGCTACGCCGAAGGGTATGTTATTTCGGAAGAAATGGCCGCAGATGCTCAGGCGGACGAGCCTCTGACCGTGGACAGCCGCTGCGCGCGGGCGTGGGCGGAGGTCTATCAGGACGGGATCGGCTGGATACCCATGGAGCTGACTCCCGGACTGGGAGAAATGCTGGAACAAAAGCCGGAGGAAAACACGGACGAAGGAGATTCGGACAATGCCGAGTCGGAGACTCAGCCGGAGGAGGAAACGACCCCCGAAGAGGACGGGACACAGGAGCCTGAGCCGGATGGCGGCACCGTGACCAAAATCGCCAAGGCCATGCTGCTGGGTGTGCTGTGGGTGCTTTTGATCGTGCTTCTGCTGTTCCTGCTCCTGCTGCTCAGAAGAAAGCTGATCCGCAAGCGCAGGGAACAGAAATACCAGCTGGAGGACATAAACGAAGCCGTTTGCTGGATTTTCGCGGACACGGCGGCGCTGATGGAAAAGCTGGGGCTGCGCAGAGGAAACGGCTCCATGCGGGCGCTGTGCGAGCCTGCAAAGCAGCGCTTCGGCGGCGATTACGCGACGGCGCTGGCAGAAGCCATCCGCCTGAATGACCGCGCCATGTTCAGCAGCCACGCACTCACACAGGAGCAGCGAGAATCGGCGCTGAAATTCTACGCCGATACGCAGGGAAGTCTAAAAAAGAATGTAAAATGGTACCACCGGATGTGGATAAAATGGATTCAGTGCCTGTATTAAGGAGAGAACATAGTATGAAGAACTTAAGAAAGCGCCTTGCGTGCCTGTTGCTTTCCGCACTGCTGCTCATCGGCTGTCTGCCGGTGACGGCGCTTGCGGCGGAAAATGGGTTTATACTCGTGGCGGAGGCCGGCGGAAAGCTGGTCATCGCGCCGGAGTACGTTTCCTATACAGCGGGTCAGACCGCTGCCCAGGCGCTGAGCGCCAGCGGACACACCTTCACGGGGCTGGATACCGGCATGATCTCAGCCATTGACGGCGTGACGGGCAACTTTACCCGCAGCGACGAGAACGGTAACTACGACCTGTCCGTCAGCGCGGCGTCCATCGGCTATCTGCGCTTCAGCGAGGATATGGACAGCAAGCCCAGCGACGGATTGAAGCAGCTGATGACCGCCATGGCGGACTATAAGAAAAAGGGCAGCGACGTTCAGGCGGCCGCCAAAAAGGAATATGATACCGCCAGTGACCTGTTCGTGGGCATCAACAGCGAGTCCGCCAAGACCCTCGCGTCGAATCTGAATGACGCGGTCAGGAACTATGAAAACACCCTCACCGGCGAGCATTACGCAGTTCGCTTCACAGACGGTTCGGCGGCGTATTCTGACGTCAACTACCACGGCGTTTCCATCACGGCGGTAAACGCCTACGGAAAGCAGTGGACGGACGACGGCGACGGCGTTCTGGAGCTGCCCAAGGGCGACTACACCTTCTGCGTCGAGCAGGCGGGACTGCGGGTGGAAGGCAAAATCACGGTCAGCGCCGCAGCGACGGTATCGGCAGAGCTTCCCCAGTCGGAGTGGCTGATCACCGACACCTTCCGTATTTCCGGAAGCTTCGGCGAGGAAACCAACAAGGATAACAAATTCACGGACGAAGAATGGCAGCTGGGGCAGTGGTCTGATAGGGAAGTGACCGTTCCGGTGCTGGACACCTTTACCGGCTCGGTCTACACTTACGCGGAGTACGATACCGGTCTGCTGTCCGAGATCCCGACCCTGACCGCCATTTACACGCTGGCAAGCACCGGTGAACGGATGGAAAAGGCGCTTGCGTTTCAGTCCCTGACCAGCGGCGCTTACAGCGTGCTGTCGCGGGGTGCGGCGGGCAATACCGTGATCTACCGGCTCAGCAGTAAGAGTGAGGACGGCTATACCTATTCTCAGGACTACACGGTGAACTTCGCCCGTGTTCCCACGCTGGCGTCCATCAGGGTCGAAGATCAGATCAGCGTAGATCAGGCGGCTTCCATTCCCTTCGCACCGGATACCATGGAATATACCTATAAGGTTCTGGACACGGTCACGGCAGTGACGATCACGGGGCAGCCGCTGGAAAACGGCTACACCGTAACGGTGGGCGGCAAGAATGCGGCGAACGGCGTGACGGTGGATGTTTCCGGCGAGACGGTCATCCCTGTGACGGTTTCCGCCAACGGCTATTCCAGCACCTACACCTTGACAATTCAGCCGGGCGAGGGTAAAAGTCTGTCCTTCCTGTCGGAGCGTTCCGTGACTGTCGAGGTGGTCAACAGCAACGGCGTTGTGATGCCCTATACGACACTCCGGGAGTCCGCAACCCAGAACCGCTACCGGTACATTCTGGTTCCCGGGGAGACCTACCACTATGTCGCGACCCGAAATACCTATTATCACATTACCGACGATTTCTCCCTTGAGGAGGTGGCCAACAGCACCATCATCGTGGACTTCAGTTCCATGAGCGACTGGCTGACAAGTCTGGCCTACGGGAAAAAAACCGGTGCGGCCTCCAAAAATTCCCTGAAAACCGACGCTTCCTTCACCCCGGAGAATCACAGCTACAGGGTTTCCTATGAAGATACGGAGCATATGGTCTACGCCTGGGTGGCGACCGGAGAGAAAAATGTCAGCATTCAGGCAATTTATAATCAGGTATTCAGCGGCAGCCTGTACCACGGGAAGGAAAAAACCGTTGATCTACCCTCCGGTGCAGCTTCCGGCACCCTGCTGAACCGCCTGCTGATGAAGGAGAACCCCGTTGCGGGCACGGTCGCCATCCGCTTGACAAAGGAAGAGAACGGTGTTACTTTTTATCAGGACTATGTAACGCGCTTTGACCGCACGCTGACGCTGAAAGACATGACAGCCCAGTGCGACGGCGCTGCCGCTGCACTGGAAAAAGAGGACGGAACCAAGGGCTTTACGCCTGGTGTGAAGACCTATTCCGTGACGGTCTCCATGGCGGCGCAGAATCTGGAGCTGTTTCTTTCCCGCTACGAGGAGAACACCTGCTACGGCGAAGAGGACGTGGGCTACCGCATCAGGGTGGACGGCACGGACGTGACCGCCGAAGGCGGCGTGGTCATCCCGCTGGACGGCACCATTAACACCCAGACGGTTACGGTCACGGTGGAAAATAACAAGGCTCCGGACGGCACCGGAACTTATACCCTGAACATTCTGAAATCTCCCCCGGTGGAAGTGACCTTCGAGACGGAACCGGTGGACGCGCTGCTGCATCTGCGGGACGTTCTCACCGGCGTGCAGCAGCTGCCGGACGACGCGGGGAATTATCTGCTGTGCGAGGGAAGCAGCTACAGCTACGCGCTGACAAAATACGGCTACGAGGCCGTGTCCGGCACCCTGACCGTGACCCGGGACGATGCCGGTGCGCTGGTGATCTCCAACGGTACGGAAACCTACCCCGTCACCGAGACGGAGGGCGGCGGCGCGGTGACCATCGTCTGGACGCTGAATCCGGCGGCGGCCAACCCCGCCATCGACCCGTCGATCCCGGCGCAGTGGGCGGATTTCCGCGGTTCTTCCACCAATAACGGCGTCACGGACGTATTGCTGCCAACGGCGGCGCAGGACGGCACCTTGTATTGGGCAAACCAGCTGGGCGTGGGATTTGACTCGGACGCCGTGGGCAGCCCGATTCTGGTGGACGGAGATATCATCACCTACGCCGGCGACAAAATCTACCGCATTGACACCGTAAGCGGCGAAATTAAGGCAAAGGCGGCCATGGATCACAAATCCAGCTTCTCCATCACCCCGCCGGTTTACGCGGACGGCATGGTCTTCGTGGCGCTGTCCGGCGGTACGGTGCAGGCCTTCAACGCATCCACGCTGGAATCCCTCTGGATTTACACGGACAAGCTTGGCGGACAGCCAAACTGCCCGCTGACGGTGAAAAACGGCTATCTCTACACCGGCTTCTGGAACAGCGAGACCGGCAACGCGAACTTCGTCTGCCTGTCCATCACCGATGAAGACCCGGCGCAGTCCAAAGAAAGCAAGTGCGCCTCCTGGTACTATACCAGCAAGGGCGGCTTCTACTGGGCGGGCGCTTACGTGGCCGACGATTTCCTGCTGGTGGGAACGGACGACGGCGGAAACGGCTACACCAGCCAGACCTCCCGGCTTTTGCTTCTGAACCCCGCGACGGGCGAGCTGCTGGACAGCTGGGACGGCCTGAACGCGGATATCCGCAGTACGGTGGTTTACGACGCCGGGACGGACGCCTACTATTTCACCTCCAAGGGCGGCACCTTCTATTCCGTTCAGGTGACCGGCGACCGGAAGCTGACGAATAAGTGGAGCGTGAATCTGGCAAACGGCGTGGGCGGCGTTCCCATGAGTACATCGACCCCTGTGGTCTACAACGGCAGAGCCTACATCGGTGTTTCCGGCGCGGGACAGTTTACCCCGTACTCCGGCCACAACATCACGGTGATCGACGTGGTTGCAAGGCGCATTGCCTACCGCGTGGAGACGCAGGGCTACCCCCAGACCAGCGGCCTGCTGACCACGGCCTATGAACAGGAAAGCGGCTGCGTGTACGTCTATTTCTTCGACAACATGACCCCCGGCAAGCTGCGGGTTCTGCGGGACAGAGCCGGACAGACGACCCCGGATTACGTCACCACCGAGGGCGGCCGCACGACGGCCTATGCGCTGTTCACCCCCACCGGCGATCAGGCGCAGTATGCCATTTGCAGCCCCATCGCCGACGAATACGGCACGGTCTACTTCAAGAACGACTCGGCGCGGCTGATGGCCTACGGAAGTGCCATTGAGCGTCTTGAGATCACCCAGCAGCCGACAAAGACGGCATACGCGGAAGGGGAGACCTTCGACCCTGCCGGAATGGTCGTCACCGCGGTCTATGCCAACGGAAAGACGAGAGACGTTACGGCCTACGTGACGTATAAGACTGACCCGCTGGACGGCGGCGACGGGGAGTTTGCCATTTCCTTCCCGTATGTCATGTACCATAATGAGGAAAACGGAACGGAGATGACCTCCGGCGTTGAGACGATGGTGCCCGCAGTCACGCTGAATCTGACCGTGGGCGATGGACTTCTCGGCGACGTCAACGGCGACGGCAAGGTCGATCAGGCCGACGCCCAGATGATTCTGGACTATGAGGCAAAGCGCATCGACGGGGCGCTTTCCCTGAAGACGGCGGATGTCAGCGGCGACGGAGTCATTGACAGCAGCGACGCCGTGCTGATTCTCCAGTATGCCGCGGGAACTCTGAAGGAGTTCCCGGCGGCTGCCCCGAAGGAAACGGAAGATACGGGAAGCACTGACCAGATCGCAGTCGAGGACACAGGACTTCCCAAAGAATAGGAGCATAGATTATGAATCAAAAATGGATCGCCCTTTTGCTGGCGCTTATCTTGGCGCTGTCTGTCTGCGGCTGTGCCGCGGACAAGCCGCAGACGGAGACTGCCGAAACGACCGCGTCTGTGGAAACTCAGACAGCCGCGGGGCAAAGTACGGTAACGGATGAGGAACTGACACAGACTGCCCAATGGCTGATGGAGCAGATCCCGCAGCCAACCTACGGCTCCGTGGGGGGTGAGTGGGCCGTATTCGGGCTGGCGCGCTCCGGCGTTGCGGTACCGAAGGAATATTTTGAAGTTTATGGCGAAAACGTGGCTGCCTACACGGCGGAACACGGCGGCGTGCTCCACGCGAAAAAGTACACGGAGTATTCCCGTGTGATTCTGGCGTGGACGGCGCTGGGGAAGGATGCCACGGACGTTGGCGGATTCAACCTGCTGGTTCCTCTGGCGGACTTTGATCAGACGGTATTTCAGGGGATCAACGGCCCCATTTTCGCGCTGCTGGCGCTGGACAGCGGGGCGTATGACATTCCGGAAAACACCGCCGGAACCACCCAGGCCACGCGAGACGGGTACGTTGACTACATTCTGAACGCGGAGCTTCCCAACGGCGGCTGGTCGTTTGCGGGGGGCGACCCGGAGACGGACATCACGGCCATGGCGCTGCAAGCCCTGGCCAAATACCGCGACCGGCAGGATGTGGCGGACGCGGTGGAGCGGGGACTGACTGTTCTGTCTCAGCAGCAGGAAGAAAACGGCGGCTTTGTCGCCTACGATTCGGAGAGCAGCGAGTCCATTGCCCAGGTGATCGTGGCGCTGACGGAGCTGGATGTCAGCCTGACCGACTCCCGGTTCGTCAAGAGCGGGAACACGCTGGTAAGCAGGCTGTTGGAATTCCGGACGGAGAATGGCGCGTTCCGGCACATTCTCGATGGGGAAGAAGACGTGATGGCGACGGAACAGGGCTTCTACGCCCTCGTGGCCGTGAGCCGGGCGGAGCAGGGAAAATCCACCCTGTACACAATGACAGAGGCGTAAAAACAGTTTCGCGGGGAGAAACAGCGGATGAAGAAAAAGCGGCTTGCAAATATCGTGATGGTTCTGCTGATCGTCGTGATCGCCGTGACCGGCGTCCTGACGGCGTTTCACCTGCGGGGCGGGGAAGCCGGCAATCTGGGAAGCCTGTACAAAATTACGGCGATTCCGGACAATTCTCTCATCACCCCGGGGCAGGAGGGGAATGTCTGCACCGTCACCATCGTCTGCGACACCGTTCTTGATAATCTGGGGTCGCTGGACGAGGAAAAAGCGCCCTATGTTCCCAAAGACGCGGTGATCCTGCCCAGAACGCAGGTTTCCTTCACTGAGGGGGATACCGTCTTTGACGTGCTGCAAAAGGTCTGTACGGCGGCGGATATCCAGCTGGAATACAGCTGGACGCCCATTTACGACAGCAGCTACATCGAGGGTATCAACCACCTGTATGAATTCGACTGCGGCAAAGAATCCGGCTGGATGTACAAGGTGAACGGCTGGTTCCCCAATTACGGCTGCTCGGCCTGCAAGGTGGAAAACGGAGACGATATCGTCTGGTGCTACACCTGCAAAGGCTTCGGTAAGGACGTGGGCGGCGGATGGATGACGGAGGGGACCGCAAAATGAAAAAGTCCCATATCGTGATGCTGCTGACCTTCCTGCTGCTGATCCCCGCAACGATTTATTTCGGCCTGCGGTTCAGCGGACGCGCCTACTATGTCACCAGCACGCTGGTCATGATTGAGACGCTGGTGCCGTTTCTGCTGGCTTTCGAGAACCGGAAGCCTCAGGCGCGGGAGCTGGTGGTCATCGCGGTGCTGTCCGCTCTGGCGGTGGCCGCGCGGGTGGTTATTCCCATTCCCAATTTCAAGGCGATTTTCGCCATTATCATGCTGTCGGGTATTGCCTTTGGCCCCGAAACCGGGTTCCTTGTGGGCGCGATCTCGGCCTTTGCCAGCAACTTCTTCTATGGTCAGGGACCCTATACTCCATGGCAGATGTTTGCTTACGGCGCTGGCGGACTGCTGGCGGGCTTCCTGTTTGCAAAGGGGAGACTGCCGAGAAAGCCGGTCGTCATGGGCGTGTTTGGTTTCCTGACAACGCTGCTGCTGGTGGGGCCGCTGCTGGACACCTGTTCGGTTTTTCTGGAGCTGTCGGTTATCAATGTGCGGACGGCGTGGCCCCGTTATGTGTCCGGCTTCTGGGTGAACCTCAGTCAGGGCGTGTGCACGTTCCTGACCATGGTGATTTTCGGGAATCCTTTGCTGGAAAAGCTGGATCGGGTGAAGGTGCAGTACGGGATGATGGAGGACGAAGATGGGCTTTGAAAGCTGCCATCCGGCGGTGAACTTCCTGTTTTTTGCCGCCGTCATTTACGGAAGCGTGGCCTTCCAGCACCCGGTGTTTCTCGCCATCTCCTGCCTGTGCGCCTTCGCGTTCAGCATGAAGCGGAACGGAAAGCGGGCGGTTATCTTCAACCTGTGCCTGCTGCCGCTGGTGGTTTGCTTCGCCCTGTATTACAGCAGCTATCACCATTTCGGCGTGACGGTGCTGAAACAGAACTTCATCGGCAACAACCTGACGGTGGAAAGCTTCGTGTACGGCATGGTGACGGGACTGCGGGCGGCGGCAGTGTGCATGTGGCTGAGCTGCCTGTTCCGGGTGGTGTCCAGCG
>OGXX01002237.1_pt1 | contig 17906 bp, 11 predicted proteins | sample 1576301 | NCBI WGS metagenome assembly OGXX01 (sample SAMEA3541469, study PRJEB24748) | human gut metagenome | biome: human gut; feature: human-associated habitat; material: faeces | place: China | collected 2012
CGTTGTTATTCAATACCGACTTTCTTTTATTTTTCAGATTAATCATTGTCATCTCCTTAAAGCGATACTTATGGTGCTTTGTATCCACTTCCGTGATTGCAGAGACGGTCATCTCCTTTTCTTTCTCTCCGGCAAGATTGTAGTATGTAGCCTTGTGGATAATAAAAATGTGCTTGTCGATATAGGCTATTTTCTTAGAGAAACCGTTTTCATTGGCAATGGTTTTGTTCTTTGGCGTAATTTCTAAGACATAGCAGACATGATTACCTACATTTTGGTCTTTCAAGAATTTATAGTTAAAATCTTCGACAGCTGGTGGACATATCGGCGTAAGAAAACTCAGACCCCATGAAACTTTTGGCATTCTCTGAACTTACAATACGTCGGGTTTTACGAAGAGCCGGCATATAAATCCACTTGTCATCGTTCTTCTTCAAATAATCGAACGATAGAAACCCGGTGCCTTTCACATCAGCAGGTTCGATAAACCGAATGAGTTTTTTTTCCAAACTACCATTCTCGTAGAGTTTACTGACGATAGTCATCTTGCGAACTCGTTTGTCTCCGGACGGACTGTAAATCGTCATTGATGATTCTGTTTCCATTCCGGCAATACGAGTGGCTTCAATGGCTTTTTGTTGTACTTGTTGCGGAGATACTCCTCCTTGTGCATGAGCGACATTTGCCCACATGGTTGCGATTGTTATAACCGCCGATAAAAAAACTTTCTTCATTGTATTTATTGTTTGATGAATATTCATGTATCAATCTTCTTTGAAAAGCTTATAAGCTTTTGACTGTTTCTTTTATTGCTTTTATCCTTTCAGTCCTTTTAAGTTATTTGCAATAGATTTTCTGTCTCAAGAATTTCGGTTTCAACACCATACATAGCGCAGGTACGAGCAGCACTGCGGCAATGAGGCATACGAAAATGATTGTTACCATCATCATTCCGAAAAAGCGAACGGGCAGGAAGCCTGAAAAGAGCAGAACTACAAATCCGATAATAACGGCAATGGCATTGAATACGATACCGCGTCCCGTTGCCTTGAACAAGCGATGTACAGCCTCCTTATCGTCGTAACCCGCACGTCGTTCCTCCCGATACCGCCAGACAACATGAATCGTATAGTCCACGCCGACTCCAATAAGGATAGAGGCTTGGAAGGCGGTCATAAAGTTCAGGTCAATACCAAAATATCCCATCAGTCCGAAAAGCATCAACATGGCAAACATGAGTGGAACGATTTGCAGTAATCCTGCCTTAAACGATTTGAAACCGAGGGATATAATGATAAATACAACAACGAGGGAAATCAACAAAGAAAGGAACTGCCCGCTTACGACATGCTTGTCCATATCCGTGAATACATCGGCATTGCCACCAACAAGTTTCACATTGGGGTCATCTTTTACCATTTCCTTGATTTGAGCAACACATTGTCGCAATACCGGTGTGTTCAATTCCTTGAAACGAATCATCAAGAGAGCTTTCTCAAAATTGAAATCCACCATCTTTTCCAAATCCTTCTGACTGCCGCTCATCAGATACAACTCGAAGTATTGTGATACGGCATCGTAGGTGTCGGGGATTTTATCATAACCTTCTTCGCCTTTGTTATAGAGAGCACGGCTGATCTGACGTGTAACTTTCGCGATAGACTGCGTTGTTCCCACTTCGGGGATTTCTCGCACCTTTTTCTCCAAATCATCAATTTTCTTCAACAAGGCAGGGTCTTTGATGTCGCCTTCGAACACGACACAGAGCGGGAAGAAGCCCCCCAGTTCCTTATTGATGATTTGTGCGGACTCCTTCGCAGGATGTCCGTCAGGGAACAACTCGGCGGGATTTGAGTTGATGCTGAAACGCAACAGTCCGGCTGCTCCGATTAGAGAAATGACCACGAATAAAGCCAAAATAGTTTTGGGCTTTTTCGTTACCCAATCGGCAATAAAGTCCAACAATCTGTCCAACCCTATTCCTCTTTTGCTTTTAGGGTTGTTATCCGCTCTCAATCGAGGTTTGGTTTTGGGAAGTACCGAACTCAATGCAGGTATAAAGAACAGACTTCCAATCAAGGCAAGTCCGATACCGATACTGCCAAGAACTCCCATCTGTCCACCGGGAATCAGCACATGTCCCAACATACAGAGCAACCCTGCAATGGTTGTCAATCCTGACAAGATAATGGGAGCGCCGAGACTTGTAACCATTTTGACAGACAATTCTTTTGCTGTATAGTTGTTTCCGGGAAGATTGTCTCTTTGGTAGCGGGCAAACATGTGTATGCCATAGGAATTGGCGGTGGCAATCAGCAATACAACTAAAATAATGGTCGTAACGGCAAACTTCCATCCCAACAAAGGTGTTGCACCCAATGCCGTGAATATCGCCATGACTACAATCAGAATGGGAAGCCATACCCCTCTGAACTGACGGAAGCTGATAAAGAGAAAGACCATCATCAACAACAATCCGAGAGGAATGAGCCGAGCCATATCCTTCTGCATCATTCCCGCATTCTGCATTCGCATATACGGAGAACCTCCCAAAAGAACTTTCTCTGTGCCGGGATACTTGGCAATCATTGCCTCCACTTGGTCTATTACGTCCTTGTCCTTTGCTCCAGGTTCAAGCAATCCAATAATGGCTGTGGTCGTAAAATCTTTGGAAATAACGCTTCCATAGACAAGGTCGTTACCGGCAAGCTCTTTCTTAATAGTGGCAACATCTTCAGCAGTCCGTGGAATCATTTTCACGGCCGCATCAACGGTCATTGCGTCATTCTCACTGCGGACATTTTTCAATTCAAAGACAGACATCACTCGTTCTATGCCTTTTATGTTCTGCATGTCCTGTGAGAAATGCTCTACACGCTTCAGTGTCTTGCCATTCACGACATCATCTGTCTGTACGACAATCATCACCATATCCGTTCCTCCAAACATCTTTTCTATCTGTTTTTGGTTCATGCGGGAAGGCAGATGCTCCGGCAGATAGGTAAGCAGGTCGGGATTAAAACTTGCATTCTTCATCTGAAAGCCCATAAAAGCTGTCAGTGCAAGAAAGAATACGATGACCGCCCAGCGGTATCGTATCACAAATTCAGCTAATTTCTTCATTCGATATTATTTTGAGATGAGATAATCTAAAACGAAACTTTCAACTCCGTAAAAACCGAGTTCTTGGTCTTTTCCAATATTCCGAATAATCGGTCATCTGGTCCGTAAAACAGCTGACCTCCCACCGTAAGCGTAACGGCATCGGCTATGGCATAGCGTACCTTGGGTTGAAAGAAGTATTCTTTTGTACTGAATTGGCATAACCCAAGTAGTTCCACATTTAATGTCTCATGAAATAATGACAGTGCAGGTCTGACTGAAACCGAATGATTCCAACGTTCGTGTTGCGTGAAAAGAATACGGTTCAGCGAGTTAAGTTTCTGTTCTATCGGATTGCCTTTGATGTCTGTCGCCAAGTCCGTTATATACTTACCTATGTACTGTACAATCAAACTGAAATTATCCCAGCTTCGGTCAATCCCGATCGTGTATTCCATTTGCTTATTGGGAACGGAATAAACGGAATTATTACTTTTTTCGGGGAGTGAACAGGCAAATTCCCCTCTTAGTCCGTAGTTGCCCAACGAGGAGGAAAAGTCCATTCCAACAATATGCACCCGATAGGGCTCTTGTGATAACTGGATTTCAGAAGGAGTTTTTTTATACGCGATGCCGGGAAATTTATGCAGCCCGTTGTAATAGGAAAGAGAGAGGTCGAAAGACGGTTTTTCCAAATCTATTTTCACTCCGAAAGACTGATTCTTCCATCGGTAAGGACGTTTTTCATTGTTCCATACAATCCCATCTCCCATAGGGTTTCCGATGAATGGGAACAATGACGATTTATAAACAGGTACCCAATCCACTTCGATACGGAAGGGATAAGGATTAAAGACACCTTTCACGGCAAAATTCCCCAACCGCTTATCGTCTTCTTCCGGAGAGAATACACAAAAGTCTTGGGGAGTAACGTTGTTGGTCGGATTGAATCCATCTGCACGCCCCCAAAGAACAATTTGCTCACCCACACGAAAATCGAACTTACCAAGATTAAGATTTAGATAAGCCTCGCGGATGTCGAACTTATGATTGTTGTTGCCATCAGTTCTGTAACGGACTTCCGAAAAGGCAGAAGCACTTATGCCGATGGGAACTTCTAATTTCAAGGCACCTTCTCCGTAGTAATTGCGTATTTCTTTTTCTCCGCCGAAAAAACCTGCACGGAGATAACCATTGAGTTTAATGCGGTTATCCGATGAGATTTCTTCTGTATAGAGAGAGTCTGTTTCATTCGGAGATTGTGCATAAACAGAAATACCGGAAAACAATGATAAGATTGTTACTCCGGCAAAAAAATGAAACTTAAATGTCGTTATTTTCATTGCCTGATGTTTTTGCAGGCAAAGTTCGAAAGATTGTTTAGGGTAAAATAACCCTCAGAAAGCAAGTAATGTCCCTATTGTGTAAAACTTATAATGAATCAAGATATTGCTTAGGTTTTATCCTGTGATATTTGCAGAAAGCCTCTGTGAAATGACTGAGGTTAGCATATCCAACTTTATAGCCTACTTCTGACACCGAGTAGAGGCGAGTGGAAAGCAGTCGTTTTGCCCATTCCATCTTTTCAGATAGGGCATATTCGGCGATGGCTTTTCCAATAACCTGCTTGAAGCACTTTTGTAATTTGGAACTGCTCATATTGGCTTCACGCGCCAATTCGGGAATACTCGGTACATTACTGAGACTTTGAAGAATCTGGCGACGAACACGGAATACTGATTCAACATCATTCAAGTTTAGGTTGGCAAGAGATTTTACTTCCGAACGTTTTTCGAGCTTTTCAAGGAACATTGTCAGTAATTCCATAGTTTTTCCATGCAAATGAAGCGTTGAAAAAGGATTGTCGATTTCAGTTATAGACTTAATATTATCCAAGACCTGTTGCATTGCAGGTGTAATGGTCTCAAACAAATAAAAAGCCTTGTCCGATTGGAGAAGCCGACCGATATAGGTTTCATGTGCTGCATCAATCTTTTCAATCCAATCCTTATTGAAAGTCAGTGTAATATTTTCGTATCGTTTCTTTGGAGGAAAACTCCACTCAGTCGGGATACTACTTGAAGGCATGAAAATGCCATCGAGCGTGTCCACTCCGACCGTTTTTGTACTTGTTCCTATTATCTGCTCGTGTTTATGCTCATTGATATAGAACATGACAGGAATCCATTTCGAGTTTTCCACCGAGCGACGTATCATAGTTATCGGCTCGTATGCTACGAAACTGATATAAGTCAATGTTAGCCATGGCAGAGGATAATATTGTTTGAAGAATCCACTACCAATAGAAGAAGGAATGGTAAATCCATTGTTTATTACTGATGTGCCAAATTGTTCGGCAACCATCTCCATCCAATCTTCAGGCTTATTGATTGCACAAAATTCTATGGTCATTTTATCATGTCTTTTTGCAAAGTTACAAACAAATACGGATAAAAACTTGAATTATTGCAAGTTTTTATCCGTATTACTCTCAAAAAAGGACCAATAGCTCCATGAGAAATGTTTTTAATGAGAGTTTACTCAAATGCGACTAAACTTGAAGGAACTCCTATGGCAGTAACAATTGGGTTTTGCGAGCATTCGCCTGTCTTGGTATTGTAGGTGTAATAGCCCGTACCATTGTTACATGTCATTCCAAAGACGATGAAATCCTTGTAGCGAGTTATGGCAAAAGAACCATTGCTGTCGGTCATTGGCAAATCAAGTTTTTCGATGGTTTTGTTCCAAATGTCGATTTTCACGGGTTGGAAGTCTTTCTTGAGTATTCCAAATTCTGTATCCGTTACTTTCACGCAACTATACACAATACCATTACCTGCATAGAAAGACTTAATCATATACTGCCCTGTTTTGCCTATTCCTTTTATGGTTGTCTTCGATAGGTTGAACAGATAATCGGTATCCCATTTGTCGCTTCCTTTGCGGATACGCAGGAAACCTTCCTTATCGGCAACGTTGAAGTTGTTGCCCGCACTGTAAAAGTAGATGTCGCCCCGCTCGTCTATGAATGCGTCAGAATGGCGGAATAATCCTACAACACTTGTGCGGTTATCTTTGATAACTTCAGTCTTTTTCGTCTTGAGGTCAATGATAGCTACCTCTGCTCCAGTACCCGGTACGGAGGTGTGGGGAGAGTTAAGTTGATTGAGAGCGACATACATCTTTCCATCTCGAATGACATTGCAGCCGGGGTCAGGATTGTTGTCTTGAACCGCATAAGGCGAGAGGTCAATTTCATCTTCCTTTTGCAATGTTGAAGTGTTGATTAACGTCATTTTTCCACGTCCATGCAAAGCGATGTATGCCCGCTGTTCATCAACGAAGTTGATTTCTCCAGGTTGAGCCATCTGTTCAAATGTCATAGTACCTGCTTTTATCAGTTCTCCATGGGCACCTCTTGTAAACTTATGTATCTTATCCCCGAATTTTCCTTCGGGTACAAGCACTGTATTACCCTTAGCAAAGAGATAGCAACCGAAACCGAATTCAAATGCTTTCTTGTTGTCGGTCGCTTGAGGAGTCAAATCACTGAATGTCCCTACATAAGCACTTTTGTCCACATAATGCACAAAGGCGAAATGTTGCTGCACATCTTGGGGGGTAGGCGTAGGTTCATCATTTTTGTTACAAGATGTCAGCCCTATGAAGCCGACCAGCATAGCGGAAAAGGCTATGCGATTGAAAATTGTTGTGTTCATCTTTTTTATATTTGTTAAATTAGAAAATTCCTTTCGAGAAGACGTACCTGAATTTGAGGTGGAATGTCCGTCCTGCCAATGGTTGGCGGAACTGGTCCCAGACCTCTTTGTTCATCAGGTTGTGGCATTCCAAGGCTATGGAATATTTGTTTTTGTAGGTCAATAATAGACCTATGTCATTGACGAAACTGCGGGGAATACGTCGTTTCTGCAATTCGGTAAGTTCCCAGAAATAGAAGAACTCCTCAGTAAATTTGCCGTCCCAGAAAGCCTTGACATACCAATTCTTGAATAACCGGTCGCTGTGATACTCCGCCCCGAAGTTGGCGAATAAATAGGGAATATTAGGCAGTCGCAATCCTTTTGTCGGATTGGGGGCTTGGGTACCGGGTAAATAGTTCAAGACATCGCGCACATCTTGATAAGTCAGATTTCCGTAGGCATAGACCGTTGGTGAGATGTCCAGTTTTAATTCGGTTTCTATACCTTTAATATGTACCTTTTCTGCGTTCACATATCCGGCTGCCCTGTGCTGTTTCATCAGTTTTATCATATCGCTTACCTGCATATAAAAGCCGTTCACTTCAAACTGCAATCGCGATAAGCCGAGTATGTCGTTTTTATCTATCAAGAAGCCCAGATTGAAGTTGTGGCTTTTCTCCGGGTTCAATCCGGCAGCAGGAAAGGTGATGATACCATCGCCAAACAACTCTTGCGAATTGGGGAGGCGTATTGCCCGCTGGTAAGATGCTTTTAGATGAAAACCTCTGAAGGGCTCGTATTTTATAGCCTCTATCCAGCCGATTTGTGAGGTCGTCTTTTTCTTCGGAGCCTCAATCATCTCGTATGAAGTCAAATCTTCTATCTCGGAATGGAGGTGGAAATACTTTGCGGAGAGCATATTCGTCAGTTTCTTGTCAAAGAGTTTTGTCTCCCAAGTCAACCCCGATACGACACTGGTCTTTTTACTGGGAAATCCCCCGATGATAAAACCTGCATGCTGACTTGCAATGTTATCGCTCGGTTGTCTTCGTGCATAGTTAATGAGTGTGTTCAGATTCAAGCTGTGGTTGGCAGACAATCTGTAATCAAGGTTGATACGTTCGTTGATTTCCAATCCTTTGTCGTTTGAGTTATGAGGGACGTCCCCCGTTTCTCCCATTCCGTTCGGACTCGGATATATGTTTCCCTCGAAATCGTGATTAACTCGTGCCGTATCCAAAAAATTGTTTGTTGTATGCGAGAGGGAGAAATGGGACTCAAAGTGAAGGCGGTCGTTCAGCATTCCGCTTTTTATCAGTTTGTTTTCCAGCATAAACATACCCGATTGATTTTCGGCATGCTGAATGTTTTTCAAGACACCTTGAATCTCATTGAAACGATTGTAGTACCCGAACTCGGTACTAATCTCATTGAACCAAAGTTTCGTGAAAGCAATTTTTCCCTTCAACATATACGAACGAAAACGGTCATGGTCACGTCTTACCAACAGATTCTCTCTCTCGGGAACTCTGAAAGAGTAGTCATTCTTTGCAGATGTATAATAACCTCCAGCACCGAGCAGAATGCCACTCTTTGGAAAATTCTTGCGAGAGAAGACGCTTCCTTTGTGTGTTTGATAAGAACCTAATTCATACGAGGCATCTAAATAATCCGTACTAAACTCTTTCGTAACGATATTGACAGCGCCTCCCAATCCATCGCAACCAAAACGGGCAGGAATGATACTCTTATAGACTTCTATTCTTTCTATAATGTCTATCGGAATTTCATCAAGAGAAAAAGCCCCATCAGAAGTACTCATTGGTATTCCGTCCCATAAGATTTGAATGCGGTTTCCTTCCAATCCATGAACAATAATTCTCGAACAGCTCCCCAAACCACCGGTATGCCCGACTTTCAAACCTATGGTTTTATTCAAAACGGTTTCTAACGAAATAGATCTGCCTTGAAGTTCTTTCGCATTTATTACAGAAACTGCTTCAGGCGACTCTCTGAGAACTTGTGCTCTTGTTTTTCCAACTACGACTACATCTGCCAGCTCTGTTGATTCCGGGAGTAGTTTTATGGTATAACGCTTCCCATTTGCAGTAATCGTATCGGTAATAGTCTGATAGCCGACATAACTTACCATAAGCATAAGTTTTTGATTACTTGATGCAGTTAGTTTTGCAATACCTTTCCTATTTGTAGTCGTACCATTCGTGTACGTTGAAGCATTCAAACCTTTCCATTGAATGGTGGCAAATTCTATGTTGTCTCCAGTCTCTGCATCAATAATTTTTATTTCAGTTGGTTGCAGTTGTGCAAACATAGGATAAGACCACGACAATAGAAAGCCGACAATGAGCATTCTTTTATATAAATGGACTATTGAGCTGATTGACATATCTTATTTGTTTGTGAAATTCTGTGCAAAGGTACTTACCTGCCGAGCAAATAAATAACCCTATTATCCACGCTTATACCCCTGTTGTGTTTATATGCGTGCAAATTGTTGTTCGGGGGGTAGTGTAATGCTTATCGGGGTTATTTTGCCCGTGTTCGTTGCCGTACCTTTGCAGCAGAAAAATCAAAACGACACATATATGGATAAACAAAAAGTCAGACCTCTTGATGAGGAACGGGAGAGCCGCAGCCTGCTCTCCAATGCAGTGGTCATATTGCATCTTATTTTTGGCACACTCCCTATACTGCTTGTAGTATGGGCAGTGGACAAGTTGATGAATGGCACGCTCTCTTCCATAATAGTTTGGGGGATTGGAGGAATAATGATACTATTAGCACTGCTTCGAGGCGTATTCTATGGAACCTCGATTTGGCGGGCACACCGGTCGGCTTACAATGCCCTTACACGATTGAGGTTGCGTATCATAAGTCATCTGCAACGCTTGCCGCTCGGTTTCTTTCAAGAACGGAAAGTTGGCGAATTGGTGAATATTATCAACCACGATGTGGAACAAATTGAAATTTATTTAGCGCACGGATTACCCGAAATCCTTTCGGCTACGCTTTTTCCTGCCTTACTCTGGATAATCATTATGGTGTTGGACTGGCGTTTGGGGCTGTCGCTCATTTCTCTTTTGCCTGTAGCATTTCTTCTGCAAATGGCTGTCAAAACACTTTGGGGAAAGAACTTTCAACACTTTATGGAAAGTACGCAAAAAATGTCGGAAGACCTTTTGGAATATGTGGCTACCATATCGGTAATCAAGGCTTTCAGTAACGAGGAAAACAGAACGGTACGGGTACTTGGCGGTATGCGCGATTATATTCATTGGGTGAAGCGGAGCATGTTCAGCGTTACTGTTCCGATGGCGCTCATAACGATGTTCTTGGAAGGTGGTATCGTGGTAATGACCCTTGTCGGGCTATGGCTGATGACTTCGGGCGAACTGACGGTGGCACGTTTTATCCTTGCCCTGATATTGGGCGGACTGTTCTCGTCCTCCTTTGCTAAGTTGGCAACATTCCAACATTTCCGAATCGTCTATGGTCAGTCGTTGGCAAAGGTACAATCCATTACAGAGGTACAGACAAAGGAAACAGTGGACAAGAAAACGGATACGACACAAACGGAAATTTGTTTCGAGCATGTTACATTCTCCTATCCCAACAAGGAAGATAATGCGCTGAAAGATGTCTGTCTCCAATTTCCGAGAGGAAGCCATACTGCTATCGTGGGCGAATCCGGGTCGGGAAAAACCACGCTGGCAAGTTTGATGATGGGGTTCTGGCAACCCCAAACAGGTACTATCCGACTGGGAGGAGAGAATATTACGGAACTCTCCGAACGTAATATCGCAGATTATTTTTCGATGGTACAGCAGGAGGTTTTTCTCTTTAACACAACTATTCGGGATAATATCCGTATAGGAAGACCTACCGCCACACAAAAGGAAGTGGAAATGGCAGCAGAGCGTGCTCGTATTCATGATTTTATCATGGGCTTGCCGAATGGTTATGATACGTTGGCGGGCGAAGCCGGCGTAAAATTCTCTGGCGGAGAAAAACAACGTATTTCCATCGCCCGAATGTTGCTCAAAGACTCTCCAATAGTTATTCTCGATGAAGCCACTGCTGCATTGGACGGAGAGAATGAGAAACTAATCCAAGAAGCTCTTGATGAATTGCAGCGCAACAAGACCGTCATTACCATTGCTCACCGTCTCAATACTATTCAGGATATGGAGCGTATTGTTGTGATGGACAAAGGGCAGGTTGTGTCGAAGGGAACACACCGAGAACTGATGAAAGACTGTTCTCTGTACCGCAATATGACGGAAACGCAAGAACAAGTAAGTAAATGGCAATTAAAAGAAGAGGAGGAATAAGAATGGTACGCAATATACTGAATGAATTGACCGCTCGCGGAGTGCGGCATCTAATTATCTCCGCACTGTTTTTCGTGGTTTATGCCCTTTGCGGCACGGCGATAATGCTCACAGTCTTGTTTCTCATCGACCGTCATATACAGGGAGAAAGCATCTCTTTTATTTCGGCAGCATGGGTACTCGGTAGTCTGCTGGTCTTGAAAACCATATCCAATGCCATTGCCGATATGAGTAAGCATTTTGCCGGATTTGATCTTGTGGAACGTATCCGCGAGAAAATCATACTGAAACTGAAAATGTTCTCACTCGGTTTCTATACCAATGAGCGTCTGGGAGAGATAAGTACAATCATTCACAAAGACGTTGATAATATGGAAATGGTAGTAGGACATCTATGGACACGGATGTCCGCCGACTTCATTGTAGCTCTAATACTCGGTATTGGACTATTTTGTGTGGATTGGCGCATGGGATTGACAATGGTAGCCATTCTTCCTATTGCCCTGTTTTCTCTGTATCGGGGCATTCGCTCGGGAATGAAAGCACAGGAAGAGTCTCAGGACAATCTGGCGGATATGGTCAGCCTCTTTGTAGAATACGTCAAGGGCATTCCGGTTTTGAAAGTGTTTGGAGGAAAAGGAATGTTCCGTGACAGACTTGACCACTCTGTCAGTGAATTTGGAGAAAGCAGTAAGAATACTTCTCGTTTGGCAGCTGTGAGTGTGGGCAGATACACTTTCCTGATAGAGTTGGCTTTCGCTCTGATGGCTACAATCGGTCTTTGGTGGACTTGGCACGGAGAATTTTCCGTTTTCGCCTATCTTATGTTCATTATTGTCTCGAAAGAGTTCTACAAACCTTTTGTCAATATGGAGAGTCATTGGCTGAATTACATCAAGGTAAAGGACAGCTATGGACGCATTTCCCATTTGTTGAACGCCCCTGTTATCACCAATCCTGAACAGCCGAAAACAGCGGAACGCTTCGACCTGTCATTCGAAGGAGTCGGTTTCCATTATGAGAAGGAAGGCTTTGAGATGAAAGCTCTCACGTTCCATGTTCCCGAAGGAACGGTAACGGCACTTGTTGGTTCGTCAGGTTCTGGTAAAACAACCATTACCAACCTTTTGCTCCGTTTCTGGGAACCGCAGGCCGGCAGAATCTGTATCGGAGGTATAGACATTCGAGAAATGGACTATGATTATCTACTCGGTGAAATCAGTGTGGTGATGCAGAATGTTATTCTCTTTTCAGACACCATTGCCAATAATATCAAAGTGAGCAACCGCAATGCTACGCAGGAAGAAATTGAAGAAGCAGCACGTAGGGCGATGATACACGACTTTATCATCAGTCTGCCAGAAGGTTATGAAACAAAAATCGGAGAAAACGGTTTGGGACTCTCCGGAGGGCAGAAACAAAGGCTTTCAATCGCCCGTGCTTTCTTGAAAGACGCTCCCATCATTCTTTTGGACGAGATAACGAGCAATGTTGACCCTGTCAATGAATATAAGATACAACAGGCAATGTCTGCCCTTATCCGAAATCGCACAGTCTTGGTCATTGCCCATCATTTGCAAACCATCCGTAACGCTAATCAGATTATCGTGATGGACAAGGGACAACTTGTAGAGAATGGAACGCACGCCGAACTCGAAGCAAAAGGCGGAGTGTATTGCAAACTATTGTCAATGCAATAACCTAATCAATGAAAAATATGGAGGTATGGAGTTTGAGCCATACCTCTTTTTTTGCCACTTCCATCCATATCGACGCCACAAGTACGCAGTTATCTCAAACCTCTAACATACACGGTTTCTTTGGTTTACTTTTGTCCGTGCACCGCTATTGGTGCCATTAAATACATTGTAATATGGACGAAAAAATCAAAGACCAAGAAGTCCTTTTGGTCAAGGATCAAAAGGGCGAAAATCTCAAAGCCGTCACAGGAACGGACGAGAAAGGCGGACTGAAAACCGTTCCGCCCACCGCCGAGCATGAACAGAGCTTCCTGAAGTTCGACAAGCACAGCAATGCGCTGGAAAACTTCCTCTCCAACTTCATGCGGCAGTTCAAGCACCCCACACCGCTGAACTTCTTCAAAGTGCCTTTTGAGAGTGCCGTTGCCAGTGCACGTGTGCTCTCGGAGATGCTTAAAGCTCCGGAAGTCCCCTCCAATAAGGAGATGCTGGACTCCGCCCGTGTCAATCCCTCGGACTATGCAGGCGAGCAGAAACAGTCCTTCCAAGGCATTGACCCCGACAAGGTGAAATGGGAACAGTTTGAGCAGATGGGCATAAGCCGTGAGAGTCTGGAAAAGGGCAAGCATCTTGATGACCTGCTTCAATACAGAAAGACTCCACTTGTTCCCATCAGTATCAAAATTGGGGAAGTTTCCCTCTACACCGATGCCCGTCTTTCCCTGAAAGCCTCCGGAGACGGTATGTTTATCCCCGTCGTCCACGCCATCCGCAAGGAGCCGCAATTGGAGCGCGAGTTCTTCGGGCATACCTTCACCGACGAGGACAAGAAAGCCCTCAGGGAAACGGGTAATCTCGGTCGCACCGTGGAGCTGACCTTCCCCGGCAAAGATGAGCCGACCCGCAGTTTCGTGAGTATTGACCGCCTGACGAACGACATCATCGCCCTGAGTGCCGACCGGGTACGCATCCCCGATGAAATCAAGGGCGTGAAGCTGAGCGATGAGCAAAAAAAGGAACTCTCGGAAGGCAGAAGCATCTACGTGGAGGGCATGACTTCCAAAACGGGAAAGCACTTCAATGCCAACCTTCAATTCAATGCCGACAAGCGGTCGATTGAATTTCGTTTCGGCTCTCTCAAACAGAAACAACGCCAAAGCCAAGCCTCCGAAGGACAGGAACAGGCAGAGCAGAAAGAATTGCGTGTCCCCAAGAAGATGCTGGGACACGACATCTCTCCCGAAGAGCAAGCGAAGCTCAAAGCAGGTCAGACGGTCTATATGACCGGGCTTATCGACAAGAAGGGAGAGCCTTTCAATGCCTATGTACGCCCGAACTTCGAGAAGAACAAGTTCGACTTCCTCAAATGGAATCCCGACAAGTCCCAAGCCAAGGAGGTTACTCCCGACAATGCTTCCCGCACACAGGTCGCCGTCAATTCCGAAGGCAAGACCAACGAGGCTACCAAGCATGTGAAGGAGCCGCTCAAGCAGGGACAGACAGAACCTACCGCTCAGCAAGAGCAGAAGGAAGAAGAGAAGAAGCGTTCCAAGGGAATGAAAATCTAATCCGCCACCACTAACATCCAAAAAGTAAGAACAAATGAAAGTCATCATAGCAGAAAAGCCGAGCGTCGCTCGTGAAATCGCCCGTGTCGTTCGGGCAACCAACAAGAAAGATGGTTATATCGAAGGAGGCAGCTATGCCGTCACGTGGGCATTGGGACACCTGATAACGGCAGCCATGCCCGAAGCCTATGGTATCAAGGGGTTCCACAAAGAGAACCTGCCGATTCTTCCTCCCGTCTTTACCCTTATTCCCCGTCAGATTAAGGAGGGCAAAGGTTATAAAGCCGATGCTGCGGCAGTCGCCCAATTGAAAGTCATCGAAAAACTCTTCCGAGCGTGTAAAGGCATTATTGTAGCCACCGATGCCGGAAGGGAAGGTGAGTTGATCTTCAGGTTCATCTATGAGTATCTCGGCATCGCCAAACCCTTCGACCGCCTATGGATCAGTTCCTTGACGGATAAAGCCATCAAAGAGGGACTTGCCCATCTGCAAAGCGGAGCGGCGTATGACAATCTCTATTATGCCGCCCGTGCCCGCAGCGAAGCCGACTGGTTGGTGGGTATCAATGCCAGCCGTGCATTGTCCATCGTCCGCAAAGGCGGCTATTCCTTGGGACGGGTACAAACCCCAGCTCTTGCTATGGTCTGCCGTCGGTACATAGAAAATCGTGATTTTTCTTCCGTCCCCTATTGGAAACTCTCCGTAGCAGCAGAGAAAGAGGGCGTATCGCTGAAAGCTGTGAGCAGTAGTGCATTTGACAATGAAGCCGATGCACAGTCCGCTCTCGCCATGCTTCGCGAACAGAGCCGGCTTACCGTGACTTCGGTCGCAAAAAAGGTGGGACATACGTCGCCACCCCTCTTGTTCGACCTTACCTCCCTACAGAAGGAAGCCAACCGAAAGCACGGCTTTTCAGCAGATAAGACCCTCTCAATCGCACAAAGCCTCTATGAGAAGAAAATCACGACCTATCCCCGCACCGGCAGTCGATACATCAGTGAAGACGTTTTCGAGGAAGTACCCACTTTACTTGGCAAGATAGGCACTGCACTTCCGACACCACTTAACCGCCACTCGGTGGACAACGGCAAGGTAACTGATCACCACGCCATTATCCCTACGGGTGAAACAACATCGGGCCTATCGACAGATGAAACGACCATCTACCAAATGGTAGTCCATCGTTTCATCGAAGCCTTTTCTCCCGATTCAGAGGAGGAGAGGATGCAGGCGGAACTGACAGACGGTACAAACACCTACATTTGGAAGGCGTGCCGAAGTATCTCCTTGGGCTGGAAAGCCGTGCAGCATAGTACTGGCACGAACGATGAAAAAGGCAAAGAGGAAGAAGAACAGACTTTATCCGTATTGCCCAATCTAATAGAAAACGAGGTGTTACCACTGCTTTCTTCAGAAATTACCGAGCACAAGACCAAGCCCAAACCGCTCTATACAGAAGCGACTTTGCTTTCTGCTATGGAAAACGCAGGGAAAGAGGTCGCAGATGCAGAAAGTAAAAGAGCAATGGCAGAGTGCGGCATCGGTACACCAGCCACTCGTGCCAATATCATCGAGACATTGATTCTGCGAGACTATATCCGAAGAGAAAAGAAAACGGTAGTCCCGACAGAGAAAGGCTTGGCAGTCTATGAGATTGTCAAGGATAAACGAATTGCCAATGCAGAGATGACAGGCTCGTGGGAACTGACCCTTGCCGCCATCGAGGCTGGACAAATGCCACCCGAGAAGTTCGCACAAGGCATCAACTCCTATGTGGAGACGATTTGCGAGGAACTCCTTGCCCTTGCTCCACAGGTACAAAAGTCCTATCCCACCTACCACTGCCCCAAATGCAGCAATGAGAGTGTGGGCATCTATGCCAAAATTGCGAAATGCAGGCACGAGGGCTGCGACTTTCACATCTTCCGTGAAATCTGCGGCACGTTCCTTTCCGAGGACAATATCCGTGATTTGATAACTACCGGGCGAACGCCTATCCTCAAAGGCTTGACGAGCAAGGCAGGCAAGAAGTTCAACGCACGTCTTGTTTTGGGCGAAGACCACACCACCGCCTTTGAGTTTGAAGGAAAGAAAGGAAAAGCACGAGGGAGATAGTTACCACAGACTCAGAGATAAAACAAATTAGTTGGGAGATAGGAAAAATTATCTTCCGACTAATTTTTCCTCTCCATCTTAAACAGAAAAATTATGGCATACAATAAGAAAGCAGTCTTGGAGGGCAATACGGAAGCCATCCGTGTAATCCTCCGATTAGAAAAAGAACGACGTGAAGCCACCGAAGCCGAGAAAGTCCTGCTCAGAGGTTATCAAGGTTTCGGTGGTCTGAAATGCGTGTTGAACCGTTGTGATAATCCCGATGACCTCCGCTATTGGAGCGCATCGGAGCAAAACCTGTTCGCGCCTACCCAAAGGCTCAAACAGATGATTTACCGTGATGCCGTCGATGCCAGCACCGCCAAACGCTATTGGGAGAGTATCAAGGCAAGCGTACTGACCTCCTTCTATACCGACACCCGTATCGTCTCCGCCATTGCCGAAGCCCTTAGTGCTGCCGACGTGCAAGTAAGAAGGTGCTTAGACCCTTCAGCAGGTATGGGAGCCTTTACCGAAACCTTTGCCAAAAGTGCCGGTATGGTCGATGCGATGGAGAAAGACCTACTGACGGCGCGCATCACACAAGCCCTTCATCCTTACGGCAAGGATAATATCTTTGTTCGGCAAGAACCCTTTGAAGCCATCGGAGAACTGGAAGAAAAGGACAAGTACGACCTGATTACCAGCAACATCCCCTTTGGCGACTTTATGGTTTATGACCGTAGTTATAGCAAGGGAGAGAATATCCTTAAACGGGAATCCACCAGAACCATTCACAATTATTTCTTTGTAAAAGGGCTGGACACTATCAAGGAGGGCGGACTTCTTGCATTTATTACCTCGCAGGGTGTATTGGACAGCCCCAAGAATGAAGCCATCCGCCGTTACCTCTTGCAGAATAGCCGTCTTATCTCCGCCATCCGCCTACCTTCGGGTATGTTCTCCGAGAATGCAGGTACGGATGTGGGCAGCGACCTGATTGTCCTGCAAAAACAATCGGGCAAGGAAATTGGTGAGGGCATCGAACAGCAGTTTGTACAAACCGCCTCTGTTCCCAAAGGCGACGGCTTTTCTATTGCGTTTAACCATAACTCCCTCTTTGAGGGCGAATGGAAGGACATTTCCCACCGCACGATTGCCACAGAGCGCACGATGGGTACAGACCCTTATGGTAAGCCCGCTTGGGAATATACGTTTGACGGCAGTATCGAGGATATGGCTGACAGTCTGTGTACACAACTATCCTTGGAAGTGGAGCAGCGTTTCGACCGCAAGCTCTACGAAGCGTTTATCGAAGAGGCGCAGTGGAACCGCGATGTGGGCGTATGGCACATGAAAGATCTGAATCGTAAAATCATGGAAGGAGA
>OGXX01002243.1_pt1 | contig 17864 bp, 13 predicted proteins | sample 1576301 | NCBI WGS metagenome assembly OGXX01 (sample SAMEA3541469, study PRJEB24748) | human gut metagenome | biome: human gut; feature: human-associated habitat; material: faeces | place: China | collected 2012
GGTCGTTCCATTTAGCGTAGCGCTGCTACGCTGCATTTCACTCCCGTTAGCCAGAGCGAAAAATTCGCAGAGCATCTTGGCGCATTTTCATTTGGAAATAGTATAACACACGACTTCTTAGCCGCACGGGGCAGTTTTGTCCTGCTGCGGCCATTTTTGCTGAAAAGGGTGAATGATATGACCACAATATTCTGGGCGGGTGACTCGACCGTCAAGCAGAATTCCATCGCGACGTACCCGCAGACGGGCATCGGGCAGGTGTTCGACCGCTACGTCAAGCGCTATCAGGTGCAGATTGAGAATTACGCCGAGAACGGGCGCTCGACGAAGCAGTTCATCGACGAAGGGCGATTGGCGACCATCTACGACCGCATTCACGCGGGGAATTTCCTCTTCGTGCAGTTCGGGCATAACGACGAGAAAGCATCTGACCCGGCGCGCTACACTGATCCGGAGACGGATTTCCCGGCGAATCTGGAGCGGTTCGTCAACGTTGCGCGGAACAAGGGCGCAACCCCCGTGTTCATCACCCCGCTGACGCGCTACGATCGCAACGCCCCCGGCGCGCAGTTCCACCACGAACGCTGGGCGGAAAGTATGCGCCGCACGGCGGAGAAGCTGCATGTGGCGTTGATTGACCTGACCGCCATGTCCGAAAAGCTGGTGGATGAACTGGGCGAAGCCGCGCAGACGGCGTACTACATGAACCTGCCTGCCGGGATTTACCCGCATTTCCCGCTGGGGCAGCACGACAACACGCATTTGCAGCCTGCGGGCGCATTGGCGTTCGGTGGGCTGATTGCCAAGGGCCTGCACGATTTGGGCGGGGCGTATGCCGCGCTGCTGTGTGACGAGTACGATCAATGGGAGAAGGAAGCGGCGCAGTTCGGGCAGATTGCAACGTCCGCTGCGGAGGATGTAGAGGCATGAGCGAGATTCTCTGGTGCGCCGACAACGGTGACGGAACGTACCGCAATCCGGTGCTGTACTGCGATTATTCCGACCCGGACGCGATTTGCGTCAATGGCACATACTACCTGACCGCCTCGACGTTCAACTATGTGCCGGGGCTGCCGATTCTTACCAGCCGCGATTTGGTGAACTGGAAGTTACGCAACTATGCCGTCAAGAACATCCCCGAAGCGCGGTATGCCGCGCCGCAGCACGCGCAAGGCATCTGGGCACCCGCCATCCGCTTCCAGAACGGGCGGTTTTATATTTACTACGGGATGCCGGACGAGGGCATCTACATGGTCAGCACGGAAAATCCGCTGGGGGATTGGGACACCCCGGTGCTGGTGAAGCCGGGCAAGGGGCTGATTGACCCCTGCCCCTTCTGGGATGACGACGGGCGCGCTTACATCATCCACGGGTACGCCAAGAGCCGAATCGGGTTCAAGAGCTGGCTGGGGATTTTCCCGATTTCGCCCGACGGCAGAACGGCGCTCGGCGACGACCACTTGCTCTACGACGGCACGAAGAAGCATCCGACGATTGAAGGGCCGAAGGTGCACAAGCGCGACGGCTGGTACTACATCTTTGCGCCCGCGGGCGGCGTTGCGACGGGGTGGCAGGTGTGCCTGCGCAGCCGGAGTATTTTCGGCCCGTATGAGACCCAAGTCGTACTCAAACAGGGCAGCAGCGAGACGAACGGCCCGCATCAAGGCGCGTGGGTCGAGACGCCGGAGGGGGAGCATTGGTTCTTGCACTTCCAGAGCCGTGGGCTGTACGGGCGCGTGACGCACTTGCAGCCGATGATGTGGCAGGCGGACGGCTGGCCGTACATCGGCATCCCGGATGAAACGCCTGTGCCGCCGGACGCAATCGCGGTGGGCGAGGAGTGCGTGCAAGCAGCGCCGATTGCGAACGCGGCGGACTGCGGCATTGCGGTTGAAACGTACCGGAAGCCGAAAGCGCCGGAATGTGAGCCGTCGGGCGAAATCGGGGATGATGATTTCAGCGGCGCACTGGGGCTGCAATGGCAGTTCATGGGCAACTGGCAGCCGGATTTCTACGAGGTCGGCGGCGGCAAGCTGCGGCTGTATGCGCGGAAACTGCCCGATGGCGGCAATCGACTCTGGCAGTGCCCGCAGACGCTGACGCAGAAAATTGCGTGCCCGGCGTTCTTCGCAACAACGACGCTCGATGCGGCGCATTTGCAGGCGGGCGAACAGGCGGGCGTTGGCTTCGTCGGCGGACAGTACGCTTACGCGGCGGTTCAGCGGACGGAAAGAGGCGTATCGCTGGTGTTCGTGACGAGCGAGGGTAAGGAGCACACGGAGTCAGCGACGGAAACCGTGCCGATTCAGGACGCGCCCGTGACTTTTCGCGTGACACTGCTGCCGACATCGAGCAGCACGGCGGTCGCGTCGTTCGAGTACGCGCAGGGCGGCGAATTTCACCCGATTGGGCAGCCGTTTGAACCTGCGCGCCACACATGGGTCGGGGCGCGGCTGGCGCTGTTCTGTATGCCAATGAATGGCGGCAACGACCACGGCGGCTGGGCGGAGTTCGGCGCAGTGCGCGTGGAAGGCATCGAAACGCTGTAATACTATTTCCAAATTCACCTGCGCCATCTGCTTGCGCCTTTTTGATTCTGGCGTCCACTCATTCCACTTAGCGTAGCGCTGCTACGCTGCGTTTCATTCGTGTTAACCAGAATACAAAAATTCGCGGCGCATCTTGGCGCATTCTCATTTGGAAATAGTATAAAAACCGACTTTCGGTCGGCAAAAACCGGATTTTGGTCGGAAATCGGTAGAAAGCCAAGAAAAAAAGCGCCCGCAGACGCTTTTAATCGTGAATTTTGATGGTCGATTTCCGCCAAATTCCGGTGAAATACAGCACCAACAGAATCGCCGACGCAATCCCGTTCGACACCACGACTGAGTACCACACGCTCCGCACACCCAGATGCAGCACCTGCTCACAGAATGCGAGCGTCGCGAAACGCAGCACCCATAGGCGTGTCATATCCACTGCGACGGGCAGAAATGTGTGTCCACTCCCTTGAAACAGACCGCGGGTCGCATCGTGGATGCTGTTCGTCCAGCACCAGAACGCCATGATGGACAGGTAGTCTGCTGACATCGGGATGACCTCCGCCTCGTCCGTGAAGATGCTGACGATGACAGAAGCGACCGACGGTCGGGAAAGGACAAATCCACCGAGAAGCAGAAACAGAAACGCCATTCCCGTGCTCAATTTGTACCCGCGTTCGGCGCGGTCAACCTGCTGCGCCCCCATGTTCTGCGCGACAATGGTGCTGACGGCGCTGCCGATGCCGGTGGAGGGAAGCGAAATCAGACCGTTGACCTTGTTGCCGATGCCGTACGCCGCCATGGCCATCTTGCCGTACACATTGACGTTGCGCGACATGAGGATGAAGCCGAACTGCATGAAGCTTGACCCCAAGGCAGTCGGAAGCCCGATACGCACGATGTCGCGCAGGCAGGCCGCATCCGGGCGAAGGAAGCGGCGATCGAAACAAATTGCTTCGTCGCGGCGGGTGCAGAGCAGGAAGAACGCGATGCACGCGGGCACCATCTTCGCGAACACGGTCGCCAGCGCGGCGCCGGCGGCGTTCCAGTGCAGGACGACCATCAGCAGCGGGTCAAGCACCATGTTGACGGCAATGCCCAGCAGGTTCAGCAGCATCGGGCGGACGGTGTCGCCCTGCGCCTGCCGAATGGACTGGTAAATGTTGACCATGAACAAAAACGGCATGTCAAGGACGACGAGACGCATGTACGTTACCGCGTGGTCGAAATAATCCGGCGCGGCGCCCATCCAGCCGACGATACCCGGCGTCGCGACCGCCATCACCGATGCGCACAGGAGCGAGAAGAGCATCGCGACAGTGAAAATCTGGTTGGAGATTTTCCGCGCCATTTCCGGTTTGCCCGCGCCGATGTACTGGCTGATCATCACCGCGCCCGCGACGGTGACGCCGCTGCCGAAGTTGATGACCGTATTCTGCACGGGGCTGACGAGGTTGATGGCGGCGAGGTAATCGACACTGAGCTGCCCCAGCCAATAGGTGTCGGTCAGGTTGTACATCGTTTGCAGAAAACTGTTGACGACGACGGGAATCGCAATGGCGAACACTGCTTTGACCAGCGAGCCGTGCAGGATTAAATCGCGGTTGCCTTTGCTGAGTTTCATGGCGAGGAACCTCCTTCATCGGGAGAATAATCCCATTATAGCGCATTTCCAACCAAAATGAAAGCGCTATCACAAAAAAATTTCCAAGTGTCTTTTGGAATCGGTTGACACCTATCGAAATTCCCTATATAATGAAGCGGAAATACCCGCAGAAAGGTGCATGACAATGGATATTCAGCAGTATTTTCAACGCTTTCTGGCAAATTACACACCCTACAAGAAGTATTGGAACTATGAGGATGGCTGCGTGCTGAAGGGGTGCATCGACCTCTACCATGCGACGGGGGACGTGCTGTATCGCGATTTCGTGCTGGATTACGTCTCGGCGTATGTCGCGGCGGACGGCAGCATTCCGAATTATGAGATGCGGCAGTACAACATTGATTCCATCAACAGCGGCAAGGCGCTGTTCTTCGCCTTGGAGGAGACGGGCGAGGAGCGTTATCGCAAGGCGATTGAGTTCCACATGCAGCGGCTTCGGGAGCATCCACGCTGCCAGTGCGGCAATTTCTGGCATAAGCAGCTGTATCCGAACCAGATTTGGCTGGATGGGCTGTACATGGCGCAGCCGTTCTACATGGCGTACGAGGCAAAGTTCGACGGCATGGCGCATGTGTCGGATATTACCCGGCAGTTTCAGAACGTGCGCAAGTACCTCTACAACCCGGAGAAGGGGCTGAACTACCATGCTTACGACGAGGCGTGCGTGCAGTTCTGGGCGGACAAGGAAACCGGCTGCTCGAAGAACTTCTGGCTGCGCTCGACGGGCTGGTACTTGATGGCGCTGGTGGACTGCATTGCACTGTGCTCGGAGCAGCTCTATGAGCATTATCGCGCGCTGGTGGACATCTTCCGCGAGAGTATCCGGGGCGTGCTGGCATACCGCGCGGAGGATGGGCTGTTCTATCAGGTGATTGATCATCCGGAGGCAGAGGGAAACTACACCGAAACTTCCGGTTCCGCGATGATTGCGTACAGCCTGCTCAAGGGCGTGCGCATTGGTGTGCTGGACGCGGAAAAGTATCTGCCGATTGCGCTGGATGTGTTCGAGAAGCTGGCAGCAAACAAGCTGCGTGCGGAGGAGGACGGCGTCGTCCGCCTGACCGATATCTGCTGGGTGGCGGGGCTTGGCCCGGACAAGAATCCGCAGCGTGACGGTTCAGTGGCGTATTATCTGTCCGAGCCGAAAAAGTCCGACGACAGCAAGGGCGTCGGGCCGTTCATCATGGCGTACAGCGAATACCTGCGGGCGAAGCAGGCGTAAGGAGCGGAAAAATGGAAATCAGCAAGCTGTTTGTGCAGGCGCGCAGTGCCACGGTGCAGATTGCGGACGGCGGTCTGTACCACACGAAGGCGGTCTATCAGCTGTTCCTGAACGGACAGGCGGCGGGGACGGCGGACACGGCTGTGACGTCGCTGTATGATTTGCAGCCGGAGACAGAGTATGTGCTGTCCGTCCGCTTGGGGGCGGAGGAAGTCGGGCAATGCGCGTTTCGCACAGCGCGGGAGAGCTACACGCTCAATGTCCGGCAGTTCGGCGCGGTCGGCGACGGCGTGCATGACGATACGGCGGCGATTCAGGCGGCGATTCTGCATTGCCCGGCGGATGGGCGCGTGCTGATCCCAGCGGGGCGTTATCATGTGCTGCCGCTGATGCTGAAAAGCCATGTACGCATCGAGCTTCGGCGCGGCGCGACGCTGCTGCTGGAAACCGACCGCAGCAAATTCCCGATTCTGCCGGGGATGATTCTGTCCACCGACGAAACGGACGATTTGAATCTCGGTTCATGGGAGGGTAACCCGCTGGACATGTACGCCGCGTTTATCAGCGGGATGGACGTCGAGGACGTTGTGCTGTACGGCGAAGGTGCGCTGGACGGGCAGGGCGACAAGAGCGACTGGTGGCAGAACTGCAAGGTGCGGCGCGGGGCGTGGCGGCCGCGGATGCTCTTCCTCAATCACTGCAAGAACGTGACCGTGCAGGGCGTGACGTTCCAGAATTCGCCGTCGTGGAACTTGCAGCCGTATTTTTCTAAGGATTTGCGCTTCCTGAACATCCGCGTCAACGCCCCGGCGAACAGCCCGAATACCGACGGCTTTGACCCGGAAAGCTGCGATGGCATTCTGCTGGCGGGCGCGCATTTCTCCTTGGGGGATGACTGCATTGCACTCAAATCTGGCAAGCTGTACATGGGGCAGCGCTACAAAACGCCCTGCCAGCATATCGAAATTAGCCACTGCCTGATGGAAAACGGGCATGGCGGCATGACCTGCGGCAGCGAAATGGCGGGCGGAATCGCGCATGTGCGCCTGCATGACTGCCTGATGCGCAACACCGACCGCGGCCTGCGCGTCAAGACCCGGCGCGGGCGCGGGCAGCAGGGCGTGATTGACGACATTGTGTTTGAAAATGTGCGCATGGAGCACGTCGGCACGCCGTATGTGGTCAACTGCATGTACTTCTGCGATCCGGACGGCAAGAGCGAGTACGTCCAGAGCCGCGAGAAACAGCCGGTGGACGAGCGTACGCCGCGCATCGGGACGGTTGCGTTCCGTCATGTAACGGCGACGGACGTGACCTGCGCGGGCTACTTCCTTGGTCTGCCGGAGCGGCCGATTGAAGCGGTTGTGATGGAGGACGTGCACATCTCCTGCGACAAGAATGCCAAACCCGTGCAGCCTGCAATGGCGCAGGGCGTGCCGTATCTTGCGCGCAAGGGGCTGACGGCCATCAACGTGGCGAAAATCGTGCTGAAAGATGTGACCATTACCGGGCAGGACGGCGCGAAGCTGGAATGCGACGGCGTTGGCGAGGTAGAAAAATAATACTATTGCCAAATTCACCTGCGCCATCTGCTTGCGCCTTTTCCGCTCTGTCGTCCGGTCGTTCCATTTAGCGTAGCGCTGCTACGCTGCATTCCACTCCCGTTAGCCAGAGCGAAAAATTCGCGGCGCATCTTGGCGCATTTTCTTTGGCAATAGTATAAACATCGGCGGACGGAAGCATCAGCTTCTCGTCCGTTTTTGCGTTCGATTTTTCACAATTTTTATTACGGGGGATTCACAGCAGAGTATCTGTATGATATAATAGGAAAGGATTCTATGAAAATGGGGGATTGTTTTCATGAATACGCCGATTCGCAAGACGAAAATCGTCTGCACGATGGGCCCGAACCTGTTTGAGAAGCACCTGATTGCGCCGCTGATGAAAGCGGGCATGAATGTCGCACGCTTCAATTTTTCGCACGGCACTTATGAAACACATCAGCAGTATTACGATGAAGTCTGCCGCATCCGCGATGAACTGGGGCTGCCGATCGCCACGATGCTGGATACCAAGGGCCCGGAAATTCGCGTGCGTTCGTTCAAAAATGGGCGTGTCACGCTGCAAAACGGCCAGCTGTTCACCCTCACGACTGACGAGGTGGAGGGCGACGAAGAGCGCGTGTCCATCACCTACAAGGAATTGCCGCAGGACATTGCTGTCGGCAGCAGCATTCTGATTGACGACGGTCTGATTGGGATGCAGGTGGAGCGCATCGATGGGGCGGACATCGTCTGCCGTGTGCTCAACGGCGGCGTGGTGAGCAACAACAAGGGCGTCAACATTCCGAATGCGCACCTGTCGATGCCTTTCATCAGCGAAAAAGACCATCAGGATATTCTCTTTGCCATCAAGAATGGTTATGATTTCATTGCGGCTTCGTTCACGCGCTGCGCGGACGATATTATGCAGATTCGTCACATCCTGCAGGAGAATAACTGCCATACCATCAACATTATCGCCAAAATCGAGAACATGGAGGGCGTGGAGAACATTGATGAAATTCTCCGCGTGGTGGACGGCGTGATGGTGGCGCGCGGCGATTTGGGCGTGGAAGTGCCGCTGGAGGACGTCCCGAGCCTGCAGAAGAAGCTGATTCAGCGCGGCATTGCGGCGGGCAAGCCTGTTATCACCGCGACGCAGATGCTGGATTCGATGATTAAGAACCCGCGCCCGACCCGTGCCGAAGCGACCGACGTTGCCAACGCGATTTACGACGGCACGAGCGCCATCATGCTCTCCGGCGAATCGGCGGTTGGTGCGTATCCGGTGGAGGCAGTGGAGACGATGGTGCGCATCGCCCTGCGCGCGGAAGCCGATATGGACTACATCCGCCGCTTCTCCCGCGACACGTCCGCCTCGACTGACGTCACGAATGCTATCAGCCACGCGACGGTCACTTCCGCGCACGACCTCAACGCCAGCGCAATTATCACCGTCACCAAGTCCGGCTCGACGGCGCGAATCCTCAGCCGCTACCGCCCCGCGTGCGTCATTGTCGGCTGCACGACGGAGAAGCACGTCTGGCGCCAGCTTGCGCTTTCGTGGGGCACGGTGCCGCTGATGATTGCCGAGGAAAGCAACACCGACGACCTGTTTGAACACGCAGTGGATGCTGCCGTGCAAAACGGGCTGGTGCATGATGGCGAACTGGTTGTGCTGACGGCGGGCGTTCCGCTGGGCATTTCCGGCACGACAAACCTGATGAAGGTGCATGTCGTCGGGCATTTGCTGTCGCGCGGGCAAGGGCTGCATGGCGGCAAGGTGGTTGCACCGCTGTGTGTCATCCGCAATCTGGAAAAGGACGCGAAAGACTTCAACACCGGCGACGTGATTGTCTGCCATCAGACGACGCGAGAGATGTTCTCCATGCTGCGCAAATCCTCCGCGATTGTGCTGGAGGACGACAACCCGGAGGGACACGGCGCGATTGCGGGCATGTCGCTGGACATCCCGGTCATCATCGGCGCGAAGAACGCCACGAATATCCTCAAATCCGGCGCGGTTGTGACTGTGGACGGCGAAAAGGGCACGGTGAGCGCCAATTGACGCACGTTCTGACGATTGACGGGCGGCAGTTCTCGGACGGGAAAGCCGTCCACCGGATGCTGAAAACGCTGCTCCGTCTGCCGGACTACTACGGCGGCAATGCGGACGCCCTTCGAGATGTGCTGGATGAGCGCAGCGAACGCATCGACCTGCGCCTGCTGTCACTGGGCGGGGAGGATACGGCGAAAACGCTGCGAAAAGTGGCACGCGTGGTGCAAGACCTCGGCGGCACGGTGATTTGGGCGGACGAAAAGCAAGAAAGGAACTGAAATTCAATGCGCTGTTCCTGCAAGGAATGCGGCACCTACATGATTCAGGCAGAAAGCGACCATCTGGGCTGCGTCTGCCCGGACTGCGGCTATCGCTGCAACGACTGTCTCGGCACGAACACCGTCGTCGGGCGGGAGAGCCTGAAAGCGCTGGCGTTTGACCCGCGCTTTGACCCGGATACGATTTTCCGGGAAGCCTTCTTGAATCAGGAAGACGAAGAAGAAGAATAATACTATTTCTTGCATTCTCATTTGGAAATAGTATACCAGAAGGGAGAAACGCACGATGAATGAGATTATCAAGGCAATAGAAGAGCGCCGGAGCATCCGCAAATTTCAGCCGACGATGCCCACCAAGGACGACTTGGCACAGATTGTGGAAGCCGGGCTGTATGCGGCCAGCGGTATGGGCAGGCAGTCCGCCATCATCGTGGCGGTGACGAACAAGAAACTGCGTGACCAGTTGGCGAAAACGAATGCGGAAATCATGGGCAAGCCGGATTTCGACCCCTTCTACGGCGCACCGGCGATTCTGATTGTGCTGGCGGACAAATCCTGCCGCACCGCCATCTACGACGGCAGCCTCGTCATGGGCAACCTGATGCTGGCGGCGCATTCGCTGGGGCTGGGCAGCATCTGGATTCACCGCGCGAAGGAAGAATTCGAGCGGCCCGAATATCAGCAGCTGCTGAAAAAACTGGGTGTCGAGGGCGAATGGGAAGGCATCGGGCACTGCGCAGTCGGCTACATCGACGGCGAAGCCCCGAAAGCGGCGAAACGCAAGGACAACCGCGTGTTCTGGGTAGAGTAATACAATTTCCTGCATTCACCTGTGTTTTTGATTTGGAAATAGTATAAAAAAACATCCCGGCGAGTGAAAATGCTCGTCGGGATGTTTGCGTATTACAGCGTAACGCCGGTTTTGAAGATAGCGAGGTCGTGGAAGCCATTGCGCTCCGAGCAGACCAGCCGCCCGGATGCCGTCGCCAGCACGTCCTCCATCAGCGCCTGTGAAAGCTCCGGCAGCGTCTTGCCGTCTGTCAGCAGCTGACCGGCATTGAAGTCAATCCAGCCGTGCTTCTTCGTGGCGAGAGGCGTGTTCGTGGCGATTTTCAGCGTCGGCACAGGACACGCGAACGGCGTGCCGCGCCCCGTGGAGAACAGCACAATCTGCGCGCCCGCCGAAGCCAGCGCCGTCGCCGCCACAAGATCGTTGCCGGGGGCGGACAGCAGGTTCAAGCCGGGCGTGTGGACGCGCTCGCCATACGCCAGCACATCGCGCACGGGGGAGAAACCGCTCTTCTGCGTGCAGCCCAGCGCCTTGTCTTCCAGCGTGGAAATGCCGCCCGCCTTGTTGCCGGGGGACGGATTCTCGTAAATCGTCTGATGATGTTCCTCGAAATAGCGCTTGAAGTCGTTAATCAGCCGAACCGTCTTGTCGAACAGTTCGCGCGTGTTGCAGCGATCCATCAGGATGGTTTCCGCGCCGAACATCTCCGGCACTTCGGTCAGAATCGTCGTGCCGCCCATGCCGCACAGCAGGTCGGAGAAGCCGCCGATGACCGGGTTCGCCGTGATGCCGGAGAAGCCGTCCGAACCGCCGCACTTGAGGCCAATCACAAGTTTGCTGGCAGGGCAGGGGACACGCTGCTCATCCCGCATGTTGTCCGCAAGCTCGCGCAGCAGCTTCATCGCCTCGGTAAATTCATCTTCCACCTGCTGGCAGACGAGGAAGCGCACGCGCGACTTGTCGTAGTCGCCCATGTGCTCCTCGATGATGGCGGCACTGGAATTTTCGCAGCCCAGCCCCAGCACCAGCACGCCGCCGACGTTGGGGTGCGTCGCCAAATCCGCCAGAATCGTGCGCGTATTCTCCTGATCATCGCCCATCTGCGAGCAGCCATAGGGGTGAGGGAAGGCACAGACACACTCCACGCCGCCGCCGACAAGCTCCTGCGCCGCGCGCTCCAGCTGGCGGGCAATGTCGTTGACGCAGCCGACGGTGGGCAGAATCCACAACTCATTGCGCACGCCGACGCGCCCGTCTTTGCGCGGATAGCCCATGAACGTCGCTGCCGGAATTTGCGGTACGGTCGGGTACGTCGGGTGATATTCATACGTCAGCTCGCCGGACAACCCGGTGTGCAGATTGTGGACATGCACATGCGCACCGACGGGAATGTCCTCCTTCGCGTAGCCAATCGGGAAGCCGTACTTGATGACCTTTTCGCCCGCCTTGATGGGGAAAAGCGCCACCTTATGCCCGGCGGGAACGTCCGTGACCGTGGTGAGCGCAATGCCATCCACCGTCACGGTCTGCCCGGAGGACAGGGCGGTCAGGGCGACCGCCACGTTGTCCTGCGGGGTGATGCGAAGCAGTTCAGCCATTTTTCACACTCCGAACTTCTCGTTCATGACCGTGCGCATCCCCTTGTCGAGGATTTCGCGCAGGGACGCGCCGACGGACTCCACCAGACCCGGCACTTTGCACAGCTCAGCGCCAAAAAATGCTTCATTGGAAAGAAATTCCTTCGCCTGTTCTTCGGGGGATTCGCTGGAAGTATCGGCGAAGAAGTTCAGCACGGCAGCGTCATCCTGCAGGTAGTAGGGCTGACCGTCGCGCTGGCATTCCAGACGGCCGTCGCCAGTCAGCTTGCCGCCGCGGTACAGGCTCATCAGGCTCGCCAGAGAGAACGTCAGGTGCGCGGGCAGCTCGCCGGTCTTCTCCACATACCCCAGCAGGGAAGGCATGCAGCGCGCGCGCCACTTCGACACGCTGTTCAGGCAGATGGAGAGCAGCGCGTGCTTGATGAAGGGATTGCGGAAGCGCCCCGTGACCGCTTCGGCGAACGCCATCAAATCCGCCTTGGGCAGGGACAGCGTCGGGATGACCTCGTCGTAGAGCGTCTTCTGCATGAAGGTGGCAATCATCGGGTCATTCATCGCGTCCAGCACGATGTCATAGCCGCACTGGAAGGCAGCAGGGACGAAGGACGTGTGCGCGCCGTTGAGGATTCGCACCTTGCGCTGCTTGTAGGGCTTCTGATTATCAGTGTAGATGACGGGCAGCCCGCACTGCGGCAGGGGCAGTTCGTCGGAAAGGTCGCGGGGGGATTCGATGACCCACAGACCGAAGGGTTCAGCGGTGTCCAGCAGGTTGTCCTGATAGCCCAGCTTCTCCCAAATTGCCTGATCCTCGCCGCGCGGATAGCCGGTCACGATGCGGTCAACAAGCGTGGAGGTGAACACGCACGCCGTCTCCAGCCACTGCTCGAACTTCTCGCCCAGCGCCCACTGCTTTGCCAGCGTCTTGACGCACTTTTTCAGCATGATGCCGTTGTCGTCAATCAGCTCGACCGGCAGGATGATGAGTCCCTTGTCCTGCGCGTAGTCGAATGCTTCGGCGCGCTCGAAGAGGAACTTCGTCAGCTTGCCGGGGTAGGATTTGGGCGGGCAGAGGGAGAACTCGTCCGTCTCGTCCAGCACGATGCCGGCTTCGGTCGTGTTGCTGACGATGAAGCGCAGCGACGGCAGCTTGGCGTAATCGGCATAGCGGGCATAGTCCGCATACGCATCCACAGCGTCGGACACGGACGTGACCACGCGCGTCTGCTCCACCGCCTGACCGTCCACCAGACCGCGCAGCATGACCGTGTAGCGGTAATCCTGCTCCTTGAACGCCGGGAACAGCGTACCCATCTGAATCGGCTTCACCAGCGCGACAGAGCCGTTGAAGTCGCTCTTCTCGTTGGCAATATCAATCATGTAATCCACAAAGGCGCGCAGGAAGTTGCCTTCCCCGAACTGCAGCACCTTGACCGGGCGGACAGGCGCGGACGCCATTACAGCATTCAAACGTTCCATTTCGATGTCCCTCCATCAATTCATCAGGCAAATCATCAGGCATGTAAGCGATTACAACACGCCTGCATTTATTCTACTCTCTTTTCGCGCTTCCGTCAATGGTTCCGCTGATATTTCCTGCAATTTATGCAATCTGGGAAAAAGTACGCCGTATTTCCTGTGAATGTCGGCACGAAAACGCGAAAATGAGGCTTGCAAAAGGGGAGAAAAGCGTGTATAATGTGGATTGACGCGGAGAATGAAAGTGTTTACACACCGCGAATGGAAGGGGGAATGCCGCGAGTGAACATCTATGATATTTCCCGTCACGCAGGCGTATCCATCGCAACCGTATCCCGCGTATTGAACAACAGCCCCCATGTGTCGGAGGAGACGCGCCGGAAGGTGATGAAGGTCATTGACGGCTGCGGCTATGTACCCAATGCCTTTGCGCGTGGCCTGGGATTGAACACGATGAAAACCATCGGGCTGCTCTGCCCGGATGCGGCTGACCCGTATCTGGCGCGCGCGCTGGCTTGCCTGGAGCATGCCTTCCGCCAGAAGCACTATGACTGTCTGCTCTCCTGCACGAACCGCGATCTCGCGGCACGCCGGCAGGGCGTCGAGCTGCTGACCAGCCGCCATGTGGACGGCATGGTGCTCATGGGCTCGACGTTCATCGAGGAAAACTCGGAGGATAACGCCTATATCCGCCAAGCTGCGACGAATGTGCCGGTTGTGCTGCTCAATGGCTCGTTCCAGTGCCCGAACGTGTTCTGCGTCCTGTGCGATGACGAGCGCGCGATGAAGGAAGCTATGAACCAGCTGCTGGACAGCGGATGCAAGCGCGTGCTGTACCTGTACCATTCCAGCAACAACTCCGGGCAGCGCAAACTCGCCGGATGCCGGGATGCGCTGGCGGCGCACAATTTGCCGGTGGACGAGACGCTGATGCGACGCTTCGACGCGGACAAATTCAGCATTCACGCCGTGCACGACTGTCTGCTGGAGCTGGAACGCGACGGCTTGCAGTTCGACGCGGTGCTGGCGAGCGAGGATGTGCTGGCGGTTGGCGCGATGAAGTACGCGCAGGCGGTCGGGCGGCGCGTGCCGGAGGATTTGTCCGTCGTCGGCTACAACAACTCGAACCTCTGCCTGTGTACCGAGCCGGAGCTGACGAGTGTGGACAACCGTCTGCCCGCTATCTGCGAGCGCATTGTCGAAACGATGCTGGGCGTGCTGGAAGGACGCGAGATGCCGGAAAAAACCGTCTTTACGGCGGAAATCATCCAGCGAGGCTCAACACGGGCGGCACAAGACAAATAAGCTTTTCCCCGCATGGTGCGGTTTCATATAGTAGCGATTTTTGAAAGGAGTTCATGACGTATGACCACCTTCATGGATAAGGATTTCCTGCTGAACACCGAGACGGCGCGCAAGCTCTACCACGACTATGCCGCGTCCTGCCCCATCATCGACTACCACTGCCACATCAGCCCCAAGGAAATTTGGGAAGACCAGCGCTTCGAGAACATCACGAAGGTCTGGCTGGGCGGCGACCACTACAAGTGGCGCCTGATGCGCTGTGCGGGCGTGGATGAATACTACATTACCGGCGGCGCGAGCGACTACGAGAAGTTCTGCAAGTGGGCGGAGGTTGTCGGCAAGGCAATTGGCAATCCGCTGTACCACTGGACGCATCTGGAACTGCAGCGCTTCTTCGGCTATCACGGTACGCTGAGCGCCAAGACCGCTGACGAAGTGTGGAACCTCGCTAACGAGACGCTGCAGAAGCCCGGCTACACCACGCGCGGCCTGATTGCCATGAGCAACGTCGAAACCATCTGCACCACCGACGACCCGGTAGATACGCTGGAGTATCACCAGAAGCTGCTGGCGGACAAGTCCTTCAAGACGAACGTGCTGCCCGCATGGCGCCCTGACAAGGCAGTCAACATCGAGAAGCCGGACTTCATGGCGTACATCGCCAAGCTGGAAAAGGCGGCGGAGATGGAAATCCACACCTTCGCGGACTTGAAGGCGGCGCTGGAAAAGCGCATGGCGTACTTCCACGAGAACAACTGCCGTCTGTCTGACCACGGCCTGAATTATGTGGTCTATGAGCCGGCGGATGATGCCGCGATTGAAGCCATCTTCGCCAAGAAGGCGGCGGGCGAGACGCTGACGGACACCGAAGTCGCGCAGTTCAAGACCGCGATGCTGCTCTTCTGCGCCGCGCAGTACAAGAAGCTGAACTGGACGATGCAGCTGCACTACGGCTGCCGCCGCGACAACAACCGCGTGATGTTCGAGAAGCTCGGCCCGGACACTGGCTACGACACCATCAACAACTATACGCCCGTTGACCAGATGGCAGCGTTCCTTGGTGCAGTCGAGTCGGCGTCGGGGCTGCCCCGCACGATCCTCTACTCCCTGAATCCGGCGGACGATCAGGCGATTGACACGCTGTGCGGCTGCTTCCAGTCGTCCGAAGCGGTCAGCAAGATGCAGCACGGCTCTGCGTGGTGGTTCAACGACCATTTCACCGGCATGACCAACCAGCTGACGAGCCTTGCGAATCTTGGCTATCTGGCGGGCTTTGTCGGTATGCTGACCGACAGCCGCTCCTTCCTGTCCTATCCGCGCCACGAGTATTTCCGCCGCATCCTGTGCCGTCTGCTGGGCGAATGGGTGGAGGATGGCCGCTTCCCGCAGGACTACGACATCCTTGGCGAAATCGTCCGCGGCATCTCCTGCGACAACGCGCGCAAGTATTTCGCGTTCCCCACGAAGTAAGGGGAGCAATGTCATTTCGGCATGACATTGCATGATTGCGCAGGGAGTTTCGCCTCTGCGGAGGCGACCAAAGGGCAATGAAAACAGACGAAGTCTGCGATCGCCCTTTGGAAACCTTCGGCGCCGCAACTATGTGGGTTAAGACAGGGTATCGAAAGCCGTAGGGAAGGTATCTGCTTGCACCTTAGCAGTATTATCAATTAACACGCGAGACCAGTAGGCAAGTGCGCTCAACTCAATCGCGCGAAAGGGTCAAGGGAGGAACTCCCTTGCAGGGTCAAGGGACAGCGTCCCTTGTAGGGTCTGGGGCAACGCCCCAGCGCCTCTCATTAGCCGGACAGTTCAAAAGACTGCCCGGTTTTTTGAATGGTACGAAAGAAATGCGGCGGATGGTTGCACTTTTGCACGATTTGACGTATAATAAATGCATTCCGGGAGACTGGAAAATGCACCTTTCAAAGGAGAATGCGCTATGTACCGCAAAAATGCGTGGGAAAACCTCGCGGAGGACGAAAAGGAACAGCTTTCCGCCTTCGCAAAGGATTATATGGCATTCCTGAACAACGGCAAGACCGAGCGTGAGTGCGTCGCGGAGGGCGTGCGTCAGGCGGAAGCAAAGGGCTTCAAGAACCTGATGGACGTCGTCAAGAACGGTGAAACGCTCAAGGCGGGCGACCGCGTTTATCGTGCGTGGATGAACAAGGATATCATGCTCTTCATCATCGGTGAAAAGCCGATGGAGTGCGGCATGAACATTTTGGGCGCGCACATCGACTCGCCCCGCATTGACATCAAGCAGAATCCGCTGTATGAGGATGAGCACCTTGCGTACCTCGACACGCACTACTACGGCGGCATCAAGAAGTACCAGTGGGTGGCGCTGCCGCTGGCGCTCCACGGCGTTGTTGTCAAGAAGGATGGCACGACCGTCACACTGAATATCGGTGATAAGCCCGGCGACCCCGTCTTCTACATCTCTGACCTGCTGATTCACCTTGCCGCCGATCAGATGGGCAAGACCGCCGCAAAGGTGATTGAAGGCGACAGCCTGAACATCATCATCGGCAGCGAACCGAAGAAGGATACCGACAAAGACCCGGTCAAGACCGCGATTTTGGACATTTTGAAGGAGCAGCACGGCATCGACGAAGAAGATTTCATCTCCGCCGAACTGGAAGCTGTTCCTGCGGGCCATGCGCGCGACCTCGGCTTCGACCGCAGCATGATTATGGGCTACGGCCACGACGACCGCGTGTGCGCGTATCCGTCGATGGCGGCTGTGCTGAATTATGAAGGCACGCCGGAATACACCCTCGCGGCGGTGCTGACTGATAAGGAAGAAATCGGCAGCGTCGGCGCAACGGGCATGGGCGCTATGTACTTTGAGAACACGATGGCAGAACTGATTGCCTGCGTGACGGGCGAGGACAAGCCGCTGACCCTGCGCCGCTGCCTGCAGAACAGCCGTATGCTCTCCAGCGACGTGAGCGCGGGCTTTGACCCGAACTTTGCGGGCGTGTTCGAGAAGCGCAACGCGTCCATCGTCGGCAATGGCGTGACGTTCAACAAGTTCACCGGCAGCCGCGGCAAGTCTGGCTCGAATGATGCCAACGCGGAGTTTGTCGCGCAGGTGCGCCGCATCTGCGACGAAGCGAACGTGTGCTGGCAGACGGCGGAGCTGGGCAAGGTGGATGTCGGCGGCGGCGGAACGATTGCCTACATCTGCGCCAAGTACGGCATGAACGTCATCGACTGCGGCATCCCGGTGCTGAGTATGCACGCACCGTGGGAGGTCATCAGCAAGGTTGACCTGTGGGAAGAATACAAGTGCTACTGCGCGTTCCTGAAGGGAGCACGGGAGTTCTAATACTATTTCCAAATTCACCTGCGCCATCTGCTCGCGCCTTTTCCGCGCTTGC
>OGXX01002244.1_pt1 | contig 17863 bp, 14 predicted proteins | sample 1576301 | NCBI WGS metagenome assembly OGXX01 (sample SAMEA3541469, study PRJEB24748) | human gut metagenome | biome: human gut; feature: human-associated habitat; material: faeces | place: China | collected 2012
CGGCGGCGCGATATTGCGTTTCCATCTTGGCGCGCATCAGGAAAGCGGCCCAATAGGTTTTCATAGCGCCATCTCCTGATACATGTCGGCGATCATGCGATCCATGCTGCGCTCGTGCAGCGTCAGCTCCGCAATGGGGCCGGCGCTTTGCAGCAGGGATAGGATATGATCGGTGGGTACCTGCTGCTGCGGATAGGCCAGCACATAGAAATCGCCGTCGCGGCTGATCTGCACGCTTTCCGGCAGCGCAGACAGGATGATCTCCCCGGCATTGAGCAGGCCGTCGATCCGGAACACGCCGGAGGCATGGAAGCGCTCGGCCTCCACGGCCGGGGCGCACAGTGAGCCTGCGATCTCAAGCTCCTCGGCATGGATGTCGCCCTCTGCGGCGCAGCTGCCGCTGAAGCGGGCCTTGCCAAGCTGCATGCCGCCCTCGATCTTTGCCGAGCCGGAGCACTGCAGCGTTCCCGTGCAGTGCAGCGACTGTGCCTTCACGCTGCCGGAAAAGCGGCCCTCCTGCATGAGAATTTCGTAGTTCTCGCTCTGGCCGATGCAGGCACGCGGCTGCTCGCCGGTCCAGTAATCGTCCATGATCTTCTTGCCGTCGACGATGAGCGCAGGTGTGAACTCCGCCGCGTCGGTGCAGTCTTCGCTGACGGGAGACAGCGCGTCCTTGATATAGAACAGGTTGTCCTCGTGCAGTTCGATGCGCTTGTAGGCGTAGGCGGAGAAATGGTCGCCGTAGGCCGTGCCGTTGGACATCGTATAGCCCGCAAGCAGACCGCCGTTGCCCGCGCCGTTGGGGTCGAGGAAGCCGTTGGCGTTCATGGCCAGAACGCCGTTGTGCGCCTCGGCGATGGTGCCCGAGAGCTGTCCGGCGGTGCCGAGCGTCGTGGCCATCTCGATGGACAGGCGCGACGGATCCTTGCCCACGGCCAGCACGCCGCGATAGCCCTTGCCGGAAATGCGCAGCAGCAGAACGCCGTCCTTCGCGTCGATTGCCAGCACCTGCTCGCCGAAGATGGACTGGATGGACGTGCCCTCGTCGTCAAAGCCGGCTTCGTTGATGTAAATTTGGTCCCAGCCGTTCGCCAGCGTGTCGGGGTGCTCGGCCAGATACGCCTCCATGGACGTGCGGTCCAGCTCCCAGAAGACGGAGTAGAAATTCTCCTGCGCCTGCTTTTCCAGCTCTTCTGCCGTCGGGGTATTGTCTTCCGTCTGCTCCGACTCGTGCGTGATGTTCGGATTGATGTGCGTGACGTTGTCGTCCGCTGCGGGCGTGTCCGTGCCGGCGGGCGTGTCGTCCTTCTTGCCCCAGTTGGCGTTGGATTCCTTGCCGACCGTCGCAGCCCTGACCAGACCGTATTCGTACCGAACCTCGTCAATGACATCCTTGGGGATAAAATAGGTCGCCAGCCACTGGTGGCGCATGGTGTCCATCGCGGTGTTGATATAAATCGTCCGCCATTTTTTGACGAAGCTGTTGTTCGTATACACGCAGAAGAAGTACAGCGCCTCCAGGCAGAGAATGACGAGCAGCCAGATGGCAAGCGTCTTCAGGGGCTTTTTGACCTTCTGCTTTTTCGGCTTGCCGGAACGCCTGGCCACGCGTGTGCCGGTCGAGCTGAACAGTTTGACCTGTGACATCGAATCTCTCCAGTAACAATAAAAATCACATACGGGTGCATTCTATCACACATCGCCGCAGGAATCAAACCTTTTCCCTGAAAGTTAAGAAATATTTACAATTTGGCGCAGAATCGACACTTATTTTGTACCGGTCTGCGTGCTTTGTCTGACGGTGCCGTGCTCTGCTTCCAGATTTTCGCCGTATTCGACCGTTCCGATCCGGCAGCCGTGCCCGATGCGGACGTATTTGCCGCGGACGATCTCGGCTTCGACATTCTCAAGCTCAACGTTATCGCCCTCGATCGAGCCGATGCGCGCACAGCCGGGGCTTGTGCGGAAGATACCGAGGACCGTTGCCGTGTCCTTCTGCAGGACGCGGATAGTTCCGCCGCCGATGGCACTGATGTGCACCGCGCGGTTGGCCGAGATCTCGACTGTCTCCGCGTTCAGCAGTCCGCCGATCTGCACCGCGCCGCTTAAAACTGCTGTCTCCGCCTCGATATCTCCGCTGATCCGGCACGAGCCGGAGGAACGGAGCGCCCGGCAGTGGACGCTGCCGGCCTCCAGAGAGCCGGACGCGCGGAGTTCGTCCGCCGTAAACGCCTGCTCTGTCCGTAAAGAACCGGAGACGGATGCGAGCCCCTCCACCTGTACCGTCTGCGCGGAAAATGCGCCCGAGGCTGACAGACTGCCGCACCGGGCGCTTCCGTCCACCTTACCTGCGCCGTTCGTGCGCAACTCGCCCGCGCAGTCCACGTCGCCATGGACCTTCGCCGCACCGGAGCAGTGCAGTTCCTCGCATTTGAGGCTGCCCTGCACCTTCCCTGCCCCGCTGATCGAGACTCTGCCGTATTCGCCGCCCGGCATGCTGCTCGCGCCGGAAATTTTCATATCAATGTGTTCGTTCATAATGCTTCCTCCTTCAGATGCTCCAGAATATCGGTTTTGTGTTCGCCCTCGGTCAGGTACAGGTGCAAAAGCTCGTCGAGGGAATAGGTTTTCGCGCCGTATTTTGTTTCCAGAACCAGTGTCCGCCGTGCAGCAGACGCCTGCTTCTGCCCGGCCAGCTCCGCGGCGAGTTCTTCGAGCGAGACGCGCTCCTTGCTTTCCAGGATCCGCTCCACGCGCGGGCAGATCTGCTTCGTGTGAAAATACGTCTCCTGTCCGCTCGGCGTCGAACGGCGCAGGAACCAGCTCTCCGGGATCAGGCCCATCCGCTTCCAGCGGTACAGCGCGCCATAGGAGATCCCATAGCGCTCCAACAGCTCCTTTTTGGAAATCAGATCCTCATCCATGTGCAGTCTCCTTCCGTAACAGTATTTCGTAACATTGTTACGGTTGTATAATAGCATAACATTGTTACGTTGTCAAGAGGTCTTCCCTGCCGAAACGAAAAAGTCCCATCGCCGTGCGGAAACACGGCAATGGGAGTTGAAAATTCACGCGGGTGTGCTTATTTTACCGCCTGTACAAACGCGGCCTTGTCTTCGGCCTTGAAAAACGCGCTGCCTGCGACAAGGACGTTTGCGCCTGCCGCCGTGCAGACCTTCGCAGTCTGTGCGTTGACGCCGCCGTCGACCTCCAGCTCGCAGCCGGGATTTTTCTCATCAATATACGCGCGGATGGCCCGCACCTTGGGCATCATGTCGGCCATGAAGCTCTGTCCGCCGAAGCCCGGCTCGACCGTCATGACCAGGATCAGGTCGACAAGCTCGATAAACGGCAGCACGGCCTCCGCCGGCGTTTTGGGCTTGACGCAGATCGCGGGCTTTTTGCCGCAGGCGCGGATGATGCGGAGCGCCTCAAGCGTGTTTTCCTGCGTGTCAGCCTCGACATGGACGGTCACGATGTCCGCGCCAGCCTGACAAAAGCGCTCGGCATAGCGCACGGGGCGGTCGATCATCAGATGCACGTCGAGCGTCAGATCCGTCACCTTGCGGATGCAGGACAAAACGGGCAGTCCGATTGAAATATTGGGAACAAACAGGCCGTCCATAACGTCAATATGTACATACTCGGCGCCAGCCTGTTTGATCGTACCGATCTCGCGTTCCAGATTTGCAAAATCTGCCGCCAGAATCGAAGGGGATACACGGATCATAGGAATGCCTCCATTACATAAAATAAAGCCGCGCACCGCCTTCCGGCTGCCGGCATAGGTATGGATATGCGGCAGGGAGCCGGTTCCTCAAGGATGCTTCCGCAGCTTCTCCCGCGCAGCCGGTTCCTTCCGCACTCTATTATACTGTGCGCCGCAGTCCGTGTCAATCCGGTCCGGCAGTTGACTTTCTGCAACGTTTGTACTACTATTAGTTTGAGGAAATATCCAGAAAAATGCTTCGCCTTGCGGAGAAAGGAATACCATGGACGAACAGAAAGAGAAACAGAACGCAAAAAAGAAGCGCTCCGCGCTTCCGATTTATGCCATTGGCATCGTATGGCTGCTGTACGCCGACAAGCTGAACACCTTCCGGGGGATTCTTTCCTGCGCGGTCGTGTCGGCGATCGTGTATGCGATCCTGCGCATCGTGCTGCCCGGCAAAAAGACGGACGAGCCGCCGAAGGCTGCCGCGCCGGAGCAGCCCCAGCCGAAGCAGGCGGAAAAGAAGCCTGAACCGCAGCCGGAGCCAGAGCCGGAGGAAAAGCTCCCGCCGGAGCTGCAGTCGGTCATCTATCAGGGCAAGCGCGCCATCGCCGATATCCGCCGTCTGAACGACGAGATCCCTGACGAGCGCATAAGCGCCCAGATCGATCTCATCGAGCGGCTGACGGCGCAGATCTTCGACTGCGTCCGGAAAAACCCGAAAAAGCTCAGTCAGATCCGGCAGTTCCTCAACTATTATCTGCCGACCACGATCAAGCTTATGGAGCAGTACGTCACGCTGCAGAACCAGAGTCTCAAAACGGAAAACATCACCGAGGGGATGCAGAAGATCGAAGACCTGCTCGACAAGGTCATTATCGCCTTCCAGCGGCAGCTCGACGCGCTGTTTGAGGCCGACGTCGTCGACATCACCGCCGATATCCGCGTGATGGAGCAAATGATGGCCAGCGAAGGGCTGACGAACAAAAAGGATTTTGCATAAACGGTACAAATAGATACAGGAGGAACAGATTATGGACGAATACATTCCCCAGCTTACCCTGACGCCGGATCTGAACGCACAGCCGCAGCCGGAGGTCAAACAGGAAGCAGATCTCATCACGAAAGCACAGGCCGCGCCGGAGGCAGGCCCCGATCTTTCCGCGCTCTCCGAGCAAGAGCAGCAGGCCGTGCTGGCCTTCTCGAAGCAGATCGATCTGGAAAACGCGCAGCAGATCCTCGAATACGGCGCTTCCGCACAGAAGAACATCGCAGATTTCTCCGACACGGCGTTGGCCAAGGTCAAGACCGGCGATCTGGGCGAGATCGGCGATATGCTCTCCGGCCTGCTCGTCGAGCTCAAGACGATGGATGAGCCGGAAAAGAAGGGCATCGCGGGCCTGTTCCGCAAGGCAAAGATCAACGCCGAGGAGATGAAGAGCCGCTTCGCGACGGCGGAGGTCAATGTCGACCGCATCTCCGGCGAGCTGGAAAAGCACAAAATCACGCTGCTGAAGGACGTAGCCGTGATGGATCAGATGTACGAGCGGAACCTGCAGTACTTCAAGGAGCTGACCATGTATATTCTGGCTGGCAAGCAGAAGCTGGCCGAGGCCCGCAGCACCACGCTGCATGAGCTGCGCGCAAAGGCCGAGGCTTCGAATCTGCCGGAGGATGCGCAGGCGGCCAATGATTTTGAAAACAAATGCGTCCGGTTCGAAAAGAAGCTCCACGATCTGGAGCTGACGCGCATGATCTCGCTGCAGACCGCGCCGCAGATCCGCATGATCCAGAACAACGACACCGCGCTTGTCGAAAAGATCCAGACCTCCGTGCTCAACACCATCCCGCTGTGGAAGAACCAGATGGTGCTGACGCTCGGCATTGAAAATTCCCGCCGCGCCATGGAGGCCCAGCGGCAGGTCACGGACATGACGAACGCGCTGCTGCAGAAGAACGCCGATATGCTGCATATGGCCTCCGTCGAGACGGCGAAGGAATCCGAGCGCGGCATCGTCGACATGGAAACGCTCAAGCACACCAACGAGCAGCTGATCTCCACGCTCGACGAAGTCCTGCAGATCCAGACCGACGGCGCGAAAAAGCGGCAGGAGGCCGAGGCTGAGCTTCGCAGGCTGGAGGGCGAGCTGAAGCAGAAGCTTCTGCAGCCGCGCAGCTGACACTTTAGAAGGAGCAAGCATGAAATTCTTTCAAAAAACGAGCGTTGCGGTCATCTTTACGGTATTGATGATCGCCGCAGCGCTCTTCATCGGGCTGTCCCCGGTGCTCAAAAGTGACAAACCGGTTGAGGCAGCGCAGACAGCCGTGCCGGAGCAGACTATCTCCCAGACGCCTGCGGAAGAGCAGACATCCAATACAGCGGGAGACGAGACGATCTCCGACAAGTATATCCGCGACGACGCAGGACTGTTTACCCGCAGCGGCGAAAATGCGATTCAGGACTACAACACAAAGATCTATAACAAAACCGGCAGCCATATCGCCATTCTGACGACAGACAGCACCGGCGGTAAGACGCTGGAAAGCTATACGGACAGCGCGTTTGATTCAATGGGACTGAGCGAGTATGATATGCTCTTTGCCATTGATACCAGCACAGAGCAGTGGTACGTGACGACTGGCTCGTATGTCGCGGATTATACCGACAGCAAGCTGGAATCGATCTTTCAGAACGGCTTTGCCGCCATTCTGGACGGCGATGCGGACGACGCGGCAGACACGATGTACGAGGATCTGTACAGCTGGTGCAAAACCAGCCTGAACGGAGCTGCGAATGAGGAGTATACGCCCGTGCAGGAGACCGGACGTGTCAGGAGGAAAAGCGTAATCGGTACAATTATTACGATTCTGGTCATTTTCTGGATCATCAAGGCCATTTTCGGCTCCGGCCGCAGAGGCGGCGGAGGCGGAGGCTTCTGGTCGGGCCTGTTTTTGGGCTCGCTGTTCTCGAACCATCATCACCACCACGGCCCCGGACCGGGGCCTGGCCCCAGACCCGGCGGTTTCGGCGGCGGCCCCAGACCCGGCGGCGGCAGCCGAGGCGGCTTTGGCGGAGGCCGCGGAGGTTTCGGAGGAGGTCGAGGCGGGTTCGGCGGTGGCCGCAGATAAAAAATTTTCCAGCATGAACAGGCCGTTTGCGCACATACTAAGTCCGTACCTTAAAAAAGGAGGAAGTTTTGTATGAGCTTTGCAAACGAAAAGGCCAACCACGCAATCGAATGCCACGTGAGCCAGTGCAACAACCACTGCGGCTGCGAGGATTACTGTACCCTCGATAAGGTTTGTATTGGAACCCATGAAGCCGATCCGACGGTTGATCAGTGCACGGACTGCCTGTCCTTCGTCAAGAAGTAAATCCCAGCCCCTATGAAAATGCCCCGTGCCGCAGCACTGCGGCACGGGGATTTTCTGTCTGCGCTGCATTTCGCCTGCAGACGCTTTTCACGCCTTATGTCCGCCGATCTGCTCATTTCTCTGGCGGGCAGTTGCGCCGTCGCGGAGACTCATGGCCTTCAGGATGGCGTTTTTGCCGTATTTTTCGCGGATGGCCAGCACGGCATCCTGCATCCGCCGTTCGCGCGCACGCGCGGACTGTTCCTCGCGCCGAGCCGTGAGCGCCGCTTCGTCGGCAAACAGATCGAGCTGAACGTATTCCGGCTCGGCCTGCACGTCCCGCTCCCGCTGCACATGGTTCGCGACGACATACATCCGGCGCACGAGCAGCCCGCGGTCCACGATCCGGTCAAACAGCACCGTCAGCGCCTGCAGGAGCTCTCTGGAGGAGGCGGTCGGCGCCCGGAGCGTTTCTGACCCGTGCGCGGCTTTCGGGACGCGCCGCCCGTAATGGTCGACTGTGACCGGGCCGTGATACGGCGGACAGGACGGGTCTGTCAGGCTTTCACGGTCATAGCCGACGGTCAGGACCATCTGATCGGTCACAAGCCCCTTCCGGGCCAGCTCCAGCGCCAGCGCGTCCGCCATCTCCCGCGCGACGAGCCGCGCCTTTTCAAACGGATACGGGCATTGCAGCACCTGACCGGAGCTGACGCTGTGCGTCTGGGGCCGGTAGGCCTTGATGTCCGCAAGCGTGCACGGCTCGCAGCCCCATGCGTGGTCGATCAGCAGCTCCGCGTTCACACCGAACATCCGGTACAGCAGCTCCTCGTTGTAAAATTCATCCGGCCTGCCGAGCGAACAGCGGGCGATATCGCCCATCGTGAACAGGCCCTTTTCCTCAAGCTTTTTCGCGATCCCGCGTCCGACGCGCCAGAAATCCGTCAGCGGCCGGTGCGTCCAGAGCGTTTCGCGGTAGCTGCGCTCGGTGAGGCAGGCAATGCGCACGCCGCTTTCATCCGGCGCCACGTGCTTGGCCCCGATATCCATGGCGACCTTCGCCAGATACAGATTCGTGCCGATCCCGGCGGTCGCGGTGATGCCGGTCGTGCGCAGCACGTCCAGAATGACCGTCCGCGCCAGCTCCTGCGGCGTCTGGCCGTAGGTGCGCAGATACGGCGATGCGTCGATGAAGACCTCGTCGATGGAATAGACGTGAATGTCCTCCGGCGCGAAATATTTGAGGTAGATCTGATAGATCTGCGTGGAGACACGTATATAGTTCGCCATCTGCGGCGGCGCGGTGATGAAGGAGAGCGCCAGCTCCGGGTGCGCGGCAAGCGTGTCCGCGTTTTCGCTCTGGCCGCGCAGCTGTCGGCCCGGCGCGTGCTGCCGCCGCATGGCGTTTACCTGTTCGACGCACTGCACCACCTCGAACAGCCGCGCCCGGCCCGCGATGCCATACGCCTTTAAGGACGGCGAGACGGCCAGGCAGATCGTTTTCTCCGTCCGCGCCACGTCCGCCACAACGAGATTTGTTTTCAACGGGTCAAGCCCCCGCGCCGCACATTCCACCGACGCATAAAAGGATTTCAGATCGATCGCCAGATACACCCGTTCCGCCTCCCTTCAGGTTCTGTCCCTATCATACCACCGAAGGCGGATCCAATGCAAGCATTATTAGAAAATTTGTTCGATTTAGAAGATAAAACAAAACTACAGCTGGTAAGGGGCAGGAGGTGTGGGCCGAATACGATGCAATTGTCACAGAGGGGGGTTGGGCTTCCCAGCCGAAGCAGGGAAGCCCGGATTTGCTTGCTTGAAGGAGAGAGGGTTAAAACGTTTCCAATGCCATAGCCGGAGGGAATGAGGGATGACTCCGCTGGCATATATACCAATGATAGCATACACTACATCCTTTTTCAAGTCCTTCCGTGCGTTTTTGATGGGAAAATAACAGATTCCCCGCCATGCGGGCGGCATGGCAGGGAAAATTGTAAAAATATTGGAGCCTCAGTTAAAGCTGCCCAGCTGCTTGCCGGAGAGCACGTGGAAGTGGATGTGATGGACGGTCTGCCCAGCCAGCTCGCCGACGTTCGTTACCACACGGTAGCCGTCGGCAAAGCCCATTTCCCGGGCAAGCTTGGCAATGACAGTATAGATGTGGCCGACCACGGCTTCATTTTCCGGCGTAACCTCAGCGGCGGAGGCAAAATGCTGCTTCGGGACGACGAGGAAATGTGTGGGGGCAAGGGGGCTGATGTCCTTGAAGGCATAGCAGAGGTCGTCCTCGTAGACCTTTGCGGACGGGATCTCGCCCGCGATGATTTTGCAGAACAGGCAATCAGACATGGTGCTTCCTCCTTAGTCCTTGACATTGGCCGCGACGTAATCGTCGACAGCCGCCAGCGCGTCGTCGAGCTTGAGGGCGTTCGTGCCGCCGCCCATGGCGGAATCCGGCTTGCCGCCGCCCTTGCCGCCGACGATGGGCGCAATATTCTTGATGATATCGCCCGCCTTGATGCCGCGTGCGACGGCGTTTTTGCCGCAGACGGCCAGCAGCGTGACCTTTTCGCCGTTGACAGCGCCGAGAGCCGCGACGGTGTTCGGGTTCTTGTCGCGCAGGAAATCGCCGAGCTTACGCAGGTCGTTCGCGTCGGTGTTCTCGCGGCTGGCCGTGACGACCTTGAGGCCGTTTACGTCCTTGGCGGAGAACATGAGGCTGTCCACATCGCCCGCGAAGAGCTTGTCCTTCATGCGCTCGATGGTCTGGTGCAGCTCACGGATCTCGTTCATGCTGCTCTGGGCCTTGTTGATCAGCTCCACCGGCGTGGTCTTCAGCAGCTCGGCAGCCTTGACCAGGCGCATATTCATCTCATCGACGAGATTCAGGAACGCTTCGCCCGTGACGGCCTCGATGCGGCGCACGCCGGAGGCAACGGAGGATTCGCTCGTGATGCGGAACGGGCCGACCTTGGCGGTGTTATCGACATGGGTGCCGCCGCAAAGCTCAACGGACTTGCCGCCCATGTTCACGACGCGCACGACATCGCCGTACTTTTCGCCGAACAGGGCGATCGCGCCGAGCTTCTTCGCCTCCGCGATGGGCATTTCCTTCGTCTCGACGGACATGCCGTCCAGCACAAGCTCACTGACAAGGCGGCTGATCTTGACCAGCTCGTCTGCGGTGACGGCGGAGAAGTGCGTAAAGTCGTAGCGCAGGCGGTCCGGCTCGACAAGGGAGCCTGCCTGATGCGCATGATCGCCGAGGACGGTGCGCAGAGCGTAGTCCAGCAGATGCGTTGCGGAGTGGGCGCGCATGATGGCCTTGCGGCGGGCTGCATCGATGGACGCGGTCACGGTATCGCCGACGGCCAGAGAGCCGGAGACGAGCTTGCCGTAGTGCATGAACTTGCCGCCCTTGTTCTTCTGCACATCGGTGACGGTGAATTCGGCGGTTTCGGTGTGAATGGTGCCATGGTCGGCGACCTGGCCGCCCATTTCGGCGTAGAACGGGGTCTGGTCGAGGACAAGAATTGCATCCGTGCCGGACGTGATCGCACCCTGAAGCTCTTCGTCGGCGACGATGGCAACGATCTTGCCCTCGGCTTCCATGTTGGTATAGCCGATGAAGGTCGTGGCGGGGATCTCCTTGCCGAATTCAACGCCGGCCCAGCCGAGGTCGCCGAGCGCCTTGCGCGCCTCGCGTGCGCGGACCTTCTGCTCCTGCATGAGCTGCTTGAAGGCCGCTTCATCGACCTGCATCCCCTCTTCGGCGACCATTTCGTTGGTCAGGTCGATGGGGAAGCCGTAGGTGTCATAGAGCTTGAACGCGTCCGCGCCGGAGAAGGTCGTCTCACCGTTTGCCTTGTGAGCCTCCAGCATCTCGGAGAAGATTTTCATGCCGCCGTCGATGGTCTTGGCGAAGTTTTCTTCCTCGGTGCGGATGACGCGGGTGATATAGGACTGCTTTTCGCGCAGCTCGGGGTACTGGCACTCGTTTTCATGGACGACGGTGTCCACGACCTGATAGAGAAACGGTTCGTTCACGCCCAGCAGCTTGCCGTGACGCGCGGCGCGGCGCAGCAGGCGGCGCAGGACGTAGCCCCGGCCCTCGTTGGAGGGGAGAATGCCGTCGCAGATCATGAAGGTCGACGAACGGATATGGTCGGTGATGACGCGCAGGGACACGTCAGTCTTGTCGGACTCCTCATAGTGTGCGCCGGTGATCTCGGAGACTTTATTCGTGATGTTCATGACAGTGTCGACGTCGAACAGGGACGCGACGTTCTGACACACGCAGGCAAGGCGTTCGAGGCCCATGCCGGTGTCGATGTTCTTCTGCTTGAGTTCGGTATAATTGCCGTGGCCGTCGTTATTGAACTGGGAGAAGACGATGTTCCAGACCTCGACATAGCGGTCGCAGTCGCAGCCGACGGTGCAGCCGGGCTTGCCGCAGCCGTACTGCTCGCCGCGGTCATAGTAAATTTCCGAGCACGGGCCGCACGGGCCGGAGCCATGCTCCCAGAAGTTATCCTCCTTGCCGAAGCGGAAGATGCGGTTTTCGGGGATACCGATCACGTCGCGCCAGATGGCGAAGGCCTCGTCGTCGGCAGGGGTCGTCTCGTTGCCCGCGAAGACGGACGGATAGAGGCGGTCCGGCTCAAGGCCGACCCACTCGGGGCTGGTCAGGAATTCCCATGCCCAGGGAATGGCCTCCTTCTTGAAGTAATCGCCGAAGGAGAAGTTGCCCAGCATCTCAAAATACGTGCCGTGGCGGGCCGTATGGCCGACGTTTTCAATGTCGCCGGTGCGGATGCACTTCTGACAGGTGGTGACGCGGTGGCGCGGAGGCTCTTCCTCGCCGGTGAACCACGGCTTCATGGGAGTCATGCCCGCGTTGATCAGCAGGATGGATTTGTCGTTCTGCGGAACGAGAGAAAAGCTCGGCAGACGCAGATGGCCCTTCGTTTCAAAGAACTTCAGGTACATCTCGCGCAGCTCATTGAGACCGTATGCCTTGTGTGCCATGATGAATAACTCCTTCTATATACATTAAAAATTAAACGATACACGGTGCCGGAGACGGCCCTTGGCTCTCCCTATGGGAGAGCTGTCGCCGCAGGCGACTGAGAGGGCACTTGGCTCTCCCTCCGGGAGAGCTGTCACCACAGGTGACTGAGAGGGTTTTGGTCATTGTTTCCCCTCTCCGTCCTCGCTTCGCTCAGACACCTCTCCCAAAGGGAGAGGCAAGGGGCGCTGACCGTTTCTTTGTTTTCAACAGAAAAGGAGATATATTATAGCATAATTCATTAGAAAGTTCAATACTATTTTACGGTTTTATCGCGGATTTTCTTCGCATTGAAGAAACGCACCGGGAGAATATAATGGGCTTATAAGGGAGGCAAGGTGATCCCCTTAAAACTTTTGATATGATAAGTGAGGAATGAACTATGAGCGAGAAATTCCGTATTGCACTGATCGGCACCGGAATGATCTGCAACTGCGCACACCTTCCGGCCATCAATAACCTCAGAAAGAAGGGGCTGGCCGAGATCGTTGCCTGCGCCGATATCCGGGAAGAAGCGGCGAAGGAAACGGCTGAGCGCTGGAATATCCCCGAGTGGTACACCGACCCGCAGGAAATGCTGGATAAGCACAAGGACAAGCTGGATATCGTAGCCGTCTGCACCCCGAATCTGGCGCATAAGACATGGTCTATCGCGGCACTGAAGGCCGGCGCGAACGTCATGTGCGAGAAGCCGCTGGCGCTGACCTACCGCGACGCGAAGGAGATGTTCGCCGTGGCGGACGCCTGCGGAAAGGTTCTGTTCCCCTGCCAGTCCCGCCGTTGGACGAATGACATGGTGTTCTGCAAGGATGCCATGGAGCAGGCCCAGATCGGCAAGCCCTATTACGCGGACATCAGCTTCTGCCGCCGTTACGGAATCCCCAGCTGGGGCATGTTCCACATGAAGGAACAGAACGGCGGCGGCCCCTACTGCGACCTCGGCGTTCACTTCGTGGACAGCCTGCTGTGGATGTGCGGCAATCCCCGTGTCCTGTCGGTGTCCGGCATGAGCTTTGACTGCCTGAGCCATCAGGGCAAGGACATCATGATCAACATCAAGGAATCCGGCGCTCACGCGGGTACGGTCTTTACGCCCCGCCCCTACGATCCCAAGGAGATGAGCGTGGAAGAGGCGGCCATGGGCGCCATCCGGCTGGAAGGGAACTTCCTCGTCAACTTCAAGTTCACGTGGGCGCTGAACTATCCCACCTCCCGCTCCTTCGTCATCTGCGGCCCCGAGGGCGGCATTGACGCGGAGAATATGAAGCTTTATAAGAACGTCGGCCACTATCAGGCGGAGACGGATCTCAAGTATTTTGACAACCGTGCCTACAACGATGTGAAGGCCTTTGACGGACACTGGTATATGTATGAGCATGTCCTGCGCGTTCTCAAGGGAGAAGAAGAGCGCATTGTGAAGCCTCGCGAGACCCTGAACGTGGTCGCGTCGATCGAGTGCTTCTACCGCAGCGCCGCGGAAGGCAGAGAAGTCAGAGCTGAAGAACTGGAGGGCTATGATTATGAAGGATAAGTATAAAGTTGTGATCGTGGGCTTTGCCCATGTCCATATCAACGACGTTGCCAAGCATTTTTACGAGCATCCCCGTATCGATCTGTGCGGCGCGGCGGACGTGCCGCCCCACATGCCGGAGATGAAGCCCGGCGCCATCTATACCCGGGAATGGAATATCGACTACTGCTGCAAGAACTACAACATCCCCAAATTTGACGACTGGAAGCAGATGCTGGATGAGGTGAAGCCTGACCTGTGCGTTGTGAACTCCGAAAACTGCTACCATGTTCAGATCACCGAGGAATGCGCCAAGCGCGGCATCGGCGTGAGCATTGAAAAGCCCATGGCGACCACGATGTCGGATGCCATGAAGATGTACCGCATTGTGAAGAAATACGGCACGTTCTACATGGTCAACTGGCCCATCACCTGGAATCCCGGCCTGCAGACGGTCAAGCGCATGGTAGATGACGGCGCTATCGGCAAGGTCATCGAGATCAAGACCCGTATGGGTCACACCGGCCCTCTTGGCCCCGGCGCGAAGCACAAGATCGCGGAGACTTCGGAGCCGATGACCGAGGCGGAGAAGTGCAGCACATGGTGGCACCAGCATGACTGCGGCGGCGGCGCTATGGCGGATTACTGCTGCTATGGCTCGGTCGTCAGCTATTGGATGGCGGGCAAGCCGGCCGTTGCCGCAATGGGTATGCGGGTCAATTCCATCCACGCCCTTGCGGACGCCGAGGATAACGCGGCGATGATCGTGCGCTATCCCGACTGCTACGCCGTTCTGGAAGGCACATGGACGACCTATAATCATACCTTCAAGTCTCCAATCGTCTACGGCACCAAGGGCGCTCTGGTCGGCGACTACAAGACCGGCAAGGTGCAGTTCTACCACACCGACGGAACCGTAGAGGATATCGAGAACGATCCGCTGCCCGAGGAACTCAAGGACGTCGCCTGTGCCTATGTCCATCACATGGATACGGATGAGCCGATCCATTACACCGCCCAGCCGGAATTCAATCTGGACGCCATGGCGATTCTGGACGCCGGTATTCGCTCCTCTGACAGCGGAAAGATCGAGCTTGTCAACAATCTGCACTGGCAGATCGGGTGATCGTCTATGGAACGCGGCCTGATTTTTGATATTGAACGCTACTCCACCGCCGATGGCCCGGGGATACGCACCGTGGTTTTCTTCAAGGGGTGCAATCTGCATTGCTACTGGTGCCACAATCCGGAAAGCCTGAAGGTGTTTCCGGAGGTGGACAGGTATGAGCAGGAATGTATTCACTGCGGAAGATGTGTTCAGGTCTGCCCCGAAAAGTGTCATGTGTTTACGGAAACAGGCCGTGTTTTTCATTCGGAGAAGTGCATTCACTGCATGGCCTGCACGGAAGCCTGCCCGGTCGCGGCCCTTCGGCCGATCGGGAAATGGCTTTCCGTGGAGGACTGCATGGCGCAGATTCGGGAGGACGTCGTTTTCTATGGAAAAAGCGGCGGCGGCGTAACACTGTCCGGCGGCGAAGTCCTGATGCAGAAGGCGTTTGCGCAGGCGCTTCTGCAGCGGTGCCATGCGGAAGGAATTCACACCGCCATCGAGTCCAATCTGTGTGTGGATACCGCCGTGCTGGAACAGCTAATCCCGCAGCTGGATCTTGTGATGGCGGATATCAAGAGCATGGATGCCCCGGCGCACATTCGCGGAACGGGGTGCAGCAACGAAAAGACACTGCGCAATATCCGCTGGCTCGACAGCCGGAATGTGCCGCTGATCATCCGCACGCCGGTGATCCCCGGATTCAACGACTCAGAGGATAACATCGCACAGACGGCGGAATTCCTGAAAAGCCTCTCCAATCTTTCCTATTATGAGCTGCTTTCCTACAATCCGATGGGAAACGACAAACGGAAGCGGCTGGGCTATCCCGTCCCGGAGATCACGGCGCTGCCCGCTGCCCGGATGCGTGAGCTGGCGCGGACAGCGGCGTCCGCGGGAATTCCGGTGTGGCTGAACGGAACACAATATCACAACATAGAGGACTGAGCTATGGGATATACATTTGAAGAACGTCTGAATGCTTTGCGCAGCCGCAAAGAGGAACAGACAAAAGAAAAAATCCGAAGAAACGGATACATGGACGAGGACGACTACGGCTGTGTACCGCCCCCGGAGGACTTTGTGTTCCACCCGGAGTGCAACGATAAGGAGCACGGGACGTTCTACGGCGCGGAGCTGTGGGGCAGGAACTTCCGCCGGTTGATGGAGGCGCACCCTGTGTATGTGGACGCCAATGACGCCCTCGCGGGCAGATGGATGTTCATTTTGCAGCGTATGCGTCCCTTTGAAAGCGTGACTTCCACCAATAACATGGAAATGGCGCCCATTTTTGATTACAGCTGGCTCAAGCCGGTTCAGAACAAGTATGCGCTGGTTCCCGGTATCGGAAAGATGCACCATTTTGGGGGAGACTATCAGATCGGCCTGGACCTTGGCTGGTATGGACTTCTCGACAAGGTGGAGCGGTACAGCCGGGAGAATACGGATGAAGAGGCGCAGGAGCTGTATGCCGCGGAAAAAGATGTTCTGCTGGGCATTATCAACTGGGTCGAGCGCACCATCGAAACCATCGCGCAGATGGAGCGGGAGGAATCCGACCCGGCGGTGAAGAAAAACCTTCGGGAAATGCTGGAAGCCAACCGCCAGATCCTGAAAGGCCCCGCCCGGAATCTGAGAGAGGCATGTCAGTGGATCAGCTGGTACAATATGGCAGAGCGGACCTACTGCCGGGCCGGTGCCGGCTGCCAGCTGGACTGCACTTTGCTTCCGTACTATGAAAAGAGCGTCGCGGAGGGCATGACGGACGACGAGGCCACCTTTATCCTCGCCTGCTTCCTGCTGTGCGACCCCCATTTCTATCAGATCGGCGGCCCCGCCGCGGACGGAAGCGACAACACGAACCACCTGTCCTACCTGATACTGGAGGCGGCGCACCAGCTGAAATCCACTGCCAATATCACCATACGCGTATTCGACAATATGGATGAGGGGCTGTTCCGCCGCGGACTGGAGATTTTGTTTGAGGATCGGCTTGCCTATCCCCGTTTCTCCGGCGACAAGGCGCTGGTTTCCGGCTTTATGAAAAACGGATACTCTGCCGAGCTTGCCAGAAGGCGGATCGCGCTGGGGTGCAACTGGATGTCCTTGCCGGGGCTGGAATATACCATGAACGATCTGGTCAAGATCAACATGGCAAAGGTCTTTGAGGTGGCGTTTCAGGAATATCAGGGAGACGATCTGGCAGAGTTCTATGACGTGTTCCGCAAAGACCTGCTGGAGGCGATCGCCTGCATCAAAGCGGGCATTGACTTCCACCTGAAGAACCAGTACCGCAACGCGCCGGAGCTGCTGCTGAACTTGGTTTCCCATGGCCCCATTGAAAAGGGCCGCGACGCGTCCCATGGAGGCTTGCAGTATTATAACATTGCGATAGACGGCGCGGGCATCGCAACGGTGGCGGATTCCTTCGCGGCTTTGGAGCTGCATTGCTACGAGAAAAAGGACCTGAGCTGGGATCAGGTGCGCAATGCGATCGCCGTCAATTTTGAAGGCCCTGAAGCTGACGCGGTTCGCCGCATCCTGAAAAATACGCCCATGTATGGCTACGGCGGAACAGAAGCGGACGGCTGGGCTTTGCGGATATCCCGGTTCTTTACGGAGCGTATCTCTCAGGAGCGCACACCGGAAGGACACCTGACGATCCCCGGTCTGTTCTCATGGGCGAATACGGTTCCCTTCGGGAAGCAGGTCGGCGCGACGCCCAATGGACGCAGAGCCGGAGAACCGATCAACCACGGTGCAAATCCGAACAATGGGTTCCGGAAGGACGGCGCATTTACCGCGGCGGCCAAGGCGATCGCCGCTGTCCAGCCCGGATACGGCAATACCGCGCCGTTCCAGCTGGAACTCAATGATACCATCATTGACCGCGAGAATGCCATTGAGAATGTAGCCGCCGTATTGAAGGGACATTTTGACATGGGCGGCACGCTGGTCAACGTGAACATCGTGGACAAGGACCAGATTCTGGCGGCCAATGAGGACCCCTCCGCGTATCCGAATCTGATCGTGCGCGTTACCGGATTCACGGCGTATTTTTCGGCGCTGAGTCCGGAATTCCGCCAGCTGGTGGTAGACCGCATTATC
>OGXX01002251.1_pt1 | contig 17831 bp, 21 predicted proteins | sample 1576301 | NCBI WGS metagenome assembly OGXX01 (sample SAMEA3541469, study PRJEB24748) | human gut metagenome | biome: human gut; feature: human-associated habitat; material: faeces | place: China | collected 2012
GAATGGGTGACAGGTGAGATTGGTGCGCCGCCGTTCGATGTGTCGGGCGTGGCCTACCTGCTTCATGGCATGGTGTCGTTCGATAAGCGCCACCAGCTCGAATCAACCCGGCGCACACTGGAAAGCATGGTTGCTGGTGGACTGCTTGAGCGGGTGACAGTGTATGAATCGCGTCAGGTACGGCGCGGCGGTGAGACTAACGCAACGGTCGTGCGCTACGGTTTACCCGGTCACTGCGCTGTTATGCGCGATACTGGCGGCGCTGATAACGCAATATCAGGCGAATACATGCGGGTCAGTTAAGAGCCTGCAATCTGTCGTTAATGTTGTTCAGGTCGTAAACCCGGCGTTCAATATCCAGCATCAGGAAATCGTGGATCTCGGCCTGTTCAGGATTATCAGACTCTCTGGCCTGTAAGAGCAATTCATTGTAACCATGCAAACCACCCGAATTTTCCGCCGGGGTAGTGCCCTTCCCGCGCAAACAGCTAACAGGCTGGATACTGGTATCATGTGTTTGCTTCTCCAGCACAACAAGGCAATCCCACCAGTCGCCAAAGTCATACGTGTAAACCAGCTTGTCACCCTCATTCTGGAGCGCCGCCCATAGTGGCGTGATTGCCGCGTTACCCATGCTTTCATCCTCACCCCATACGCGATACTCGCTACCTGGATCACCTTTACGCCCTTTCTCGAACATATACAGGTGTTCGTCATTCCAGCCAAAAGCTAACTGGATCACGGCATGAAGTTTACTAAAGGGGATTTGCTCTGGAACCAGCACACGCCGCCATATTGGTGGTTTGCTGTCTCGGATGGTTATCTTTATCTGGTACATGCGTCGTGAACCAATAGTGTACGTTTAGGTGGGTATTTTTCTGCTACTGACCAGGATAGAGCTGATGTGCCGGGTCAAGCCAGACAATATGGAATACATTACCGATGAAAAATCCATGTATGCGACCATATTCATTGCGCGATATGGCAAATTGATAAGGTGTATAACTCTGAAACTGTTCATTCAAATGCTGAAATCCCTTAGGTTCAGATGTAGTTTGCCAATCAATCGGATGTGACTTCAACGAACCACCGCGATCGGTGGTGAACTCTCGTTCAGTCATAGTGGAAAGGTCTTTGAGGCGGTCTAACACCTTGCAAAAATAAACAGGATTCTGAGCGCTGAAAGTAAATTTCTCATGCGCCGCATCGATATACCGAAAAGAAAAGTTGATGGTCGTTATGCCTGAACCTGTTCCCCCAGGCACTATTTTTGTTTGCGAGGGTGCAATCTTCGACGCCCTGATTCTTTTCGCCATATTTAGGAAGCCATCGAACGATAAAACTCAGCCGTTACACTTTTATCAATAACATTCTTGCACGGCGCATCTGATGGAACCCCTTCACGGGCCTCCAGCCACGGCTTTTCTTGGTGCGTCATCTGCTCCAGCTCATAAGCTGTATAACCGCCAAATACCTCATAGATTTCCTTTAGATGCTTTGACACATTCGCAGGTAACTCAGGGCAGGCAATCTCTTCGTCTATTGAGCGCCATTTGTAATCTGCAAATCTGGTATACAAATCTCTGGCTACAGGGCCATGTACCCATGCTTCAAACTTGTCAGCAACCAGTTCTTCGCCATCATTCAGCGCCATGAACCAAGCATCAGCATAGAACACCATTTTTTGCAGTTTCAGCGGCGTCATAACATCCCCATGCTCTTGAGCAAAGCAAAGCAGGTAATCCGCTACGCTGTTAAGGGTTGTAACTGCCATTATCCAATCTCCTGCCGTATGTTTTCGTCTATAACTGTCCACTACCGTTAATAATCGCATATAACCACGGGTATTGCCCATCGTAAAATGCCATTTAAAGATTCTGCGTGATGGCTCACCATCCACCGCGCAAGATACCCGGTGCGTTTGGCTGATAATCCGCAATTTGGTTGAAACCGTCCTGGAAACCTCAAGTTTGGAAACCAGCGACTTGCATCGTAGCTTTGCCATTCGGCGGTCATAGTTACTGCTATATCCCTTTATTGGCGAGACCTGCGAGAGGTTTTGTTGTTCGAATATATAAAGGTGAATAAAGGTAATCTACCTGCGCGGCGCAGGCTTCTTCCACTGGTAGGCGGGTGATCGCATCATTTCGCGAAATTTGTCACGCCGGGCTATATTGGCATTAACTGAGCGTTCTATCTCCCGTTGATCTGCCGGGGTTAGCTGGTGGCCTTCGTGCTCCAGTTTGGCGGTGGTCAATAAAGCTATTTCGCGTGGTGTCATACGTCATACCCTCTGGAAGGATGAAACACGCCCGGATTAAATTTCATTTTTCGCGGGTATAAAAAAACGATGGGGCGGGCAGTCCCGGATAGTCAGGGCTGTAGAGATTTGACTACCCCCTCCCCACTGGATTCAGGTTACTGCTATTCCGTTAAGCGCTGCTTACGGGGATAGCTGCGTTGTGATTTTGACCATTCAGGTCGCCGCTATTTCCTCACCGATTGGGTGCTACGCGCGCGCGTACTTGTCCCGAAATACCAGAAACCGCCAGCCAGAGGATGATTTCCCTCTGGTGGTCTACCTTTGCCTCTTGCCGCCATTTAACCGGAAGGCGTTACCGTTCGGTTGCGCTATCCCCATGCGGTGTTGCGTTTCGGTAACAGCTTTATGCAGGTCGCCAAATTCCTCAACCTTCACGGGCGGGCGCTTCACGTTCTCCAGACACGTTTCACGGCGGCGCTTTATCCATTCCCGATCATCGTCCTCGCTGCATAACAGCATGACTTCCATCCATCGTGCGGCAGCTCTCCGGTATAGCCCTTTTGACTCCAGCTCTTCAGCTTTCCTGTCCCTTATCATTTCTGCCTCTCAGATTATATAGATAAGCAAAAAGGTGTTGGTTCAGTTGGTTCAGTTGGTTCAATTTGTAAAGATCGTTGTTTTTATTATGTTTTTTCTAAAATATTGAACCAACATCAACTCATTTTGAACCAACACAGCCCAGCTCTGAACCAACAACACAGCGATAGCTTTGTGATTGGCCCGTTATTTTCTGGCTGATATTTGAGCGTATAACAGTGTTATACAGTGATATACTGTATGGATATTACTCACTGATATGGTCTTTGCAATGAGCAAATCTAATCTGGTCGCGTTCCGCATCCCATCTGAATTGCAGGATGAGTTTAATCGGTCTGTTCTCGCTTCTGGAGGGGATAAAACCTCCTGGCTTGTTGATGCGATTCGCATGAAGCTGGGACAGCCGGAAAAGTCTATTGATTCACGAATGCTTGGGCTGGTGGAGCGCATGGAAAAAGCTGCTGCGTCGCTTATTGCCGGAAAGCCGAACATCCCACCAAAGCCATATAACGAAACGGCAGTTATAAAGATCATTGCCGATACCATCCGACAGGGATTTGATAATGGGCGTGTGATAGCTGAACGGATCAATGAAGCAGGCTATCAAACAAAAGCTGGTAAAGCGTGGGATAAAGATATTTACAGCGCGTGGAAGCGTCAGGGAAGCAATGCTGAAAAGTTAAAAGCGGTGATTGATTGTAAGGTCAGCGTATAAACATGAGTGCCCATTGGAAAGCTGCTTGGGCCAATACCTTTATACACCAGCAGGTGGTGACGATAGGTGAGGATCAGGAATGAAAGGCAGAACGCCACACATTGAACATCAAGCCAACCACTTCTCGGATGTTCGCAATGAGATGATTGCCATTCGCGGTGATATGCACGGCTTGGAGCGTCGAATTATTGATAAGATTGATGAAAATAGAGATAAGGCCAGTGAAAATCAAAAGTGGATCATCGGCCTGTTGATTTTATCAATTCTTATCCCGCTACTTATCGCATTGGTCACAAAATGAATATCCAATGTGTATGCTGTCGATGCTACGCGCGCGTACTTGTCGCAAAATATCAGGCAAAGGCCAGATTCAGAACGTCGTGATAACCACCAGCACAACATGAGATGTCATGTAACGCGATTTATCACGTCAGATACATGTGATTGGTGTACCCGCATAAAACATTGTCATAGCGCGTCCTGTGCGCATATACGCCGATAATCAACACATCACCACCACTCTGTCTCATGTAGAGAACACTTTTATGGTATCCCCCGCCATCGTGTGCGTACTGGTCGGACGCAGTTGCAAAAAATTTTGCAACTGATACCCCTCGCGCGCGTACTTGTCTCGAAATTGGTGTTTTGCTGTGGCAGTGATATCAGAAAAATCTTCCTGTTTCACATAAAGCGGATATGCGCGTACTGTAACGACCCCATCAACTGGGAGCGGATTTGAAATCCCGACCCAAGCTATGTACCAAATGCCATGTCTTGGATATATGATGATTGCCATTCTAAACAAAGCTAAAGGGAGGGTTGGTGTGAATGCTCAGGCTGTCATCATGGTTTTACTTGGTCTGATTGTCGCAAAACTATATCCAGACTGGTGGAAAGGGGTATTAGCAACTGTCGCCATCTATTTGCTTTTATCCGTCGTTAAGCGATCGTTCGTTAAGACCGTAAATCAAGCAAAACGTTTCTCATTTAAGAATTTAATAAACTATATTACTGGGCTTATTTTTTGCCTTTCAATTTTGATCGCTTCAGCTTTTTTGCCCGTATCAATAGCTAATTTTTTTGGCGCACCATATGAGGTAGGTTATCTATTCTCTGTTTTTTGTCTTGTTCTTTCCCTTCTTTACCTATGGATGAGAGCAAAGAACAAAAATTAGCCATCCATGGCTAACCAGTTATTGAGATTCTTTTTGTGATGCCTGTGCGACTCTGGTGAGCGATTGTGTGACCGTACTGATCGCTCTGTCATATGCTGTGCTACCTTTTGGCGTATTTGCCAGACGTAACAAGGCATTTCGTATAACAGGGCTTTCGTATGCCTTCGCTGCTCCGCCTACGACACCAGCAGCAGGAACAACAAACGCAGCCGTTTTTAGCATCCCCGCTAATACTGCTGCGTTTATGATGCCACCACCAACTAACAATCCATAAAGCTGCTGACCATTTAAGTTTTGAACGTTCGCTTTTGCCGCGTGTCTTGTATCGTTGAGGTATTTAATAACGCCGTCCAGTTCCTTTCCATATACGCCTTTAAAGAAAGTTGCTGATTGCTTCCTGTTCCGGTGTAACGCATTAATAAACTTCTCAACACTGATATTTCCAGACGGATCAGTCGCCTTATCTACAGCATTCTGAACTATGGCGGCTCGTGCGTTTTGCCTACCATTGTCATCCAGAAGCCTGTAAAGCTGAGAACGTTCTGATGGGTTTTGGCTAAAAACGAGTTTTGTTACATCCTCAGGCGTGGCCTTGCCGCTGGCTATTGCCTTTTGAACGCGCGTTCTTCCCATCATGTCATTGAATCTAGCCCATGAGCGATCAACCCTAGACATATTGGTAGCTTCTTCTGAGCCTAGTTTTTGGGATACTGCTTTTTTCATATCCGCTGTATATGCCTTGTAGACAATATCGCTGGCTTTCTGGAGCGTGTCTTTATCAACAGTCTCGTTTGAATTCATGAACCGCTTTCGAAGGTCAGTTCTGTTTTCTCTCGCCAGACGCAGGTCATTGGGTCCGCTGGTGATATCGTCTTTAAATTGCTGCAAGACTTTTACCGCGGCTCTATCCTGAGATTTGCCCGGTCGGCTTAACACGGCAATCTGATTGTCGATAGCTTTTACCGTGTTTGAGAGATCGACAGGGGTATCCCCCATAGCGTCAATTATGCGGTTATATCGCTTTCCTGCTGCCTCAATGAATTTTTGCTGCCCTTTAGTCGCAGACTCATAAAGCTGTTTATCTGAAATTCCCCCCAGACCATCGCTAAATGTTCTGACTAAATTTTCTCGTGCTTGTTGTTGATTCAGTCGGTTCTTACCGGTTCCAAAAAAAGGAACTCTTTCGCCTAATGTCTGAGCCTGACTCTGCATAAAGGTTTTATCTTTCAGCATGTCACTGGTCATTAACGGCAGATTTCTTTCCGATGCAAAGTCGACAGCAGCCTTTGCTTCAGGCGACATATCACCACGAACAGCCCTCGAAACCGCACTCGCTGTATTTTCCAGCCCCTTACCAATACCACCAATGCCAGCAGAAATTACCGTTTGTAACGGATCAATATCTTCTCCACCAGCAAGGCTGGTGGCTCCCTGTAGTGCTAAATCTGTAGCTGCTGATTTTCCTATGGCACCAAGCACCGTTCCAGCCCTGCCCGCTGGTGTAAACGCCAACGCATTAGCAAGAAACGAAGTCAGGTCTTGCGGTGATAAACCCGGCTTGTTTAGGGCATAATCACCTGATGGCAGAGAAACGATAGTATTCCCCTTCTCATCCTGCCTTAATGTCGCCCCCATTCCCTGAAGAATCTTTTCCTGAGACGCGTCAGAGCCGAAAAGTTGAGACCATCCAGCCTTTAGGGCATCCATGCTTAGTGAGTTCAATTCTGGGGCAGAGGCGACATTTTGCAGTCTCTCCATCTCTGGAGTCATTCGGCTTTCGCCTGTTATAGCATCGCGCATCGCAGCCCCAAGACTGGCTCCCTGTTCTGCTGAACGCTCAAGCCCCTCTCTTTGCTGAGTAGCTAACTTTGCATACCCTGACGCAAGAGAATTATCAGATGATGTATGTTGAATATTTTGAGTTGCTGATTGGGATCGGTCTATTTCATTCGTTGATGGTAGTGGATAGGCAGCATAAAAAGCCTGCTTAGCCTGCTCTACACTTTCTCCGGCTTGCGGGGCCACGACTTCATTGAAGTATTGCTCCTGAGCCTGCGCTTTTTGTTCTAGTGCTAACGCCTGATACTGTGGAGAAGCGATAACATCTTTCCATGCTTTAGCCATTAATCACCCCATAGTGAAGAAAAGTTACTGCTGGCTGCTGGCTGTGATACCTGTGCAGGTTGAGATTGCTGCCGCTGAGATTTACCAACATTAACGTTATATTGCTGGTTGTAATTGTCGGTATATTGCTGAATGTCGCGCATTGATTGTTGTAGTGCTTCAGGGCTTGAGAAATCAGGCTTTGGCATACCCTGAAAATACCTATTGGCCTCTGCTTCGGTGTTGATGCCAGATGCCCCCATATCTCGGGCTGCCGCAATCCCCTGATTTTGCATTTTGCCCATGATTCGCTGTGCAGCGTTGTATAGTTTCCTCTCCTCAACACCAGATGCCCGGCTACGAATATCTGCACCAAGAGCAAAAGAACCTGAAGAACCTGTAATACCTGTCATGAAGCCAAGATCGTCAATTGATGCGCCAGAAATTGCATCAAGATCTTTCTTCATTTCGTAATTCTGCGCATTAGCTGCCGATGTAGCCGGAGCAGCAATAGAACTTGCGGGGACGCGAATCATATTGCCCTCGTTGTCTATTCCTTCGTAGAACGCATTAGCACCAGCGCCGTGAAGCTTCCTACCAACCGTTACCGTTCTACCATCTGCCAGTTGCACAACATTCTCCCCGCCAGCAGCAGGACGGCCTCGAACACGAAGATATGTCTTTTGTTGCTCTGGAGACAGGCTGTTGAAATATTGATATTCTTTAACAGATGCAGGAACAGCACCTCCAGCAGTGCGCAGAGAGTTTTCACGGCTAACAGCAATGCTTTGCGCCTGTAAACCTTCCCCAGCTTTATTGCTGCGAATCGTCTCTGCCAACTCGCCACGCTCAATATCCCGACCCTCCATTCGATCTTTGATATCGAAGTACTTCTCATGACCGAGAGAAAACAGCGCCAGATTACCTGCGAAATGCTGGAAGCCCTGCGGGTCATTAACCTGCATTTCAGCAATAGTTTCTGGAGGGATACCTAAACGACGCATCTCCTGCTCATTATCCATCATGAACCTGCCAAATGCGCCCGGACCAAGCGATGAGGCTACCTGTGCTTTAAGCGCCAGATTGCCATAATCATCCCTTTGAGCATCATCGACATAACTCATCCCTTTACGGACTTCCTCAAACTCTTCGGGGAATGCTGTAATAAGATTACGCATCTGCTCCCTGTCGCCGGACGCATAAGCATCTGCATAACCTTTCTGGAATGCCGCTTTACGCTCCTGCTGTTGCTGCTGCTTATAAATGTCAGCAACTCCAGCCAGACCACGAAGGCCTGTCAGAGCAACGTTATTTGCACCTGATCGAGCCAGTTCATTGTTTTCGCGGATCAGACCAAGCGTTGTGTTAATGTCGCTTGCCTTTGGCGCATTCTCGTTTTGCGCACCAATGCCAGCCAGAAAACCACCAGAATTAATACCCTGTTGCCACGTAGCCATAAATTTACCCACGTCCAGTTAAAGTGTAAGCCAGCGCCTTATCCATTAATCCCCGAGCAATTTCGTGGATCGTTGGCGCAACTCCTACCTCTGATTTTTTACGCTGCTCCTCCTGAATTTTCTTTATCGCTTCCATTTGCTTCTCACTTATCAATACTGGCTTTACTGAAATAGCCATAATGCCCCCTTAGAACTGTATAAAACAACAGTCATTATAGTTTCATAAAACGCAACATTCATCATTATGATTGCAAAATATGAAACAAATAGAACAAAAAAATGCCACCGTTCAGTAGCTGGTGGCATCGTTCTGTATGTCAGGTTTTGACAGGTTTTTTATGGACTCTAAAAACTATATTTATGGTGTCGCATTACTCTTCACGGCAGGCGCTTTTCAGTTCTGCCCTTGCTTCTGGCTCCATTGGTAATTTGATTCGCGATCAGCTATGCGGATGGTTTGCTGAACAGGCATAACAACTTCTCAGGGGCTGTTTTCTGAACTACGAAAATTTCGTATTGCTCACTTTCAAAACGTCACGCCCTTGTACACAGGATTTTACGAAAGTCTCGTAAAACACTCTCTGATGCCAGCCAGGTGTTGTGCGCATCAATTCAGTCACATTGTGTTGGTTCAAAATACCGTGTTGTTGGTTCAGTGTTGGTTCAATAAAAAGAATAAAATCCTTATAAAACAATACTCTTTACAAATTGAACCAACTGAACCAACTGAACCAACACCTTTTCTACGCACATGAATAAGCTCATTCTTCAGATGAGTTGTAATCTCCTGGCTGGTAATTGAGTACATAAACGTTTATTTGTCGTCCCTGAATACGTGGTGATTTTCTTTGGTATCCACGACCGCTGTTTGGTGGGGTTAGCATCCCGGCTTTTTTCAACACTTCAGCAAACTGTTTTGCGTTGAAACCACATGCGATCTCCTTTTCAAATGTGGCCGGGAATGTGTAGAAAATCATTGGACTTTCGTCATGTTCTCCACGCTGACGGTATCCGGCTAAATCTTTGATGGGCAAATCTGCCGGGCTGTATGGAAATGGTGCAAAACGGCTAAGCCCATAGGCATTAAGAAATGCCTCCGTTTGTTCAATAATCTGCTGATGCTCTTTGTTACCTGTGCCGAACTCGCGCAACCATGCGTTATAGCTGTGCTGTATCGCATCACGGCATGTCTGAGCATCCCAGCCTGTTACAACCTCGCCTAACAACAATGCGGCCTCCAGAATGGCAAATCGCGCGGCTACACGGTGAACCTGCTCACCATAATCGGATGGGATCAGGCTTCTCCATCTGCTTTCGCAATCACGAACAGTTTTAATAGCCTGTTGCTGGTGGTCTGCCAGCCATTTAATCCACTCACGCCCGGCTGCGCCATGGTGATGCTGGTAAGCGTCTTTCAGTGCGTCTGCGTGCTGTTTTCCGTTCTGGTAATCGTGAAAGCGTACTGCTTTACTCAACGGAATATTCAGCAGTCGCACCAGTTGCCCGGCTTTGGTTTTTCGCCCGGAAGTAGCGATAAATGTTTCTAAATCCATTTCTCCGGTGCTGATTGCCACTGTACGCCAGCGTTTTAGATCCCGGTTTCCACCATCTTTAGCGCCTTGCAGTTTCCCTACACCGTTAAATAACGCATAGGCAGACTGTGAAACACTGACAGGATCAGCGCCCTGACCAACTTCATCAAGCGGCATTAGTCCGTCATTGTGGGCGGCGGCTTCATTTGCCAGCCCCAGCGCGGTTCCGTACCACGTCAGCCGCAGTAAATCAGGGTTGCCGTATAAGCTGCTCGCCACGTTTGCCGTGGTGGTCTTACCTGCGCTCGACTGCTCATAGAAATGAATGCCGAACCCGTCAGCGCCCACCAGCCCAATCAATGGCGCTGCCAGTGCTGCGCCGATCCCGGTCATCATTGAATAGTTACCAAAGGCCAGACGCGCCACGTTATCACGCCAGCTTTTCGCGCTCCCTGAGACGGTATATCCGGCTGCGGCTGAGCTTCTCCCGCTGAACAGCACAGGATTTTCAGGTGTTCCGATGATTTCCCCATCAGGCATGATGTACGCTCCGCATTGCCAGCCAGTGGCATGAGCAACACGCCACAATTCACGAGAGCCACTGCGTTGTAGCCAGTCTGCCAATATTGCTCTGAGGCTGCTTTTGGTCGTGACATTTACCCCACCAGCTTTAAGTGTGCGCCATCCTTCACGTTCACCAATATCAGCCAGTGGAATGGCAGCGGTTGTCGGCGTTTCAGAACCAAACGACAGCCAGCGAAGAATGAGATACTGGTCTTTATCGTCTCTGCCAGTACCGATAACGCTTAACGGAGAACATAACCAGCTTTCGTTATTGATGATTTCTCCACTCTGGCTGTCAGCTCTCGGAGATACCCAATAAATACCATCCTCGCGGCTTTCTATTCTTGGTTTCAGTGGGTCGGTATCCATAACCTTAAAATCGCTTCCCTCAATGGTCTGTGGCTCCTGTTTCACGCCATTACCCTGTGGTTGGTACATTGACTTATTGAACGCTTCTGTGGCGCATTTAATGCCGTGTTTTTGGTGGTAATCATTCCAGTCTGCTTTGTGATCTGTCGGGGGTAATGCCACCCATCCAGAAACAGATAAAGCTGCTTTTTCTGCTGCTATTCTCCCCGTGTTTTGTCTTCCTTCGCTGTGGTCGTTATCCGCAGCAATGATGATTTGTGCTGAAGGAAATTTATCCCGCAGTACCTGGGCGACATATAACAGGTTCCCGGCATCAATCGCCGCCACTGTCAGCGCTTCTGGACGAATTAAATGGGCAGATAATGCCGTTGCCAGCCCTTCTGCGATTAAGATGCTCTGTGTTGTTTCTGGTGCGTTTATGGCGTGATATGCCCCTCGCTTTGCTGAACCTGTCAGGAGTCTTTTTTCACCATGTGAGGTAATAGTCTGTGCTGCTGTGACTGCGCCGGATTTATCCACCAGCGCCAGCAACAGAGATCCATCGGGCAACACTGGGAATGTAAAATCACCTACCCCTTTCGCAACCAGATAATCAGATTTGCCGTTTACAGCCTTTCTGCGCATGTCATCAAACTGACGGGAAAACGTATCCCGTCTTTGTTGTTCGTCCTTCTCTGCCCTTTTCAGGCGCTCCTGTTCGCGTCGCTGGCGCTCGGTTTCCAGTTGTTCCCGTTTCTGGCTGGTGGCTTCTGGTGTTTCCGTTGTCCGGTAATCAATACCCAGAACATCAGCGGCAAGAAGCGCCGCCTCTGTTGTGTCGCAGTTATTTACGCGTTTAATTAAATCCAGCCCATCACCAGCGCCGCACTGATTACAGATGAAGCTACCGCGCCCGTTGTCATCGAACCGGAATCGATCTTTGCCCCCACATGCAGGGCAGGGAGCATGACGGCGCGGAGAGTCAGGGACATTTATGTTCAGGCAGCCCAGCACATGAGGCCAGTTGTTTTCAGACGCACTGATAACCTGACGGATAAGCTCAATGTTTCGCATTCTGGCCCCCGTTTAGTGCGTCACTGGTGCTTCTGGGATGCCGTTTTCGTTTAGTTCGGCAATAAAGCTGTTGTGAAGATCGGCAAGCACTTCTCGCCCAAACGAAGTGAGTGTTCCCTGTTCGACATCGAACATGTTGCTGTAAAAAATGATGGCATTATTTGTTCCGACATCAACACCATATTTCTCGATCATTGCGCCCTCAATGTTGTTTGCCATAGCGAGGCGCTCTGCTACTGGATACAGCGGCATGGCGACGATGCCATTGGAATAAACAGAAACCACGGAATGATTGCCACTGTCATCAATAATGCTGACGGTGCCGTTTTCCTTTCTCATTTCATTGATGAATGCTGTTGCTATCAGCCAGCGCCACATAATCACGTGATGCTGTGATGTGTAATCGAAATATCCCTGGTTGCCGCCACTGGCAATAGCGAGATGTATAAACATGCCTTCATCTGGTTTATCGTCATAATCCCCGGCATCCAGACGATTTACGGCATCAATATATGAGACGGTCTCAACGCGTTCTGTCATGCCATCGTTGCTGCGGTACATGATGTTTACGCCGTCAGGCGTTGCTTCTGCATGGAAAGTTAAGAAATTATTCATGTTTCGCCTCGCCTGAATGATTCTGTAACTCATATTTGCCCAACAATTCGTCCGCTTCCTGAATAGCTTCTGGTACGCCATTGAGCAGTGACATAACCGCGCCAATCATTAACTTGTCTCTGTTGCTGGGGCTGGCCCCTTCAAGCCAGAACCCTAAAACAGTCTGAACCTGTTCGATGCGACATTGTGCTTCAATGAGCTGGATGTTGGTCATTTCGCACTCTCCGCATCGATTAAACTGATATCTATCAGAGAGGTAACTTTTTGTAGCCAGCTAGTGATTACTGTCGCCTGTTCCCCTCCCACCGATGGAAGAATCTCATTCATCACATGAACCAGACCTGTGCGCGCTCTGGTAAGCCGTTCAGTCGTGCGATCTGCAAGAGTGAATGTGTCTGGATATGGCTCTTCACGGCTCAGCAATGATTCAATTTCCAGCTCACACGGATGACGATAAATTAAGTTGATATTCATTTTTCACCCCCAAGAATTACCAGCTCTGCACGGGCATCGTTAACCAAAGATGAGCACGCTTTAATCGCATCCACGACATCAGCAGCGTCCATTTCTTCAGCCGAAAGACTGACAGCAACCGGGACAGCCGCTGCTTGCTCGATTAATTGAAGTGCGGACGTAAGGCGAGGGGTATTAATTGAGTTATTCATTGGTTGCCCCCGTTTTGCATGGCATTTGTCCACCTTCCAGCAGGAAATGAACGTCACGAACGGCGAGGTCCAATATCGCGAGTAACGCCTTCAGTTTTTCGTCTCGTGAGGGAGAGTTGCTCACCAGAATGTCGTTAATCACTTCTGTCAGTGTGATGATCTGGCTTGTGCGTTCGAGGGGATCCATATGCACATCGTAGGTTTTAATCATGTGCCACCTCCATGCGGATACGACCAGCAAAAAAGCAGATGTGATCGCGCACCAGAGAACGGCGAGCATCGCGTTCAGACTCGGCAGCAATATGATGAATTTTGGCGGTAATTGTCGGGCAATCGCGGCGAACTGCGGCGATAATCCAGATAAATTGCGTTTTTTGGGTAGGGGTAGTAGCCAGCATGTGGCAGCCTCCTTCAGATAGCAGGTTACGCTACCACCGGAAACGCCAATTTCGCTGGTGGTAGCCCAGACAGGGTTGGCGTAACCGGCTCTGAAGGATACCGGCGCTTCCGAAGAAGCCCCCGCCTGAGCCACCATTGATTGACAAAGGCGCTGGATTATACACCAACGCCCAAAAAATGGGTGAGTCAGACCTACGACATAAAAAAAGACGCTCGGCGCGTCATATGTCGCCTTCAGAATTTTCAGGACGCCAATCCCGACACCCGTTTTATGAGGTGCCTTATAACCATAAACCGTGTTGCCGCATAACGGCAAGCTCTTTTTTATGGACTCCGAAAACTCACTATTGGAAGAACCAGAAGCACAGTACATCGCGCTCATTTCGTTAACGTCACGCGCGTGGACGAAGGTTTTTGTGGAGTCACTACACGAGCAGAGAAAGCCATCTACGACCAGAAATTCTCTGGCATAGCCGCTGACCTTCTCAACGCTAACACCATCGACCGTAATTTCTGACATAGTTAAGGCATCCGCTCCTACCACCAGCAAATGATAAACTTTGCTTGTATCTGCTGTATTAATGTCTGACTTTGCTGTCATATTGCTGGATTTTGGCGACATACCAGCCAGTGAAAACATCTTCTTCTGGGCGGTTAGCATTTGTTAACCTCCGCGAACTCCTTCATGAAACGTGCCAGCGGTTGTACGCATGGCGATTGATACCCGTCGCGATAAAACGTCACTCGGTTGTGAGACACGCTTTCGACAGTAACGAGTGCTCCGTGGGCATCTTTGTAGCGTTTTTGAGGTTGTGGTGTTCCTGTCGGCTTAAACATGGACCGCCTCCAGACGCTTGGCGAGCCAGCGTTGCGACAGGCGGGTGAGTTCTCCTTTGCGCTGCTCATATTCCATGCCCATATCAATTAACGTGATATTGGTGCTTTCGAGATATGAGAGGTGCTCAAGCTGTTCTGCGTTCATATGGTCGCGAGGTTCGCCAGAATAGCCATTTATCCGCGCCCACTGCTTAGCAGTTAGCCCACCAAGAACGATACGAGAAATCATATTGCTCTCGTTTGTGTAGTGGTGTTGCTGCGTCGTTTTCCCCTGCTCGGCACGGGCCATATTCAGCGCATCGCACATTGGCTTAAAGTTGTTTGCGGCACTAATACGGGCTTTTAGCTGGCGACGATAGCGGGCGGCGATTTCAGGCACGCTACGCTGTAATTCTTCCTCGCACTGGATGAAATAACGACGGATAGCGCGACCCTGATCATTGCGTTCGATCATTGCCAGTTCTTTCGCCATTCCGACACTTAACAGATAGTCTTTGCCGGGTCTGCCAGACTGCTTAATCTTGCTGTAAGCCGCGCCATTCGGGCTTTTCCCCAAATTTGGGGAAATTGTTTTATGGACTGAGTAATCGTGCCCAATGGTGAAGTCATATTCAGAGATGCGATCAGTGATCCATGTAGAGAAGTCTTTTCCCACGCCCAACGCTTTGTGTAACGCTTTTGCGCTAACAATATTGGTTTCACGCCCACCGATATGACCAGGAATAACCGGGACAATTGCGGCAAATTCATTACCGTTAATTGTGCCCAGAGAGGCGTTCAGATGAGGGGCAGCCTCAGAAATTAATCTGCTTTTTTCGATGTTCATTTTCAGTCTCCGTTAGGCGGCGTTAAACGCGTCCGGGTAGAGTTTCAGAATGTCGGCAATTTCCTGCTGAGAAAGTCCGTTGTGATCATTTATGTTCGCAAGATGGTTAATATGAGTGATCACTTTCAGAACATCACCACGGCAGGAGAAACGGTAGCGAAGGTGTGTTCCGATACCATCAGGATTCTTTTCGTCGATACGCTCCAGAGTGATTCCAAGCTGGCGTTCTAACTCTGTTGCATAGTTACGACCAGAAGACAGACGGCAGTAGCGAAGAATGTCATTTTCTGTCCATCCCTCTATACCAGTACGCAGCATATAGACTCTGGCACGATGCTTTTTCGGTGTGCGCTTTGGTGCTTGAAGGGATTTTGTAAGGGGCGTAACATCAGATACACGAATATCTGAATTAGCCGCCTGTAATGGGCGGTTTTTCTTTTCCATCAGGCCACCTCGTCTCTAGATTCTAATATACACTTCTCAATCCATTCATCTATTTCAGACTCAACAAAAGCAATTGCCCGACTTCCAATTTTTACCTGTTTAGGGAACCTCCCCTGACTAATAAGACGATAAATCCATGCTTTGCTATAACCAGTTCGCCTTTGAACTTCAGAGAGACGAATTAATGAATTGTAATTAGCCATTTATTAATATCCTGTACTAATGACGCAATAACCCCCTCCTGCAACGAATGGCGAGAGTTTTATTTGCGTCAAATGTCGAATACGCCAAAGACCACAATATGAAAAACATATTGCGGTCTTTTATAAAAGATAGTCAGATTGTTTTGGTTTGTTTGCTCCACAAGGGTAGAGCTACCCTGCATTTCGGCAGGATCACGCTATTAGGCGTGACATCCAGTAGTTTTAAAGAACAATTGCGCTTTGTCAGCGCCAAAGCCTGTTAAAGAACATTCCGCTTTTCAGCAGCGTAGAAGGCTCAATACACCTTCGTTTATAAAAGAGCGATTGCCCTTCTCCAGGGCTAACTGTTAAATAGCAATCCTCTGTGAGTTTTTATCAATCTACTCCCCTATACTTTAGTAAACCTCTGTATACTTGTCCAGTTGTTTCATGCGTGTTTTTCAAACACCATATGCACCACATTTCCGCCATGCTCGAGAGAATCCATATAGTCGGCATACCATTGAAGCATCTCCCGCCGTCCATCCAGATATTGCGCATGGTTGTATGTGCCACGAATTGAGTTCTTATCAACGTGAGCGAGCTGCGTTTCTATCCACGCGGTGTTATAGCCCTGCTCATGCAAAATCGTGCTCATAGTGTGTCGGAACCCATGACCAGTTACACGTCCAGCGTAGCCAATGCGCTTAAACACTTGGTTTATGCTGGCCTCACTCATTGTTTTCCTTGGATCATTGCGCCCGGGAAACATAAGAGGGTAATTGCCTGTTATTTCTCTAATCTTCCCAATAAGCGAAAGAGCCTGCTCAGACAATGGCACAATATGAGGCCGCCGCATTTTCATACGTGAAGCGGGTATCTCCCATATAGCCTTGTTGAAATCAATTTCATCCCATGATGCGCCACGTAGTTCGCCAGTTCGCAAGCCGGTGATAATCAGTAGACGAGCCGCCATAACAACCAATGCGCTTCCTGAGTAACTGGACAATGCCTTGAAAAAATCAGGTAATTCTTTGGTCGTAAGGAAAGGGTAATGATTAGATTCATGGCCTTGCATCGCGCTAGTAAGGTCTGGTGCAGGGTTATACTCTGCGCGACCAGTGACTATTGCATAGCGGAAAACTTCCCCGCACCGCTGCCTCACTTTTTTGGCTTTTTCTGTCGCACCGCGCCCCTCGATGCGCCGCAGCACATTCAGAAGTTCAAGTGGTTTGATTTCGGCGATTGGTTTTTTGCCAATGTAAGGGAACACATCTTTGTTGAAGGCTTCGAGGATGTCTGAAGCATAACCAGCAGACCATTTTTTTAATTTGCTGCTGTGCCACTCAAGGGCAATATCTTTGAAGGTGTTGTTTAACTGCGTTTCCCGGGCAATCTTTTCCTCTCGTTTCGCTTCCATCGGATCGATACCACCAGCGATACCTCTTTTCGCATCTTCACGTTTTGCCCGAGCATCGGCTAGAGTAACCTCAGGATACACACCTAGTGCCAATAGCTTCTCTTTACCAGCTACACGATATTTAAGTCGCCAGTATTTACCTCCATTAGGTTTTACCAAGAGATACAAACCGCCACCATCGGCCAGCTTGTAAGCCTTCTCTTTTGGCTTGGCTGTGTCTATTTGACGGGCATTGAGTTTCACTTGGGGGTACCTCCACTAAACCGAACAGCAAATACCCCCATAAGTACCCCCATCTGACCGTAGATTTTGAGGGACTTTAGTAGACGTCAAAAGACGAACGGGGCTTTAATACGCGGATTATAAGGGGTTTTGAAAGACTTTAGTAGACTTGGGGAGATGTTTGAATGGTGCCGATAATAGGAGTCGAACCTACGACCTTCGCATTACGAATTATAAGAATCCACTTCTAATTCAAAGCATTACCCCATCAACACTGCGCTCACACGTCCCACCACATCAAAACATGTAAAGCCTTGCAAGCCATTGCGAGGCCTTATGTGTCTCAGTTTTGTCCCACCTTGTATTACGACTTGCATAGCCAATGAAGATAAA
>OGXX01002269.1_pt1 | contig 17749 bp, 15 predicted proteins | sample 1576301 | NCBI WGS metagenome assembly OGXX01 (sample SAMEA3541469, study PRJEB24748) | human gut metagenome | biome: human gut; feature: human-associated habitat; material: faeces | place: China | collected 2012
GTTGAGCAAAAGTCCGCGTGGGATTGATGTGGTATCTTTAACTTTGGGAAACTCCGATTAGCGAACCGGATAAGATTTTTGAGTTGTACAGTGTTCCAAGTATGGCTGATGATTATCCTGAAATTATCGCAGGCTCAGATATAGGTTCTTCCAAACAAAGTGTTTGCAAGGAAGATGTTTTGTTGTGCAAAATCAATCCAAGAATAAATCGTGTATGGAAAGTTAGTCAGTTTACTGATAATGAATTGATAGCTTCTTCTGAATGGATTATTATCAGAAATAATCATATCAATGCAAATTATTTAATGTACTGCTTTCAGTCAAAATATTTTAGAGAGTTTATGCTTTCTAATGTATCTGGCGTTGGTGGTTCTTTGATGAGGGCGCAACCTAAATATGTACAAACATATCCCATCCCTCTCCCTCCGCTCTCCGAACAGCAACGCATTGTCGAGAGCATCGAAGAGCTTTTTGCCAAGCTGGATGAAGCGAAGGAAAGACTGCAGGAGGTTGCTGACAGCTTTGCCGTGCGCAAGGCAGCAATTTTGCACAATGCATTTACGGGAGAGCTGACAAAGCAGTGGCGTCGGGAAAACGGCGTGAGCTATGAAAGTTGGGAAGAGAAAAAAGGCGAAGACTTTTTTGAGTATGTGACGAGTGGTTCTCGTGGATGGGCTAAATATTATTCAGACAAAGGGTCCATATTTATTCGTATGGGAAATTTAAATCATGGAACAATAGAACTAGATTTTTCTGACATACAATATGTTGAATTACCAGATCAAGTAGAAGGTCAAAGAAGTAAATTGCAAAAGAACGACATTTTGATTTCAATTACTGCTGATGTTGGTATGATTGCTTTAGTGAGAGAAGATATGGATGCTTATATAAATCAGCATGTTGCTTTGGCGAGACCGAAAAATGATTTGTATGCAGAATTTTTAGCTTGGTATTTTGTGTCGGATGATGGATTACAACAGATGCAAAATAAACAGCGTGGAGCTACAAAGATAGGTTTAGGATTGCAAGATATTAGAAGTATTATCTTGAAAATCCCTACCCTCCCCGAACAGCACGAAATCGTGCGCCTCATCGACGACCTGCTGGCGCGCGAGCGCGCAGCACAGCAGGCTGCGGAGCAGGCGCTGGCAAGCATCGACCTGATGAAGAAATCCATCCTAGCGCGTGCCTTCCGCGGTGAGCTGGGCACGAACAAAGCGAGCGAAGCGAGCGCGCTGGAGCTTTTAAAGCAGGTGCTGGCGGAAAACTGAAGCTAAACAAAAATCAAGACCTTGGCAGCGGCAAAAGCTGATGCTAAGGTCTTTTTTAGCGTCATACAGCGAAACACTTGGATACCCCGTAGCTGCTCATGCAAAACTTAGGCATTCCGGCTTACAGCTAACCCCAACCTTAGTCACGCCAGTCTGGGCATAAGCTAACCACAGATTTGTAAACACTACCGCGTATACCGTTCGGCAGAACTACGAAAAAATAGCTATTTCCAGCAAAGCGATTTAGCTTATTTAAAGCTTTTTGGTAAAACTTTTTATCAAAAAAGTTTTTGCTTTGCCGCGCTTTCCAAAAAGCGCGAACCTTTCTTGCAATTTCTTTCAGTTATGAAAGAAGTTGATATTACGAATCACGCCGGTGATTTTGTTTGATGATGGTCCGCAGTCTTGCAGCATCCCAAACTTTAAATTTACTTCATGCTTTTACTCTGCTATACTATAATTGTATAAGCGTTGAGGAGGTGCAGTCATGCCATTGGAATATTATTTTATGCTGGCGGGCCTTGTCCTGCTGCTGATAGAATTTGTTGTGCCGGGCTTCGGAGTTTTCGGTGTCAGCGGCATGGTGTGCCTGACAGTCGGCGGCTTTTACGTTTTGGGCGGCAATGCCTGGGCGGCGCTGGTGCTGTTGGCAGTGTATCTGTTTTTGGTGCTGGTAATTACGCTGCTGTGCGTGTATCTTCCCAAGGAAAGCAAGTATAATCCCTTTGTGCTGTGGACACGCCAAAAGAACAGCGAGGGCTACACCGGCGGCAAAAACTGGAGCATGCTGGTGGGCAAAAGAGGCACAGCCTTGACTACGCTGCGTCCTGCAGGTACGATTCTGGTGGACGGCAAGCGTCTTGATGTGAGCAGTCAGGGAGATTATATCGAAAAGTCTGCTCCCGTGATTATCGTGCGGGTAGAGGGCAGCAAAATTTTTGTAGAACAAACGAAGGAGTGACATTATGGATTTATTATTCAGTATGATTTTCGGCAGTGGCTTTGCAGTAATCATTGCTATTGCCGGTATAGCGATTTTTCTTAACTTTGTGCCGTTGGGCCTGTGGATTTCGGCAATCGCCGCCGGTGTTAACGTAGGCATCTTCAACCTCATCGGTATGCGCTTGCGCCGCGTGCCCGCGTCGCAGATTGTGCTGCCGCTGATTAAGGCTAACAAGGCAGGCCTTGACGTAAATGTCAACCAGCTGGAGGCGCATTATCTGGCAGGCGGTAACGTTGACCGCGTTATTGATGCTTTGATTGCTGCCCACCGAGCGCAGATTGAGCTGAGTTTTGAGCGTGGCTGTGCCATTGACCTTGCGGGACGCAATGTGCTGGAGGCTGTGCAGATGAGCGTTAACCCCGAGGTTATCGAAACTCCGGTAGTAAGCGCTGTTGCCAAGGACGGCATTGAGCTGAAGGTAAAGGCACGCGTAACCGTGCGCGCCAACATTGACCGCCTGGTAGGCGGTGCCGGCGAAGCAACGATTATTGCGCGTGTCGGCGAAGGCATTGTAACAAACGTAGGCTCCAGCGCCGACCACAGCAAGGTACTGGAAAACCCCGACTATATTTCCAAAACAGTTTTGGACAAGGGCCTTGATGCAGGCACCGCTTTTGAAATTCTTTCCATTGATATTGCGGACGTAGATGTTGGACGTAACATTGGTGCTGCGCTGATGACAGACCAGGCGGAGGCAGATAAGCGCATTGCTCAGGCGCGCGCTGAGGAACGCCGTGCGATGGCTGTTGCCAAGGAGCAGGAAATGAAGGCCTATACGCAGGAAATGCAGGCGAAGGTTGTGGAAGCACAGGCTAAGGTGCCGACAGCTATGGCAGAAGCACTGGCCAACGGCCGCTTGGGCGTAATGGATTACTACCGCCTGAACAACATTCAGGCAGATACGCAGATGCGCCGCACGATTGCTGAGGTAAGCCCGGAGGGCGAGGAAAAGCCTGAGGGCGGCAAATAAGCGAGGTGCAGCTTATGGGCGGTTTGTTTGACAGTGATTTAATCCCTCTGCTTTTTGTCCTCGTAATGCTGGCCAACGTATTTTGGGACCGTCGAAACCGTCGCCGCCGCAGGCAGCAGGAGCTGCCGCAGGAAACGGCTAAGCCTAAAGATATTGCTGCCGAGTTTGAACGCCGTCTGAAAAAGACTACGGAGGAAGTACAGGCGCGCAAAAGTCAAAACAGCCGCGAAGGCGGCGTGGTGCATGACGGAACGCGCGTGCGTCGTGATGACGACAGCAGAGTTCACCGCGACGGCGAAGCAATGCATGACCACACCGGCAGAATTCACCGTGAAAACGAAGCCCTGGTGCATGACAAGGGCAAGGTTTATTACGATCCCCGCAGTGATTACAGCTACGACGAAGCAAAGATGAACGCTGCCGCAGCGGCGTTTAATGCGCACTACGCACAGCAGGCGCAGCCTGCAGCAAAAAAGCGTGTGAAGCTGAAGCATGCGGCGCTGGTCAACGGCATTATCATGGCAGAGGTATTAGGAAAACCGCGCGCTCTTAACCCCTATGAGGAGCGCTGATTTAAAGATTCTCACAAACAGTAAGGAGATGTTGGAGAATGCTGGAAAAGCTGGATTTGAGTAAAAAAGTGTCCAAGGAAGATTACAACAAGCAGATGGATGTGCTGGGTGAGCGCCTGGGAAAGGCGCAGCGCATGGCCCGCGACGCCAAAAGACCGATTATCATCGTGTTTGAGGGCTGGCGCGGTGCGCGCCGCAGTGCGCTGATTAACGAAATGATGCAGCAGATGGATGCCCGCGGCTTTAATGTATATTCCAGCGTGCGCCTGCGCGGCGTTCTGCAGGAGCAGCCGTTTTTCAGTGCCTTCTGGAAGCGTTTGCCGGCTTTGGGACATATTGCCGTTTATCACCGCAGCTGGTATTATCTGAAAAACGCCAACGAGATGGCGGATAAGGCAGAGGACGATTCCAAATATCCCGTAGTTTCCTTCGAGCATATCAACAACTTTGAAAAAATGCTCACGGACGATAATTATCTTGTGCTCAAATTTTTCCTGCATCTGTCACCGGAGCAGCAAAAGAAAAATATCGCCAAGAATGCCAAAACACTGGGCAAAGCGTGGCGTGATCTGAATCCTGCGATTGATGAAAGCGAAGATTACGATAAATTTTTGCCGCATTACGAAAAAATGCTGGAGGCTACCGATACGGTAAACGCTCCCTGGCACCTGATTGCCGACGATGATCCGCGCAGCGCGCGTCTGGAGGTTTTTACTAAGATTGCCGATGCTATCGAAAAAGCTGTGCAGATGCCTGTCGAGCCTGCTGCCGACAAGCGCACCGCGGCAACCTACGATGTGCTGAGCACGATTGACGCCAACAAGGAGCTTACCAAGGAAGAATATAAGGAAAAGCTCGATAAGTACCAGAAAAAGCTGACACAGCTGCAGATTGAAATGTTCAAGGCGCAGATACCGGTAGTTATCGGCTTTGAGGGTTGGGACGCTGCCGGCAAGGGCGGTGCTATCCGCAGACTGACGGCGGCACTGGACCCGTTGGGCTTTCATGTGCACCCGATTGCGGCGCCGAACGTGGTTGAAAAGCAGTTCCATTATCAGTGGCGCTTCTGGACCAGACTGCCGCAGCCGGGCACTATAGCGATTTTTGACCGTACCTGGTACGGCCGTGTTATGGTAGAGCGTATCGAAGGCTTCGCCAAACCGCAGGAATGGCAGCGTGCCTACGATGAAATTAAGGATATGGAGGCGCAGTGGAGCGAGCACGGTATCGCCATCGCCAAATTCTGGCTGCAGATTGACAAGGATGAGCAGCTGCGACGCTTCAATGATCGTCAGAATGACCCCAACAAGCAGTGGAAAATTACGGACGAGGATTGGCGCAACCGTGATAAATGGGATGCTTACGAAGCAGCAGTCAACGAAATGCTGGTACGCACCGACACCTCCTATGCACCGTGGACCGTGGTTGAGGGAAACAACAAATATTATGCCCGCTTAAAGGTTTTGAAAACAGTTATCGATTTGTTTGAACGCAAATTGGCAGAAAAACATCAGTAAAATACAAGAGATATCAGCGTAATTCTGCGCTGATATTTTCTTAATACATTATAGATACTCGGAGAGGAAATGCTTTGTCCTGGATAATCAAAAACTATATTAAAGAAACAAGAGAAAATGAAACCGGCGCGCAGGTGTATCCGCCGGGCTTACGTCATCCGGTAGCGTTTATTTACCCCAACGTCTACCATCTGGGCATGTCGAACCTGGGAATGCACATTCTGTATCAGATGATTAACGAGCGCGGTGACAGTGCCTGCGAACGCTTCTTTTTGCCGGATAAACGTTTGCAGCAGGAGCATATCAAAAGCAAAACACCGCTGCTGAGCCTGGAAAACCAGCGTCCGCTGGCAGATTTTGACGTTATCTTCGTCATGCTGTCCTTTGAAATGGATTATGATAATCTGCTGACGGTGCTCGATTTAGGCAATATCCGCCTGCGGGCGGCGGAGCGCAATCAGCGTGAGCCGCTGGTGATTATCGGCGGTCCCTGTGCTACCTTTAATCCCGAGCCGATGGCTGCTGTGGCTGACGCCTTTGTTATCGGCGAGGGTGAGGAAACGGTGCAGCACGTGTTGGATAACATCTACCGCGAGGAAAGCAAGCAAGAGCGTCTGGCGGCGCTGGCGCAGGTGCCGGGTGTTTATGTGCCCAGCCTGTATACGGCGCAGTACGATGATGAGGGCGAGTTTACCGCCCTGCTGCCGCAGGAAGGTGCGCCGGCGAAGGTAGCACGCCAGTGGGCGCGTGATATCGACGCTTATCCGCACACCTCTGCTATTGTGACGAGCGGAACGGAATTTGAGGATATGTTTATTGTCGAGGTGGCGCGTGGCTGCGGCCGTCACTGCCGCTTCTGCATGGCAGGCTATTGCTTCCGCAAGCCGCGTCCGCGTAAGCTGGAAAATATTTTGGCGGATATCGCCAAGCGTCCCGAGCGCACGAAAAAGGTGGGCCTGATGGGAGCTGCCGTTTCCGACCATCCGCAGATGGCGGAGCTGACGGAATACCTGGTAGAGCATAAGATACCGTTTTCCGTGGCCAGCATGCGTGCCGATATGCTCACGGAGCAGATTGCGCATGCGTTGGCGCAGAGCGGACAGCGCACGATGACCGTAGCGCCGGAGGCAGGCAGCGAGCGGATGCGCGCTGCGATTAACAAGGGCATTACGGAGGAGCATGTTTATAATTCTATCGAGCTGGCTGCTGCTGCCGGAATGCGCAACATCAAGCTGTATTATATGATCGGTCTGCCGGGAGAAAAGGACGAGGATATCGTTGAAACGGTGGAGATGATTAAACGCGTGCGTGCCAAAATGGACGCGGTGGGCAACAAGGGCGAGCTGGTTATTTCGGTCAACGGCTTTGTGCCTAAGCCCTTTACGCCGTACCAGTGGGCGCCGCTGTGCAATGTGCGCACGCTTAAGAAGCGCTTTAAAATTTTGAGCGACGGTCTGAAGAAGGAAAAGCGCATCAAGCTGATTACCGAATCGCTGAAGGAAACAGTGGTGCAGTCCGTGCTGGCGCGCGGCAGCAGACGTATCGGCGAAGCGCTGCTGAAGGCACATGTGGAAGGCCGTAGCCTGAAGCAGGTGCTGAAGGAGGAGGGCCTTGATGCCGAGGAGCTGGCGGAGCGCGAGCTGCATCTCGGCCAGCCGCTGCCGTGGCAGCATCTGGACATGGGCGTGACGCAGGAATATCTTGCTGCCGAGCTGCAGCGCAGCGAGAGCGGCAAGTTTACGCCGATGTGCTTTGACGGCTGCCGTCGCTGCGGTGTCTGCCGGGAGTAAGGCGTAGGCAGTGAAATGACTGCTGCTGATAAAAAATTAAGCACCCCTACACTTTTTGCAGTAAAAGTGTGGGGATGCTTTTGCTTTTTTACGCTATAATGATGCTGAGAAACACAGCTTTTGCTGCTTCGGAAGCGGTAACAACCCTTCCGTCTGCTCCCCGGTGCTCGCAGCCACCTCCCCTTACGGGGGAGATATATTCGTTCCGCAATCAATGGAGGGATATACAAAAGAAATTATTTTTGGGCATGACCTTGGGAATGGCCTGCCTGCAAAAATTTATCCCTGAAATGCAAAAAACCTGCTCTTTTCAGAGCAGGTCAGCTTGTAAGAATTAAGCCATAGCGTTGATTCTCTTTGCAAGTCTGGATTTTTTGCGAGCTGCAGCATTCTTATGGATAATGCCTTTGCGAGCTGCTTTATCGAGCAAACCGGAAGCAGTAGCCATAGTAGCTTGAGCGTCTTCTTTAGCGCCGGTTTTAGTCAGAGCCTCTACTTTGCGGGAAGCATTACGGAGAGATGCTTTAATCGGAGCGTTTTTAGCACGACGTTCTGCGTCGGTCTTTACACTGCGGATGGAAGATTTAATGTTCGGCAACGAATTTCACCTCCTGAATTTTCTTGTACTGCATTATTCTACCACGAATGAGAGCATTATGCAAGAGAAAATCACAAATATGCCTGCCTGTTCCTGTAAAAAATATTTTGCGGACGCTTGACCTGGAGCTGACTCCAAATGCTAAAATATAAGCAGAAAGCAGGAAACAATCTTGGCAGGAGGTAAGCGGGATGAAAATAAACGAAGTAAGCAAAATGTATGATATTACAGCGGATACGCTGCGTTATTATGAGCGCATCGGCCTGATTCCGACTGTGAACCGCAACGAAAGCGGTATTCGCGACTACACCGAAACGGACTGCAACTGGGTAAACTTTGCCAAATGCATGCGCGCAGCAGGCATTTCGGTAGAAAGCCTGATTGAATATGTGGCACTGTTTCAGCAGGGCGACAAAACGCGGGCCGCACGCAAGGAAATTTTAATCGAGGAGCGTGCCAAGCTGCTCGAGCGCATGGAGCAGATGCAGGAAACGCTCGATAAGCTGAATTATAAAATCGATAATTATTACAAGTGCGTTGAATTTGAGGATAGCAAACTGAAATAAAACGCAGTACGAGGAGAGATGGCGCCGAGCTGTCTCTCTTTTTAGTTTACAGGCTTTGCCGTATAATGGTATAATAATTAGTACTAATAAAACAGGCTCAAGCCAATATTGGCCTGAAATAATACATTCTAATGAAGGAGCAGGAAGAGTAATTTATGATTGAACAAAATCACATTCGCAACTTTTCTATTATCGCCCATATAGATCATGGCAAGTCTACCCTGGCGGACAGATTGATTGAATATACAGGAACGCTGAGCAAGCGTGAGATGGAGGAGCAGATTCTCGATTCCATGGATTTGGAGCGTGAACGCGGCATCACCATCAAGGCGCAGGCTGTGCGCAGCATTTACAAGGCGCGCAACGGCGAGGAGTATATGCTGAACTTTATCGACACCCCGGGCCACGTAGACTTTACCTACGAGGTTTCGCGTGCATTGGCAGCGTGCGAGGGCGCACTGCTGGTTATTGACGCTACCCAGGGCATTGAAGCGCAGACTTTGGCTAACGTGTATCTGGCGCTGGATAACGATCTGGAGATTATCCCGGTTATCAATAAGATTGATTTGCCGAGTGCGGACCCGGAGCATGTTAAAAGGGAAATTGAGGACGTTATCGGTATTGATGCCTCCGACGCAGTTTTGTGCAGTGCCAAGACAGGCATTGGCATCGAGGACGTACTGGAAGCAATCGTAGCGCGCGTGCCGGCGCCGCAGGGCGATGCGGAAGCACCGCTGAAGGCCTTGGTATTTGACTCCAAATTTGACGCTTACAAGGGCGTAGTTTTATATATACGCATTATGCAGGGCCGTCTGCGCAAGGGCATGAAGATTCGCATGATGGCAACCGGTGCGGAATTTGATGTTACCGAGGTCGGTTACTTCAAACCCGGCCTTGTCAATGTTGATGAGCTGGAGGAGGGACAGGTAGGCTTCTTTGCTGCCAGCATCAAAAATGTTAAGGATGCACGCGTAGGCGATACCGTAACCGATGCCGATAATCCTGCCGAAAAAGCGTTGCCCGGTTACCGCAAGGCTACACCGATGGTATACTGCGGTTTGTATCCGGTAGAGAATTCCGATTACGATAACCTGCGTGATGCTTTGGAAAAGCTGCAGCTGAACGATGCTTCTCTGGTATTTGAGCCGGAGACATCTACCGCGCTGGGCTTTGGCTTCCGCTGCGGCTTTTTGGGCCTGCTGCATATGGACGTTATCAAGGAGCGCCTGGAGCGCGAATATAATCTGAGCCTGATTACTACCGCACCGAACGTTATTTATGAGGTGTTCCGCACCAACGGCGACGTTGAAATGGTAGATAACCCGTCCCTCTTCCCGGACCCGACCGTTATCGACCATGTTGAGGAGCCTTTCGTTAATGCAACCATCATTGTGCCGAAGGATTACGTCGGCGCTGTTATGGAGCTGAGCCAGGAAAAACGCGGTGAATACGATAATATGACCTATCTTGATGATACCCGCGTAATGATTCACTACGCATTACCGCTGAGTGAGATTATCTTTGACTATTTTGACCGTCTGAAATCCGCTACCCGCGGTTATGCTTCTTTGGACTACGAGCTGTCCGGCTATCGCTATTCCGATTTGGTGAAGGTAGATATCCTGCTGAACGGCGAGCCTGTCGATGCGCTTTCCGCAATTGTGCATAAGGAATTTGCTACTGTTCGCGGCCGTCAGCTGGTTGAAAAGCTGCGCAGCCTGATTCCGCGTCAAATGTTTGAAATTCCGGTACAGGCAGCAATCGGCAACAAGGTTATTGCCCGCGAAAACGTCCGCGCTATGCGTAAGGACGTACTGGCGAAATGCTACGGCGGTGATATCAGCCGTAAGCGTAAGCTGTTGGAAAAACAGAAGGAAGGTAAAAAGCGCATGAAGCAGGTTGGCAGTGTAGAGCTGCCGCAGGAGGCATTCATGGCGATTCTGAAAATGGACTAAGGCTTAGCGCTTAGTCGATAGTGTCTGATAGATAGGAGCAATGCAATTATGATGATACAACTGCAAGGCTTGCTTTCGACAATCACATTTTTGGATGTTATAGATATTGTCGTCGTTGCCTATTTTCTTTACCGTTTGTTCCTGATGCTGAAAAACACCCGTGCCGCAACATTGGGTAAGGGGCTTATGGTGCTGATAGGCTTCACGCTTATCTGCCGTTGGCTGAACCTGCATGTTATCAGCTGGCTGCTGGAAAAGAGCATGACGGTGATTATGGTCGCCCTGCCTGTTGTCTTTCAGCCGGAGCTGCGACGTGCTTTGGAGCAAATCGGCCGCGGCAAGCTGTTTCATAAGGGCAGCGAGCTGGACGAGCAGGAGCTGGAGGAAATGCTGGATTCCGTTGCTCATGCCACTAAGGTGATGAGCAAAAACAAGGTAGGTGCGCTGATGGTCTTTGAGCGTGCTACCGGTTTGGCAGAGCGTATCGAAACCGGTGTGCCGATTGACGGTCTGGTGAGCTCGGGACTGCTGCAGAACATTTTTGTTAAGGATACACCGCTACATGACGGCGCTGTCGTTATCCGCGGCAACCGCGTTGTTGCTGCCTGCTGCTTGCTGCCGCTTACGGAAAACCGTAATCTGAGCCAGGAGCTTGGTACCCGCCATCGTGCCGCTATCGGTATGTCCGAGCAGTCCGATGCGATGATTCTTGTTGTCAGCGAGGAAACCGGTACGATTTCCATTGCCCGCAACGGCGAGCTGATGCGTTATCTGACGGTGGATGATGTGAAGGAAATTTTGCGCACGGCAATTTTCCGTCCGCATGCAGCAGTTAAGAATTCTTTGGTTGATAAAATCAAGAGCTTGTGGGGCGGTGAGAAAAAATGAGATTTTTGCAAAGGCTGGCGCGTAAGGAAAACCTGTTGGCAAGGATTATCTGCCTGCTCATGGCCTGCGGCCTGTGGGTATATGTAATGACCGACCAGAACCCGATAATCGAGCGCAATATCGAGGTGCGCCTGCAGCAGAGAAATCTGCCGCAAAATATGATGGTCTTTAATGCTCCCGATAAAATTCTGGTAAAGGTGCGCGGTTCGCGTGCCAAGCTGAGTTCCGATAATCTGAGTGCCGAAATCAATGCTTCTATCAATTTAAAAAATATAACCGAAGGTCAGCAGAGCCTGCCGATTACGGTAACCTACTCCGGCGGCGAGATTGTATCCGTAACGCCTAAGGAGGTTTCCGTATATGTGGATACGGTAAGCGAGAAAAAGGTTCCCGTTACTATGCGTATCGTGGGCGCGGTGAACGGTGATATGACCATCGGCAGCAGTATAATTACTCCAGCGGAGGTTACTTTGCGTGGTGCAACACATCGTATTGACAAGGTAAACCGTGTGGTTGCTCCGATAGATATCAGCAACCATAGCGGCAGCTTCCAGACGGAAAGCGAGCTGGTTGCCGTGAGTGACGACGGTTACGATATTCCTAATATGAGAATTATCCCTGAGCGCGTTATGGTGCAGGCCAATATGGTAAGCCAGATGCATTCGCTTGATATTCCGGTTAAGCTGGTTATGAGCGGTGATTTGCCTGCCGGTATTATTGTTACCAAAACAGAGATTGTGCCGACAAGCGTTCGCGTTACCGCACCGCCTTCCGTGCTGAAGGAGCTGAAGGATGTCAAAACTAAGCCCTTGGATGTAAGCAAGCTCAATGGCAGTACTGTTGTTGCAGCTGAGCTTGATTTGCCGGAAAAGGTTATTCCAGAAAGACGTACGGTGCAGATTAAAATATCGGTAGAAAGGCAGAACTGATTTATAGATGAAGCTGAAAATAAATAATGTGCGTATCAGCCTGCGACAGGAGCAGACGCTGGAGCAGGCGGTGTGCCGCAAATGCGGTATACCGCGCGAGGCTTTGGGCAGTGTGAGGATAGTACGCAAGGCAGTGGATGCGCGCAAGAAAAATGATATCTGCCTCAACTACCATGTGCTGGCAGAGGTTGAAACAGGCGGCAGACAGGCGAAGCGTCTGCTGGCGGACCGTGATATTACACAATATCAGGAGCAGCAGCAGCCGACGCTGGAGCTTGGCACACTGCCGCTGAGCGCACCGCCTGTGGTTATCGGTGCCGGTCCTGCGGGACTTTTGGCGGCACTGCAGCTGGCGGAGCATGGCTACAAGCCGCTGCTTTTGGAGCGCGGCAAGCCGGTGGCGCAGCGCGTGCAGGATGTGCAGCGCTTTTGGCAGACGGGAGAATTTAACCCCGCGTCCAACGTTCAGTTTGGCGAGGGCGGTGCAGGCACCTTTTCGGACGGCAAGCTGACTACACGTGTGAATGATCCCATGATGGCCGAAATCCTGCAACTGTTTGTAGATGCAGGCGCGCCGGAAAATATTTTGTATGAGCACAAGCCGCACGTAGGCACGGATAAGCTGCGTGCGATGGTGCAGGGGCTCAGCCGCCGCATTGCGGAGCTGGGCGGCAGCGTGCGCTATGACGCGCATGTTGTTGATCTGGATATCAAAAACAATGCTGTGCAGGGTGTAATCCTTGACGGCGGCGAAAGGCTGGCGGCAGGTGCCGTGGTATTGGCCTGCGGTCACAGCGCGCGTGATACCTACGCTATGCTGGCTCGCAGGGGCGTTGATATTGTGGCGAAACCATTTGCTATCGGTGTGCGCATCGAGCATCCGCAGGAGCTGATTGACAGGGCGCAGTACGGCAGCTTTGCCGGACATCATCTGCTGGGCGCAGCGGATTACGCGCTTGTTTACCATACTCAGGATAAAACACGCACAGCCTATTCTTTCTGCATGTGCCCTGGCGGTCAGGTAGTTGCCGCTGCTTCGGAGGCCGGTGGCGTGGTTGTCAACGGCATGAGCATGTTTAAGCGTGACAGCGGCATTGCCAACAGCGCGTTGGTGGTGAATGTGGACAGCAGGGATTTCGGTGATGGTGCGCTGGCAGGTGTAGAATTCCAGCGCCGCTATGAGCAGCTTGCTTATGCGGCGGCAGGCAGCAGCTATTATGCGCCTGCGCAAGATCTGGACAGCTTTTTGAAGCGCAGCACTCCGTCTTTGGAATGCATGGTGCAGCCAAGCTATCGTCCGGGACTGACGGCCTGCAGCTTAGACAAGGTGCTGCCTGCTTACGTTACGGATACTCTGCGCGAGGGCATTACGAGCTTCGGACGCAAGCTGGCTGGTTACGCCGACGGCGGCGCGTTGCTGACGGGTGTGGAAACACGCACCTCGGCGCCGGTTCGCATCGAGCGCGACAGACAGAGCTATGTATCGCTGACGCATGATTTGCTTTATCCCTGCGGCGAAGGCGCAGGCTATGCCGGCGGCATTATGAGCGCCGCGCTTGACGGCTATCATGTAGCGCGCGCGATTATGGAACGATTTGCGCCGGTGAAGTAGGATAATAAAATACGAAAAATACGGTGATAAAGCCTCTCCTAGGGGAGAGGTGGCATCGCGTAGCGATGACGGAGAGGGGCGCGCTCAACATAACGCTGTTAGTAAGCATAGCGAGTACCAACCCCTCTCAGTCACCCTGTGGGTGACAGCTCCCCCAAGGGGAGCCTATCAATTTGATTTTTTAGCTCAACAATTCCCAACTCACATATAAACGAATTAACATTAGGGAGGTTATTACAAAAAATGGCAAGATTATTTGGTACTGATGGTGTTCGCGGTGTAGCGAACGTAGAGCTTACTCCGGAGCTGGCCTTTAAGCTGGGCTATGCTGCCGCAAAATACTTTGGCCGCGAGGTTTCCTGCCCGAAAATTATTATCGGCAGAGATACACGCCGCAGCGGACAAATGCTGGAAAGCGCTTTGGCAGCAGGTATCTGCAGCGCCGGCGGCAATGCACATCTTCTGGGCGTTATGCCTACTCCGGCAATTTCTTTCCTGACCAGTGAGGTTAAGGCTAACGCCGGTGTAGTAATTTCTGCTTCTCACAATCCGTTTGAAGATAACGGCATCAAATTCTTCTCTCAGACAGGCCACAAGCTGCCTGATGCAGTAGAGGACGAAATTGCAGCTATCGTTGCTGCACCGATTGATTACACTCAGGCAGTAAGCGGCAGCAGCGTCGGCCAGATTATTCATGAAAAGGATTTGTCTGCGCTGTATATTAAGCACATTCTGAGCACTGCTTATGCTAAGCTGAACGGTCTGAAGATTGTTATGGACTGCTCCAACGGTGCCAACAGCGAAATCGCACCGGTTATCCTGCGCAGCCTCGGTGCTGAGGTTGTGGCAATTTTCAACGAGCCTAACGGCATCAACATCAACAACGGCTGCGGCTCCACTCATCTGGAGGCTTTGCAGAAGAAGGTTGTCGAGGTTGGCGCTCATGTAGGTATCGCCAATGACGGCGACGCCGACCGCTGCCTGGTAGTTGACGAAAACGGCGAGGCTATGGACGGCGACCAAATTATGCTGATTTGCGCTCTGGAGCTGATGAAGCGCAACAAGCTGCATGACAATATGCTGGTAACCACTGTTATGAGTAACGTCGGCCTGCATCAGGCTATGAAGGCTCATGGTGGCAAGACTGTCAAAACTGCGGTAGGTGACCGCTATGTACTGGAAGAAATGCTCAAGCATAATTATTCTATCGGCGGCGAGCAATCCGGTCATATCATTTTCTCCGAATTCGCTAAAACCGGTGATGGCATTCTGACTGCTGTACAGCTGTTGTGCGCAATGGTTCGCAACAACAAGCCTTTGTCCGAGATGAGCAGCGTAATGACTAAATTCCCGCAGATTCTGCTGAATGTACGCGTGAAGAATAAAAACGGCTGGGAAGAAAAGGCTGCTATTCAGGAAGTAATCAAAAAATATCAGGAGGAGCTGGGCGAAAACGGCCAGATTCTGGTACGTGCTTCTGGCACCGAGCCTTTAATCCGTATTATGGCCGAAGGACCGAAGCAGGAGCGTCTGGAGCAGATTGCCAACGCTATTGCCGACGTTGTAACCAAGGAGCTGGCATAAGCAGGCCTTTGCGAAATGAAACTTAAAAGCAGACCATTACATCATTTTCGGATGCAATGGTCTGCTTTTGTATTTTGCATATTTTCTTTTTGGCGAACATATGTTACAATATATTTGTGCTACCAGAATACGGTAGGCGGTTGCCCTCTACGGAGGGTTTGCGGCCCTCGATTTGCCGACATCTATATTTTTATAGAAATCTACAAGGAAGAGGGTGGTACTGATGAATATACTGGAAGTTCTTGCATTGCTTGGTTTTGGGCTTGGATGCATTAAATTTGGTTATGAACTCGGTAAAAACGCAAAAAAATAACCGCCCAGCTCCTACACTAGCGGTTATTTTTAACAGTTAATTTGAAGGGCAACCGTCTATCGGTAGCACCACTTTATGGATATATAATAGCATAGAATATTTATGAAGTCAAATATAGGTGATTGGCATGGATGATCAGAAGGATAAGAAACAGAATCAGGAAAATATAAATTCCGAGGCGAAACCGGAAACTACAGATTTTATGAAAGAGACGATCAAGCAGCGGCCTCTGAACCGGAAGAAGCTTCTGCGGAGAACGATAATTACGGCTTCCATGGCGGTGATTTTTGGTCTGATTGCGTGTGTGACCTTTTTGCTGTTGGAACCGGTAATCAGTAACCGGTTGTATCCGGAAGAGGAGCCGCAGACGGTTGTTTTTGTTGAGGAAACCAGGGAAGATGAAATTTTGCCGGAGGATATGCTGACGGAAGACCGGCTGGCAGATGAGGCTGAGAGCTCACCGGAGCCGACAGCACCGGCTGCTTTGGAGGATTCCCAGATTGAACAGGTTTTGTCAGAGATGGAGCTTGGAGTAGAGGATTACCTGTCATTATCCGGAGCAGTACGTGATGTTGCGAAAACAGCAGAGAATTCGATGGTGAAGGTTGTAGGAATCACCTCGGACAGAGACTGGTTTGATAATGAATATCAGAATGAAGATATTGTGTCCGGAGTGGTCGTGGCGGATAACGGCAGGGAAATTCTGATCCTAGCGAATTTGAAGAATATCAAGGGTGCGGAATTACTGGAAATTGTATTTGTAAATGGGGATACTTATGTTGCGGAGATCAAGCAGGAAGACCGTAACACGGGACTGGGAATTCTGTCCATTGTCAAGGCAAAGATGGCGCCTGCTACCATAGATGTTGCAAAGCCGGTCAGTATGGGAACCTCATCCAATGTGAACCTTCCGGGTAATCCGGTGATTGCCATAGGAAGTCCGATGGGGGTTGAGAATTCGATCAGCATTGGCGTTGTCACTTCATCCGGAAATGCGGTGCATCTTCCGGATGCCACCTATAAGTGGATTGGAACCGATATCTACGGAAGTACCTCTGCGAGCGGTATTCTTATTAATCTGCGGGGGCAGTTAATCGGAATTATTGATATGACCTATAATGACGGTGATATGAAGAATCTTATCAGCGGAATCGGAATTTCCGAGCTTAAGAAGCTGGTGGAGTGCCTTTCCAATGATAAAGCAATTGCTTATCTGGGAGTTTATGGCATGGATGTACCGGTGGATGCCCATGAGCAGATGCAGGTTCCGTTAGGGGCATATATTTATGAAACCGTTGTGGATTCTCCGGCTATGGAGGCAGGAGTTCAGAGTGGTGATGTCATTACGAAGATAGGACAGACAGAAATTACCTCCTACCAGGAACTGGTGAATGCACTATACCAGTTACGGCCGGATGCACAGGTAACCGTGACCTTGATGCGGCAGGGACCGGATGGCTATACAGAAATGGAAGTTAATGTGACATTAAAATAAAGCAACAGAAAGAGGTGGCATGATGAAATATTTAAAGGATTATAAAGACGGAGACCGTTTCTTTGACATTTATCTGTGTAAGCATAAGGTGTCTGCAGTAACCAAGAATGGCAAGCCATATGAAAGCGTGATCCTGCAGGATAAAACGGGAACGATTGACGGTAAGATCTGGGATCCGAACAATGCAGGAATTGCAGATTTTGATGCATTGGATTACATAGAGGTCTATGGTGATGTAACGAGCTTTCAGGGGGCTTTACAGGTAAATGTGAAGCGGATCCGGAAATGCCAGGAGGAAGAGGTGAATCCCAGTGATTATCTTCCGGTAAGTAAATATGATATTGAAGAAATGTATACGGAACTGCTGAAGTACATTCACAGCATTCAGAATCCATATCTGAAGCAGCTTCTTTCCGGGTTTTTTATTGAGGATGAAGGCTTTATTGCCGCCTTTAAGAAATCCTCCGCAGCTAAAACCGTACATCATGGCTTCGTAGGAGGTTTATTACAGCATACCTTAAGCGTAACCAGAATGTGTGACTATTACTGTAAGAATTATGAGAGACTGAACCGGGATCTGCTTTTAACCGCTGCAATCTGTCATGATATGGGTAAAATCAAAGAGCTTTCTGCTTTTCCGCAGAATGATTATACCGATGAGGGGCAGTTCCTTGGACATATCGTGA
>OGXX01002270.1_pt1 | contig 17739 bp, 16 predicted proteins | sample 1576301 | NCBI WGS metagenome assembly OGXX01 (sample SAMEA3541469, study PRJEB24748) | human gut metagenome | biome: human gut; feature: human-associated habitat; material: faeces | place: China | collected 2012
GGGAGCTGCCGCTCCCGCCAGCCGCTGCGCTGTATCACTTTAATGAGATCGTCCGTTCCTCAGCTCACCTTTGCCACGGTGACGAAGTCCCAGTCACCCGTCTCGGTGTTGCACTTCTTGACCACGGCGCTGTCACGGTTTGCGTCGCCAATGTCATTGAAGGAGATGCTGCCGGTGATGCCCTCACAGGTCACGTTGGGCAGGGCGGCCAGCACAGCAGCGGGGTCGGTGGAGTCGGCAGCCTTGATGGCCTCCAGCGCCACGCAGTAGGCATCGTAGCCCATGACGGTCACGGCGGACAGCTTGTTGTCGCCGCCGTTGTTGGTCTTGGCGGTGGCGTCACTGTCGATCCACGCCTTGATCGCCGCGTCGAAGTCCGCGTTCACGCCCTCCTGATAGAAGGTGGTAACACAGATATCCAGCTTCGTACCCTTGGCAGCCTCCAGCACCACGTTGGAGTCCCACGTATCGCCGGCCAGAATGGGCATACCCAGATTCTGGGTCTCCGCCTTGGCGATGATCTGTGCCGCAGCCTCCAGAGACACCGGGGAGAAGAACACGTTGCAGCCCTGCTGCTGGGCGTTGGTGATGTAGGTGGAGAAGTCGGACGTGCCCTCGGGGAACTGCTCATAGACGCAGTTCTCCTGACCAAAGGCCTTGATGAAGTAGTTGGCCAGACCGCCGGAGTAGTCGTCGCCCTGCTTGGCCAGGCAGTATGCCTTGGTAGCCTTCAGCTCGTTCTTGGCATAGTTGGCCAGAACCGTACCCTGGAAGGGATCCAGGAAGCAGATGCGGAAATACGCATCGCAGTCGGAGGTCACCTGGGGGTTGGTGCAGGTCACGCCGATGGCGGGCACCTGCGCCGCGGAGAAGGTATCACCGGCGGCGATGGACACGCCGGAGCCGTAGGAGCCCAGCACCACGGACACACCCTGAGAGATCAGGGTCTGTGCGGCGGTAGGCGCCTTATCGTTGGACGAAGCGTTGTCGGCATACACCAGCTCGACCTGATACTCCTCGCCGCCCACGGTGACGGTGGGAAACATCTTGTTGGCATACTGCATACCCAAGATCTCCTGCTTGCCGCCGGCGCCGTTATCGCCGGACTGCGGCTCAAACACGCCGATCTTGATGATCTTGTCTCCGCTGCTGGCTCCACCGCCCTGCGGTGCATCGCCGCCCTGCTCGCCGCCCTGCTCGCCGCAGGCGACCAAACTCAGCGCCATGACCAGCGCCAGAAGCATTGCAAATAACTTCTTCATTTCTTTTTCCTCCTAAGCTTTCTCCGAGGCTCCCTCCCAATGGGCGCCCCATAGAATGCTCACATTTTATCGGAACTTCTTTTCAATTACAATTGTGATTTGCTCCGAAAAATCGTACTGTTTTCCCTGCGGACAGCCGGTCTTCTCCTGTTTTTCCGTCGGTTTTGTCTCTCCGTCACACACACTCTCTACAAATTTCCCACCGCCCGACTTGACAAATGTCCTCATGTGGCGGACATTTGTTTCGTCATTTTGCCCAACCCGCGCGGTTCTTTTTTGGTTCTTTACAGCTTCTTTGCCATACAGTACAGAAGACAGACCCTGCGGTAAAACCGCAGGGTCTGTCTTTCGCTTTTATTCGCCGTCTTTTGCCGCAGTGGTGTCTGCAAAGCACGCCCCGAACGTCTCCGCGTCCATGGTCTCATGCACCAGCAGGTACTCCGCCACGGCCACCAGCTGAGGCCGGTACGCCGTCAGGATCTCCCTGCACCGGTCGTAGGCGCTGTCGATCATGGCGCGGATCTCCTCGTCCATCTCCGCCGCCGTCTTCTCTGAGTAGGGGCGGGTGTGTCCCATGGATTTGCCGATGAACACCTCGTCCGTACCGGCATCGAACGCCACGTTGCCCAGCTTATCCGACATACCGTAGGTGCCCACCATTTTCCGCGCGATGGCGGTGGCGCGCTGGATATCGCTGGAGGCGCCGGTGGAGATGTCGCCCAGCATCATTTCCTCGGCGGCGCGGCCGCCCAGCAGCGACACGATCTGCTCCGTCATATACGCCTTGGAGCGGTAGGAGCGATCCTCCTCCGGCAGGAAGATGGTCATGCCGCCGGCCTGTCCGCGGGGCACGATGGTGATCTGATGCACCGGGTCGTGGTCGGGCAGTGCGTGGATGACCACGGCGTGACCCGCCTCGTGGTAGGCCGTCAGCCTCCGCTCGATCTCTGGGATCACGCGGCTGCGCTTCTCCGGCCCGGCGATGACCTTGATGACCGCCTCGTGGATCGCGTTCTCGGTGATGAACTTCTGATCCCGCCGTCCCGCCAGCAGCGCCGCCTCGTTCAGCAGGTTCTCCAGATCGGCGCCGGTAAAGCCCGCCGTGCTGCGGGCCACGCGGCTCAGATCCACATCCTCCGCCAGCGGCTTACCCCGGGCGTGGATCTTCAGGATATCCTCCCGCCCCTTGATGTCGGGCAAGCCCACATACACCTGCCGGTCGAACCGTCCCGGACGCAGCAGGGCGGGGTCGAGGATATCCACACGGTTGGTGGCAGCCAGCACCACGACACCCTCGTTGACGGCGAAGCCGTCCATCTCCACCAGCAGCTGGTTCAGCGTCTGCTCCCGCTCGTCGTGGCCGCCGCCCAGACCGCTGCCGCGCTGGCGGCCCACCGCGTCGATCTCGTCGATAAACACGATGGCAGGCGCCTGCTTCTTGGCTTGCTCAAACAGATCGCGGACGCGGCTGGCGCCCACGCCCACATACATCTCCACAAAGTCGGAGCCGGAGATGGATAGATACGCCACGTCCGCCTCGCCCGCCACGGCCTTGGCCAACAGCGTCTTGCCGGTGCCCGGAGGGCCGACCAGCAGCACGCCCTTGGGAATGTGCGCGCCCAGTGCCGTGTACTTCTCCGGGTCCCGCAGAAACTGAACGATCTCCTCCAGCTCCTCCTTCTCCTCATCAGCGCCCGCCACATCCTTGAAGGTGACCTTCTTGCTGCCCGTGGGCAGGCTCTGGGTCCGCGCCTCGCCGAAGCGCGCCATCTTATCGTTGGCCGGCCCGCCGCCGGCGGACATCCGGCTCATCAGGTTCAGCAGCAGGATAAAGCCCAGCACCCCCAGCACATAGGGCAGCAGCACCTGTACCCAGTTGGTGGAGTGGTCGGCGTAGTAGTCGTATGCCTCGATGATGCCCGCCTTGTTCTGCTGCACCACCAGCTCGTTCAGGTCGTCGTAAAACGCCTCAAAGCTGTACAGCTCGCAGGTGGCGGTGGTGCCGTCCCGCAGGCTGGCGGTGAGCCGCGCACCGTTGACAATGAAGGACTGCACCTTCTCCTCCGTGAACATGGCGCGCATCTGGCTGTACGGGATATCGCCGGAGCGCCGCATATTGCCGGACAGATACCCCACAAATATCACCACGAGGACTACCAGCAGCAGTCCCGTGATGCCAAACCTTCTTCTCTCCAAAGCTTCTCCCCCTTATGCGATCCAATGGATGCCCTGCCAGCTCTGCTTCGGCCCGATGGAAATGGCCAGCAGCATACGGCCCTGTATCTGGTCCAGCGGTATATACGGATCGTTCCAGAACCGGCTGTCCTGCGAACCGGTGCGGTTGTCTCCCATCAGGAAGATATGCCCCTCCGGCACCTCGAAGGCCGTCTCCTCGCTCTGGGTGATCCCGCTGACCGGCAGATAGTCCTCATCCAGCTTTTTGCCGTCGATATAGACGAAACCGTCCTTAATGGAGACCGTCTCCCCCGGCAGGCCGATGACGCGCTTCACCAGCACCCGCTCCATCTCCTCATTCCAGAATGTGACGATGTCCCCTCGCTCCGGCAGCGGGTCGGACACCACATAGGGCAGCCGCCAGCCGACGAGCAGGGACTTGGTGGGGATGGTCGTCTCCATGGAGCCGCTGGGTACATAGGCCAATTGCAGCAGCACGCGGAACAGTACGAACACCACCGCCAGCGTGACGACCAGATACCCATAGTCATGCCACAACCGGCGGCCGCGGCTCATCTCCGGGCAAGCCGCGCCTCCCTCCGTTTCCGTAGGCTTTTCCACCGCCTCCGACAGCTCCTCCCGCCGTCTGTCCGTATCCTTACGCGCCAATCGCTTGCCGCCCTTTTTCTCCATGTGGCTCCTCCTTCAGTTTTCTTGCCTGTCTGTTGGCGCAGCATATACGATTTGTATACGCCGCGCATCATGTTACTTACTGTATACCTCCGGCTTCAGCACGCCGATGTAGGGCATATTGCGGTACTGCTGGGCATAGTCCAGGCCATACCCTACCACAAACTCGTCCGGCACCACGAAGCCGATGTAGTCGGCGGTGATGGCCTTCTCCCGGCGGGAGGGCTTATCCAGCAGGGTAACGATGGTGATGGACGCTGCCCCCTTGGCCGTGAGGTAATTCTTCAAAAACACCAGCGTGTTGCCGGAATCCAGAATGTCCTCCACAATGATGATATCCCGGCCGTTGATGTCCTCCTGCAAGTCGCGGGTGATCTGCACCACGCCGGAGGACTTGGTGCCGTTCTGATAGGAGGACACACCGATAAACTCCAGCTCGCTCTTGAACTGCGCGGCACGCACCAGATCCGCCATGAAGATGAAGCATCCCTTCAGAACACCCACGAACAGGGGGTTCTTGTCGTGGAACGCCTCATATAGCTGGTCGCCCAGCACCTGCACACGGGCCTTGATCTCCTCCTCGGACAGCAGGACCTTCAGAATATCCTGATCCATATTGCTCTTTGCCATACGCTCTATCCTCCGTAATTCTCTCACATTATATAATATATATCCTCGCCGGAAGTCTCCGGCAGAAATCTCCTGTCCACACCCACGCCCCACACGGCGGCGAGAACGCCGTCCACGCAGAGCACCGGGAGCGTCTCCCGTTTTTCAGGGGGTATCCCACGCTCGGAGAGCAGCCGCTTGACGCTCCGCTCTCCCCGGCTGTCCGGCAGCGCCAGCCGGTCGTCCCGCCGCCAACACCGGGCGGTCAGCACCTGCCCTCGTCCGCAGCGCAGCGCCAGTGCGCCCGCCGCAGGCGTCCGGCTCACCAGAAGCCGCGCCGCGCCGAAGGAATTCTCCCCCTCCCGCAGCACTGTTTCCTTCGGCGGCGTCTCCGCCGTCCGCAGCGTCAGCACACCGTTCCGGCACACCGCTGCAGCACCGCCGGGCAGCGCCAGCGTACCCTCTCCGGCAGCCAGATGCTCCAGCGCCGCCAGATGCCCGGCAGTCACGTCCTTTTTACCCGCGCCCAGCCGGTCCAGCAGCAGACGCAGCAGCCGGGGGCGCAGTGCCTCCGGCGCCGCCAGCAGCACCCCGCAGGACACGGAGGCTCCCGTCTCCGGCAGATACCCCGCCGCCAGCTCATCCAGATAGGCGTTCTCCCGCCGTAGGATGTCCGCCGTCCGCGCAATATGCGCCGACGCGGAGGGATTGATGCGCTCCAGCTCCGGCCAGATCTCCAGCCGCAGCCGGTTCCGGGCGTAGGCCAGGTCGCTGTTGGTCTCGTCGGTGACGTAGGTCAGCCCGTTTTCCTCAATATACCGCTCAATGTCCCGGCGGGGCGTGTCCAGCAGCGGCCGGACGATACTGCCCCGCACCGGTGGGATGCCGGTCAGCCCCTGCGGCCCGGTGCCCCGCAAAAGCTGCAAAAGCACTGTCTCCGCCAGATCGTCCCGGTGATGGGCGGTGGCGATCTTCTCCGCGCCGATGGCCGCCGCCGTCCGTTGGAGGAAGTCATACCGCGCCCGGCGGCCTGTCTCCTCCACCGTCAGCTCCCACGTATCGCACAGGCCGTACACATCGGCGCTTTCCGTATAGAAGGGAATACCCCTCTCCATGCAGAAAGCCCGGACGAAATCCTCGTCCCGCTGGGCGGTGGGCCGCATCAGGTGGTTCAGATGTCCCGCCGCGGCGGTAAAGCCACGCCGCTGTCCCAGCTTATGCAGATAGTCCAGCAGACAGACGGAATCCCGTCCGCCGGACACGCCGCACAGCACGATGCCGCCCGGTTCGGGCAGCATATGCCAGTGCTCCATCCACGGCGTCAGGTCCATGGCTCACTCCTCATCGTCATAGCGGTTCTCCAGCGTACCGAAGGCGGTGTACTCCGGCATCCACCGCAGCTCCACCTTACCCGTCTCACCGTGGCGGTTCTTGGCCACGATGCACTCGGCCACGTTGCGCTTTTCCGAATCGCTGTTGTAGTAGTCGTCACGGTACAGAAACAGCACGATATCCGCGTCCTGCTCGATGGCGCCGGACTCACGGAGGTCGGACAGCATGGGCCGCTTGTCGTCTCGCTTTTCGTTGGCACGGCTCAGCTGGCTCAGGCACAGCACCGGCACCTGCAGCTCCTTGGCCATGATCTTCAGCATACGGCTGATATCCGACACCGCCTGCTGGCGGTTTTCGCCGGAATAGCCCTTTCCGCCGGCGGAGGTCATCAGCTGGAGGTAGTCGATGACCACCAGCCCAAGGTTATCCAGCCGCCGGCACTTGGCGTTCATATCCGCCACCGTCAGCAGCGGGTTGTCGTCGATGCGGATGTCCATCCGGCTCAGGGAGGACGCCGCCTCTGCGATCCGCTGCCAGTCGCTCTCCCGCAGGTTGCCCGTCACCAGACGGGTGTTCTCCACCAGCCCCTCGCTGGCAATGAGCCGGGTCACCAGCTGCTCCTTGGACATCTCCAGGGAGAAGATGGCCACGGTCTTGCCGGATTCCCGCGCCGCCGACAGCGCCACGTTCAGCGCCATACTGGTCTTGCCCATACCGGGTCGGGCGGCCAGCAGCAGCAGGTCGGACTTGTTCAGGCCGTTGATCTTGGCGTCCACGGCGGAAAGTCCCGTGGACAGGCCCGGCAGCGTCTTGCCGCCGCTGGCGGTCAGCTCCGCCAGATGCGCCATCACATCCTCCAGCACCATGCTCACAGGCACCATGTTCTGGGCGCTGCGGCCGCGGCGGATGGCGTACACCTTCTGCTCCGCTGCCTCCAGCATATCGCCGGCGTCGCCGGCGCCGTCCAGCACCATGGCGCTGATGCTCCCGGCGGCGGACGCCACCTGCCGCATCAGCGACTTGTCCAGCACGATCTGCACATACTCCATGACGTTGGCGCTGGTGGGCGTCACATCCATCAATTGCAGCAGGTAATCCCTTGTGTTGTCGTTGTAGACGCCGGTTTTTTCCATCTCCCCCGCCACGGTGACGCCGTCAATGGGACGGGAGTAGACGAACATATGGTAGATGGTCTCAAAAATATCGCGGTTGGCCCGCAGGTAGAAATCCTCCGGCCGCAGCTTGTCCATGACGTCCTTGATGCAGTCGGGGTCGATGAGCATGGAGCCCAGCACCGCCTGCTCCGCCTGCGGTGAATGGGGCGCCTGCCGCAGCAGCAGATCGTCCGCAGCCATATGAGGGCCTCCCTTCCGTTGTGATGTAGACGGTTACTTCTCCTCGACGACGAGGACGTACACCGTGCCGCTGACCTCGAAGCCCAGCTTAGCCTTGACCTGATAGCCGCCGAAGCTCTTGATGGGCTGCTCCAGCACCAGCTTCTTGCCGTCGATGTCCATGCCGAACTGCTCCTTCAGCGCGCCAGAGATCTCCTTGCCGGTGACGGCGCCGAACAGCTTGCCGCCCTCGCCACCCTTGGCGGCGATCTTCACCTGACAGCTCTTGAGCTTCTCGGCAATGGCCAGCGCCTCTGCCTTGGCCTCCGCGTCCGCCTTGGCCTTGGCCTTGGCCTGCAAATTCATGGTGTTCACCGCGTCGGGAGTGGCCTCCACCGCCAGGCCCTTGGGCAGCAGGAAATTGCGGGCGTAGCCCTCCGCCGCCTCGATCATCTGGCCCTTCTTGCCCTTACCCTTCACATCCTGCTTGAGAATGACTTTCATCGTTGTAGTTCTCCTTTTCGTCAGTTTTCAAAATACCGGTCGATGGCCGCCAGCAGCTTTTCTCTGGCCTCGTCCACCGAAATGTCGTTTGCCTGTCCGCCGGCCGTGGTGGAATTGCCGCCGCCGCCCAGTGCCTCCAGAATGACCTGCACGTTGATCTCGCCCAGCGACCGGGCGGACATATACACGCCGTCGCCCTTCTTGTACAGGACGAAGGACGCCTTGATGCCCCGGATGGTCAGCAGCTCGTCGGCGGCCTTAGCGGCCGTCACCCGGTCGCACTCCTCCTCCAGCGCCACCACGGCGATATCGTCGTGGTACAGCTCCGCCTGCCGGATAATGGCATAGCGGTCGATCATGGATTGCAGATCCCCCTGGAACAGACGCTGCACGTCCTGCGTATCCGCCCCCAGCCGCCGTAGGAAGGCCGCCGCCTCGAAGGTGCGGCCGCCGGTGCGGTTGATAAAGTTTTTCGTATCCAGCACGATGCCCGCCAGCAGCGCCTCCGCCTCGCACTTCAGCACGTCGGACGGCTCCACCAGATACTGCATCAGCTCCGCCACCAGCTCGCTGGCGGAGGAAGCATACGGCTCGTGGTAGTTCAGCGCCATCTTTTCGATGTAGCTGCTGCCCCGGCGATGGTGGTCAATGACCGCCACCCGGTTGCACGTCTCCAGCAGCTCCTCGGACTCCACGCTCTCCGGACGGTTGGTGTCCACCACCACCAGCAGTGTGCCGGGCTGGCATTTCAGGAACGCCTCGCCGCCGGTGGTCAGTACCCCGGCATACTCCGGCTGGGCCTGCATCCGCCGGATCAGCGGGTGAGCTGCGTTGTTCTCCGTATCAATGACGATCTGGCACTTCTTGCCCCGCTTCCGGGCGATGCAGCACACGCCCATGGCCGCGCCCACGGAGTCCATATCCGCGTACTTGTGGCCCATGACGTATACCTGCTTGGCGTCGTCGATCAGCTCGCCCAGCGCGTTGGCCATGACCCGGGACTTCACCTTTGTCCGCTTCTCCGTGGACTTGCTGCGCCCGCCGTAGAACTCGAAGTTCACCCGGTCCTTCACCACGGCCTGATCGCCGCCGCGGCTGAGCGCCATCTCCAGTGCCAGCGAGGCGTTTTTGAACAGCTGGTCAAAGCTGTCCTCATCCCGGCCCACGCCGATGGACAGCGTGGCATACACGCCCTCGCCGGCCTGCACCTGCCGCACCCTCTCCAGCACATCGAACTTTCTCTCGGTGTAGCTGCCGTAGTCCTTCTCCTCGAACACGAACAGATACCGGTCGCGGTCGTAGCCCAGCAGCAGCCCGCCGGAATTTGCCGCCCAGTTGTTCAGCTGCTCCTCCAGCGCAGCCAGCACCGCCGAGCGCTTGCTCTCCGGACAGGCCTTCATCAGTTCCTCGTAGTTGTCCACCATGAGGATGGCCACCAGGGGCCGGGTCAGCTCCAGCGTCTGGCGCATCTCCTCGCTGTCGGTGACATCCATCCAGTAGGTGGTAGCCAGCGGGTTCTGATCCCGCTGCATCTCCTCCGGATGGCTCAGCGCGCCGAACACCCGGTAGATCCGTCCGTTCCAATGGAACAGCTCCGGATACTCCCGCTTGCCGTCCAGCAGCCAGCGATAGCTGAAATCCGGCACCACCGTGTCCACCAGCATCTCAAAGATCTTCTCTTTCTGGCTGGTGAGCTGCAAGAACATATCGTTGCTCCACAGCACCTCGCCGGTGGTGGCATCGAACACCAGCATGGGCAGCGGCGCATACAGCATATTGCTGGAGCGTGCGGAGTCCATGCCGCCGGACACCCGGTCCATGTACTGCCGCACGGAGGCCTGCGCCATCTTGTTGCGGCGGCTGCCCACCAGCAGCACCACGGCGGCCACCGCCGCCTCTGCCAATGCCAGCAGCGGCTCAAAGGGAATGGTCACGATGACGAACACAATGAGGCATAGGCCGTACAGCGCCATATTCGTGCGGAATCCGCGAATGATCTTTTTACTCAAAAGGCGTTCCTCCTCTCGGTGATAGGGATACGTCTCCAATTTAATATAGCAATTGATTATAGCACAAAATTCCCCGATGGACAATAGGCGCTTTGGGGAAAACAGGTCAAATTCCCCTGCGGCATGTCCTGTCGAGGCTTGTCGACAAGTTGGGGTGTACAAATGGCGGAAAGTGTGCTATACTTTGTGAAAAGCGCAGAAAAATACGCGCATTTTTTGGTTGTTTCGCAGAGTGTATCCCTGCGATCACATAGAGAAAGAGGGCAACCTCTTACACACCATCCACAGTAGCGGCTGGGCGATACTCCGCTCCTCTCCGGCGATGCAGGGCCGGCACGAGGACGGACCGCCTTTGTTTTGCTGCGGCCATTTTCCCGCCCGGCGGCTGTGTGGTATCTTGCAAAAGCAAAGGAGTATTTGATATTTATGGCAGAAAAACTGAAGATCATCCCTCTGGGCGGTCTGAATGAGATCGGCAAGAACATGACCGCCTACGAGTACGGCGGTGAGATCGTCATCGTGGATTGCGGCATGGCCTTCCCCGGCGACGATATGTACGGCATTGACTGCGTCATCCCCGACGTCAGCTATCTGGTAAAGAACCACAGCCGTCTGCGGGGTATGTTTATCACCCACGGACACGAGGATCACATCGGCGCCATCCCCTACGTTCTCAAGCAGATCAACACCCCCATCTACTGCACCCGCTTTACCGCCGGGCTCATCAAGCTGAAGCTGCAGGAGCACGGCCTTCTGAACTCCACGAAGCTCATCACCGTAGAGGCCGGCCAGACCGTGAAGGCCGGCAAATTTCAGGTGGAGTTCATCCATGTGAACCACTCCATCGCAGACTCGGCGGCGCTGGCCATCCACACCCGGATGGGCACCGTCGTCCACACCGGCGACTTCAAGATCGACTCCACGCCTATCGACGGTGAGGTCATCGATCTGGCGCGCTTCGGCGAGCTGGGCAAGCAGGGCGTTCTGGCGCTGCTGGCCGACTCCACCAATGTGGAGCGTCCCGGCTACACCCTGAGCGAAAAGGCGGTGGGCGCCACGTTCAAACGGCAGTTCACCGGCTGCGACAAGCGCATCATCGTCACCACCTTCGCCAGCAACGTCCACCGCATCCAGCAGGTGCTGGACGCCGCGGCGGCCTGCGGCCGCAAGGTGGCCGTCACTGGCCGCAGCATGGAGAATATCATGAAGGTCTCCACGGAGCTGGGCTACATGAAGGTGCCCAAGAATACGCTGATGGACATCAACCGCATCAAGGGTCTGCCCCTGAGCCAACAGGTCATCGTCACCACCGGCTCGCAGGGCGAGGAGATGAGCGCCCTGTACCGCATGGCCTTCTCCACCCACAAGCAGGTGGATATCGGCCCCGGCGACAAGGTCATCATCTCCGCCAGCGCCATCCCCGGCAACGAGGTGACGGTGGGGCGGGTCATCAACGAGCTGTTCCGCAAGGGCGCCGACGTGGTGTACGACAAGGCGGATATGCTCCATGTCTCCGGCCACGCCTGTCAGGAGGAGCTGAAGATCATCCACGCCCTGACAAAGCCCAAGTTCTTCATCCCCCTCCACGGCGAGCAGCGGATGCTCCAGATCCACAAGCGCGTGGCGGAGAGCATGGGGATGCACCCCAACAACATCGTGGTGGCTGACAACGGCTCCGTCATCGAGCTGACCACCAAGCACATCAAGTGCGAGACCTCTGTCCCCGCCGGTGAGGTGTTCGTGGACGGCAGCGGCGTGGGTGAGGTGGGCGCTGTGGTGCTCAACGACCGGAAGCTGCTGGCCGAGGACGGTATGGTGGTCATCGTGCTGCCCATGTCCAGCCACGACCACCAGCTGCTTTGCCCGCCGGAGATCGTGACCCGCGGCTTCGTGTACGTCAAGGAGTCCGAGGAACTGCTGGAGACGCTGCGCCGCATCGCCACCGATACGGTGGACGGTATGTCCGCCAAGAAGCGCCGGGACGACGGCGACGTGTGCCGCGCCGTCCGCTCCGCCGTGTCCAGCTATCTCTACAAGACCACCAAGCGCAGCCCCATGATCATCCCCATGGTCACCAAGCTGTAAAGCAGCCGTTTTCCCTGCATCGCAACGGCTTTACAGGCATACAGAAGCCCCCGGCGCCGCACGGCGCCGGGGGCTTTTTTCGTTTTTGCGTGTCCTGTACCGCTCAGAACCACTTTTTCCGCTTGAAGTACCAGATGAGCAGCACCACCACCAGCGCCGACACGATGGCCACGGCCGCATAGCCGTAGCGCCAGCCCAGCAGGAGGATGTTGGGGAAGTTCATGCCGTACCACCCGGCGATCAGGGTCAGGGGCAGGAAGATGGCGGTGACGATGGTCAGCACCTTCATCACCCGGTTCTGGTCGATGTCCACCTGTGCCTGATACTCGCTGCTGATCTGGGTGGCGTATTCGTGGAGCATCCGCGTCTCGCCCCGCAGGTTCTCCACCTTCCGCAGAAAGTGATTCAGCCGTTTCTTGCTGCGGCCGGAGAGCTGCTCCTCCGCGTCCTCCAGCAGGGTGGAGGCGAAGTCGCACAGCTGCGCATAGTAGCGGTTGGTGCGGTTCAGCTCCTTGCGGATCACGCTCATCCGGTGGAGGAACCGTCCCGTATCGTTGTCCAGCACCGCCTGCTCCAGATCGGTCAGCCGCGTCTCCAGCTGCTGGATGTAGGGCAGGTCGTCCCGGATCAGGTACAGCAGCAGCGCCACCAGAAAGCTGTCCGGGCCGTCCGGCAGCGGCGCGCCCTGCTCCGTCAGGCGAGCGGCGCAGTCCGCCGCCGCCTTGTCGTGGTCCACCACCAGCACCCCTCCGCCCGTCCAAGCGAAACCCAGACGGTGGGCGGGCTGATTGGGACGCGGCGGCGTGCGCAGGTGTCCGGTGACGCCGGTGCGGTCGATGTGCAGCCAGCAGAACTGAGACTCATGCGGGTCGGCAGGTGCAGCCGGCACGGACAGTCCGGCGGGCAGCGCCGCACTGTGCGCCTCCTGCGGCGTAAGGATGGCCAGCACGCCCCGTCCGTCCGCCGGTGGAGCGGACCGGGGCTGTAAGCCGCCGGCAAAGAGATAGTACATGGGACTCTCAGCTCCTTTTCAGGTTCAGGCTTGCGGAACAGCAGGGCAGTGCGCCCTCGCGTCCCGCAGGGCAGCGCCGCGTCAGACGCTGCCCGTCTCCTTTTTCTCCTTCTTGGGCAGCAGGGCGGCGATCACCGTACCGAGCAGCAGCCCCAGCCACGCGAACAGCAGCACCGGCTCCAGCCGGAACAGCAGTGTGGTCAGGCTGAGCAGCGCCGTGTTGTCCGCCGCCAGCAGGAAGGCGTTTCCCACACCCGCCAGCACATAGGCGGCGGGCAGCACCCACATAAGCCCCTTGCAGGGCTGCCTCCCGCCCCAAAACAGCCGGAATACCAGCAGCGCGGCGAGGGCAAGCACGGGCAGCACCCACATAGTGTGAAAATTCAACAGGCATATCCGCGTGCCAAAGAACAGGAATTGCAGCATAGCCAGGCCCCTTTCTCCGTCAGAACTCCGGCGCGTTCGGTGTCTTGCGGTACAGCAGAGGCTTGCCCTCGGCGTCCACCAGCACTGTCAGCCCGCCGGAATTGCCCGCAGAGTGATAGAGATACTGCACGCCGGTCTCGGTATCCACCCAGATCTCATTACCGGTGAAAACGCCCTGTCCGTACACCTTTTCAAAGCGTTCCGTCTTTGCCATAGGCTTACTCCGCGGCGGGTGCGTCGTTCTCCACCAGCATCTTGGCGCTGGCCGCCAGACCCGCCAGGCTCTGGATCTCGCTGGGAATGATGAGCTTCGTGGCCTTGCCGTCCGCCACCTTCTGCAGCGCCTCCAGCGCCTTGAGCTTGATGACCTGATCGTTGGGCGCGTTCTCGTTCAGCATCCGCATGGAGTCCGCCATGGCCTGCTGCACCTTCAGGATGGACTGCGCCTCCGCCTCAGCGGCCATGATGCGGGCCTGCTTGGCGGCGTCCGCCCGCAGCAGGGTGGACTGCTTCTCGCCCTCGGCGATCAGCACCTTGCTGGCCTTCTCGCCCTCGGCCTGCAGGATGGACTCGCGGCGCTCGCGCTCGGCCTTCATCTGCTTTTCCATGGCGTTCTGGATCTCGCGGGGCGGCAGGATGTTCTTCAGCTCCACGCGGTTGACCTTGATGCCCCACGGGTCGGTGGCCTCGTCCAGAATGGAGCGCATCTTGGCGTTGATGGTGTCGCGGCTGGTGAGGGACTGATCCAGCTCCAGCTCGCCGATGATGTTGCGCAGGGTGGTAGCCGTCAGGTTCTCGATGGCGCTCATGGGATACTCCACGCCGTAGGTGTACAGCTTGGGGTCGGTGATCTGGAAGTAGATGACCGTGTCGATCTGCATGGTGACGTTGTCCTTGGTGATGACGGGCTGGGGGTCGAAGTCCGCCACCTGCTCCTTGAGGCTGACCTTCTTCACCACCCGCTCGATGAACGGCAGCTTGAAGTGCAGGCCCACGCCCCATACGCTGTGGAAGGCGCCGAGACGTTCCACCACATAGGCCTTGGACTGCTGGACGATATTGATGCAGCTGACGATGACCACCAAAACGAGAATGACCAGGATGACGATGGCGATGGTGCCGGGAATGGAATACGGCATAGTAGTTTCCTCCTTATATTATTTGTTTTCCTTGTTGTGCTTCTTTCCTTTTCGATGCTTGCGGATCAGATGGATGATGCGTGTGACGGCGAAGGCGAGGACCACCAGAAGTCCCTTGACAAAGTAGGGCATTTACGCCTCCTTTTCCGCTTCCACATACAGCTTGACGCCCTCCATGCGGACGACACGCACCATGGCGTCAGGCTCGATGCTCTCCCCGCTGCTGCTGCGGGCAGACCACGTCTTTCCGTCTATGTAGACGGCGCCGGTGGGCACATCGTTGTCGATGCGCTCCGTGACCCGGGCCAGGCCGCCCAGCACGCGGTCGGCATTGGTGGGCTTGATGTCCTTTTTCATCAGCTTTTCCACCAGCGGGCGGGTGGCGGCCAGCGTGACGATGGACACCACAAAGAACAGGGATATCTGGAGCCAGATAGGGCCGTTGCAGATGGCGACGATGAGGGCCGCCACGCTGCCCAGCACGAACCAGATGGACGTAAGGCCCGCCGTAGCCGCCTCCACCACGCCGAAGATGACAATGGCGGCGATCCAGACAATCGTAGACATATCCGTATTTCCTCCTTTCAGACACAGACCCAGCAGTCCGCTGAGGGCGCCCACGCCCACCAGCACACCGGCGGCCAGCCACTTGTTTTTCGGGGACAGGTTGGTGAGAAATGCGGAGACGGCGGCGTGCAGACTCTCCCGCGGCAGGGGCTGCTCCGGTACATCCGGCGCGGCGGAGGGCGCGGGGGGCGGCGCCTCCTCAGCGAACATATCGGCGATGGACACCTGATAGCGGTTGCAGATATAGAGGATCTTCTCGATCTCCGGATATCCACGGCCGGACTCCCACTTGCTCACCGCCTGACGGGAGACCTGCAGCTGCTCGGCAAACTGCTCCTGTGTCAGGCCGCTGCCGCGGCGCACCGATGCAAGCTGTTCTCCAAATGACATAGTCTCGTTCCTCCGTTCCTCTTGCCGACAGTGTAGCACGTTCGCCGGATTTGTCTATCACCTTTAAGTTGCGGCGGTCAATTTTTTGAAAAAACCCGCGCAACCTGAGGTTTACACTCCTCATTATAACGGGTTTCCCCCGAAAATGCCACAGGATTTTTCCGGCGAAGCGGGTTGCGCAGCGGCGGAAAGTCAGGTATACTGGAGGGTACGAATTTGAACGAGCGAGGTACGCCGACTATGGTAACATATATGATCCCCTGCCTGCTGGGACTGGAAAAGCTGGTGTCCGATGAGGTGAAGCGCCTGGGTCTACAGGATGTCCGCGCGGAAAACGGGCGCATCCTGTGCCGCGGCACCATGGCAGACTGTGCGCGGCTGAACATCAACCTGCGCTGCGGCGCACGGGTGATGCTGGTGCTGGGGCAGTTCCCCGCCCTCAGCTTTGAGGAGCTGTTTCAGGGCGTGCGCGCCATTCCCTGGGAGGACTATCTCCCCCGGGACGCGGCGTTCCCGGTAAAGGGCTACGCCATCTCCTCCCAGCTCCACGCGGTATCCGCCTGCCAGAGCATCATCAAAAAGGCCATGGTGGAGCGGCTGAAGGCCGCCTACGGGCTGGAGCAGTTCCCGGAGACGGGCGTGAAGTATCAGGTGCGGTTCTCCATCTTCAAGGACGAGGCTGCCATCTGTCTGGATACCTCCGGCGAGGGGCTGTACAAGCGGGGCTACCGGGCCGTGGGCGTGGAGGCGCCGCTGCGGGAGACGCTGGCGGCGGCGCTGGTGACCCTCAGCCGCTACCGGGGACGCGACCCGTTCTGCGACCCGTTCTGCGGCAGCGGCACCATCCCCATTGAGGCGGCGCTCATCGCCAAGAACCGTGCGCCGGGTCTGGACCGTCGGTTCGACGCCCAGCGGTGGGAGTTCCTGCCCGGTCAGGTGTGGATGGACGCGGCGGACGAGGCGCAGGACAAGGAGTTCCACGGGCAGTACGACATCTGGGGCGGCGACATTGATCCCCGCGCCGTGGACATCGCCCGGGACAACGCCCGCAAGGCCGGCGTGGACGACTGCGTCCGCTTCCAGGTGGCCGACGCGGCCCAATTCCACCGGGACAGCACCTACGGCCAGCTGGTGACCAACCCGCCCTACGGCGAGCGTCTGCTGGAGAGGCAGGAGGCTGAGGCGCTGTACCGCGCCTTCGGCAAGGCGTGGCGCACGCTGCCCGCAGGCTGGCGCACACTGGTGCTCAGCAGCCATACGGAGTTCGAGCGCTGCTTCGGCAAGCCGGCGGACAAAAAGCGCAAGCTGTACAACGGCATGATCAAGTGTGATGTGTTTATGTACGGCAATGTCTGACGGCCATCTTTTCCGCTGATGCTTTGTTGCGGCGGCTTGCCGTACACAAAGTACGCCTACGCTGCCGCGCCGCGCCTCAGCGAAAAATCTGAGCCGTTAGGGGGGACATCTTTTCCGCCCTGCCTTAATAAATCCCCGGCATATGACTTTATTTTCAATTTGTTCACTTTCTTTTGCAGAAACATGATACAATTACCCGTATGCTTTCGAAATAAATTCAACGAAATTCTAATATGTTGATGAGGAGGAGAGCCTCGATGAAGCATATTTTTATCATCAATCCCACGGCGGGCAAGACCGACAGCCGGCAGAAGATCTACGACATGGCGGAGTCGCTGCGGCAGAAGCACGGGCTGGACGTGCAGTGCATCCTGACGAAAAAGCAGGGCCACGCCACGGAGCTGGCGAAAAAGCTCTGCGAGACGGGCGAGGCGCTGCGGTTTTACGCCTGCGGCGGCGACGGGACCGTCAACGAGGTGGCCAACGGCATTATCGGCTATGACAACGCCGCCATGACCGTGATCCCCGTGGGCACCGGCAACGATTTCCTAAAGAACTTCGGCGATGATATGGAGAAGTTCCGGGACGCCGAAAACCTGTGGGACGGCCCGCAGTTTCCTATGGACGCCATCGACGTCAACGGCCGCGTGGCGCTGACCATCGCCTGCTCCGGCATCGACGCGCGGGTGGCCCGGGACGTACATAAATACAGCGAGAGCCCGCTGCTGGACGGCAAGGGCAGCTATATCTACTCTCTGGCGGTGAATTTCCTGTTCAAGGGCATCGGCACCCACTGGACCATCACCCTGGACGATGTGACCACGGAGGGCGACTGGTCGCTGGTATCTG
>OGXX01002272.1_pt1 | contig 17732 bp, 16 predicted proteins | sample 1576301 | NCBI WGS metagenome assembly OGXX01 (sample SAMEA3541469, study PRJEB24748) | human gut metagenome | biome: human gut; feature: human-associated habitat; material: faeces | place: China | collected 2012
CCGTTGTATTTCTTGGAAAGGTCGGACTTGGCATTTCCGCGGAACATTTGCAGCAATCAATAGTAAATCGTTATGACAGCATTTTTCTAATACTGGATCAAGAGGACATTTATACAGGTGAAACCATTACTCTTCCCAAAGCACTTTGTGTACGGCTGCGTTTTCGAGGCAGTCATATAGAAGCTCCAGCGCACTATGAAAAGCTCCTTGACTACATCACAAAAGAACAGATACAGATTGTTGGTTTTTCGCGAGAAATCACGCTCATAGACTATGGCATTACTAATGACAGTGAAAAATTTGTGACTGAAATATGTATTCCGGTCAAGTGCAGATAAGAAGGGCATAAAATGAGATTCGTTGTTAAAAAAGAAATTTTTGAAGAACTGCCGAGTGCCTGCTTTGGTGTTGTTATGGCAAAAGGCATTGATAATAATAACGCATACCCAGAGATTGAACAATTTTTAGATGAAAGTATCCAAGCTGCAATGCAGCGTTTTGAGGGAAGAAAAGTCAAGGAAGATCCGGATATTTTACCATATCGAGAAGCATTCCGAGCCTTGAATATCCTATCCAATATCGTACTGAATGAATTGGACTGGTGGGTGGCCTCCCAATGGGAGAACATGCCCATTCACTACGAGTACAAAACCAGACAGAATTTCTCATGTGCCATAAAGTAACACGAAAAACAACAGACAGCCGCCACAATTCCGTAATGATTGATGCTTGACAGTCTCCTGAAAGAATGCTATAATAATATGCGTAAAATTTGAGTGGACTTTTTCCGGATTCGGTCATCTTTTTGCCACACAGCTATCTTGTGATAGCCGTGTGGCTTTTTTGTTGCCTGTATCTCGGAAGTATTAGCAGAATGGAGGACTATATCTGTATGGAAAAAATTTTTTGTCTCTTATCAAGACGCGCCGTAGTGTACGGGCTTATAAATCGGAACCTGTCCCTTCCAAGGCTTTGGACGCTGTACTGGAGGCAGGGACATACGCTCCTACTGGCGGAGGACATCAATCTCCAACCATCATTGCAATTACAGACCCCAAATATAGGAAGGAGATTGCAAAACTAAACGCAGAAGTGATGGGGAGCAACACAGACCCTTATTATGGCGCACCTGTCGTGATCCTGGTTTTGGCAGATGGCTCCGCAAGCACCTTTGTTGAGGACGGAAGCTGCGTCCTTGAAAATATGATGCTCGCTGCCCATGCCCTTGGCCTGGGAACCGTATGGGTACATCGGGAACGTGAGATTTTTGACAGTGAAAGCGGCAAGGCTCTCCTGCGGGAGTGGAAGCTACCGGAAACCTTGCGTGGCGTCGGGGCGATTGCATTGGGTTATCCAGCCCGGGAAGCCGGTCATCCCGCTGCACGCAAACAAAACTATATTGTTCGGATTTAATGTCCCCCGCTGTCCGGCGCAATTTTTTTGCGCCGGACAATTTGTGGAGAGGAGGGAAAGTATGCAGACCAATAATAAAATGGCGGTCGCTCCTGTTGGAAAGCTCATCTGGCAAATGTCGATACCGCCGCTGATTTCCATGTTCCTGCAATATTCCTATAATCTGATAGACAGCGCGTTTGTAGTGCGGCTGAGTGAAAATGCTTTGACGGCGGTTTCCCTGTCGTTTCCCATTACAACACTGATGAATGCAGCGTCTATCTGGATCGGTGTCGGCGTGAATGTGCTGATAGCAGGGTATCTTGGACAGAAAAAGCAGGATGAGGCAAATGCAACTGTCACACATGGATTGTTACTGGCCTTTGGAATTGGTGCTTTGCTCAATCTTCTGGCATTACTGATTATGAAACCCTATTTTCGGGCATTCACCAATAATGAAGAAATTTATCAGCTGAGCATCGCCTATATGAGTGTGTGCTCCTTCATGCAAATTCCCAATATGGTGCATATCGCCATCCAGAAGATGATACAGGCCACCGGGAACATGGTCGCTCCCATGTGGTTCCAGATCGCGGGCGTGGTCGTCAACTTCGTGTTTGACCCCATTCTGATTTTTGGGATTGGTATTTTCCCGGCTATGGGAATCCGCGGCGCTGCGGTAGCTACCGTTGCAGGCTATCTGCTGTCCATGATTTTGGCATTTGCTTTACTGCTGGGCAAAAAGCAGAAAGTGCAGGTAAAAATCAAAGGCTTTCATTTGAAAAAGCAGATGATCTACCGTATTTTTGCCTTTGGCCTGCCATCTTTTATCATGAACGCCCTCAGTTCGTTTGTGGTGACCTTTGTCAATCTGTTTTTGGTGGCGTATTCCGATACGGCGATCGCTTTCTTCGGCGCATATTTTAAGGTGCAGCAGCTGATTGTTATGACGGTAAACGGCTTGATTCAAGGCTGTTTGCCTGTCATGCGGTTTAACTACGGCGCAGGCAACAGCGAACGGCTGCATTCAGCTTTCCGATATGGAACTGTTTTGGTCACCGGCATGATGATACTGGGGACGTTGGCTGTCCTCCTCTTTCCGGCGCAGATTTTGGGATTGTTTACGGCGTCGGAAGCCATGCGCTCCTTTGGAATATCCGCTATGCGAATCATGGCGGCAAGCTATCTGTTTTGCGGTCTCTCTACCATGATTTCCACCTATTTTCAGGCGACAGAAAAAGTAGGTTCCAGCATAGCGATTCAATTATGCAGACAACTGCTTTTCCTTGTTCCTGCCTTATGGTGTCTGAACAAATTATTCCAACTGAACGGAATCTGGCTTGCATTTCCTGTTGCGGAAACCGCCACTATGCTCATTGCTCTCATAATAATGGCATGGCATCGCCACAAAAATATCTTATAACATGTTCCAATGAGGAGAAATGATGAACGATACCATCCCCGCAGTCTGAACTCCAACGGCGGCTGGAACGTGACGTCCTCGCTGTCGTTCCTGAAGATGCCGATCTTGCAATACAGCAGCGAGATTCGCTCTGCCGTGCTGCTGGTACACGGAGAGAAAGCGCACTCCCGCTATTTCAGCGAGACGGCATACAGCAAGCTGACCGGCGATAACAAGGAATTGCTCATCATATTTTGATTTCGATAAAAGACACCTCCTGTAAACAAAAGCGCCGCTATGCAATCTGCACAGCGGCGTTCTTCATTATAAATATTTCGTATAATTTTGTGTTCCGTGGAAGATTCTGTAAATTTCCACGGCATTTCTTGGCTCATCAATTTTGAAGAGAGCCACATATCTTCCAATCAAGAACTTCCTGTATTCTCTCTGCCGAAGCACCTCGTCGCGGGAGTACCCATAAATTGTAGGAGTCTCTTCCAAACGAAGCAGCACTTCACCAAAATCTTTTACAAACGAACGAATTGCCTGCTGAGAGTCGAACTGTCTCTCAAAGTATCGCAAGATTTCTTGGTAATCATCCTCAGCTGCTGGCAGCAAAATGACATTATAACTCATACTTCTTGCCCGTTTCTTTTAGAATATCAGCAAGAGATCGCCCCATTCCAGCTTCGTGCTGTGCTTCAGCCGTTGCCAGCTTTGCGTATACATCATTCATGATTTGTTGGTGCTCATAGGCTTCCATGCTCATGATAACCATATCACCATAACCGTTTTTGGTTACAAAGATAGGTTCTGCTGTTTCATGACAGCGTTGGGAAATTGCGTTGGTGTTCTTTAAATCACGAATCGGAATAATTTCAGGCATAGTCTCAGCTCCTTTCGTGGCTCTATTATACCACAAAAAAGCCGCGCCTGCAACTCACAATCCCATAATTTCCTTGACGATGCGGTCGCAGCCCTTGATGGCTCCTACCAGCACCAGCAGGTTGAACGCCAGTTCTCCGACATAGGTCCAAACGGCGGTGACAACAGATGCGCTGGTATCCACGGCGGGCGGGCTGGACGAGATGGCGGATAAAATAATGCAGGACAACGCAATCACCATGCCCTGCAAACACACACCCGCATAACTGCGGATGAAGTTTTTACCCACACTGCTTGTAGGCTCACACGCGAATGTAGACAGCGGAATCGGCGCAATAGCGGCGTACATGCCCTTACCATAGACCCCGAAATCCATATCCTTCAGCATAGTAGTTACCTCCGCTTTGTATTGGGGAAGGGAACCGCTCCCTTCGATACTTCTATTATAAATCATTGCCTGTCCTATAATTTGTACTTTGAACACATTGCACGAAATTATACAATTCTCTGCTTTGATACAAACAAGCGCTCTCTGCAAATTCACCTCATCTTGAGGATTTGCAGAGAGCGCCTGTTAAATCTACTGTTTTATCACCCGATAATTTTCATCTTTGGGTCTTCAAGTATTATGAATAAGGGATACAAAGGCAAACTGGGAGTTATCAATTTCCCATATCGATAATTTCTTAGTTTGATGTAAATCGCTGTTTTTTTAGTTTTTTATCAAATGAAGTACGTCCCGCCTATTTGGTGAAACGGTACATCTTTAGTTTTTTGATAAATGCTTGACTAAATCCAAAGATGATGGTCTATCAGAGAGACTGTTATATATCTTCAAGTTTAAAAAGATAATTTTCAATAATTTTTCAAAAATCAGAATCGACAATTCATGACAAATCACCCCTGAATCGGGGAACGTTTCTCATAGAAAAGAACTACAAAAAATAAGAAAATAAAAACGGAAAACCATTGTCTGTAGTATAAGTATTTGTTATTATGAAGTAAATAGAGGATATTTTACAAAGTAAAGCTTAATCTAGAGAATCTGCCAGTGGCAGGCCTCTGTAGATACCAAGGTATACAAAAGGAGAATGAAAAAATGAAAAAAGAAGACATGTCCTGTATCGACTGCGCAGTAAAAAACTGCAACAAAATGGATAAAACCTATCCGGATTTCTGTCTGACAACACACATGGATGAAGAAGTTCTAAATGAAGCTATGGAATGCTACAATGAAGACGAGAACCGCAAAGTAACAATCGCTGCAGCTGAAGTAGAGTATGAGAATTACTGCAAACATACCCGTGTCGAAGAAATCATGGATTTTGCAAAGAAGATTAATGCGAAAAAGATCGGGATCGCAACCTGTGTCGGATTGTTGAAAGAAAGCCGTATCCTGGCAGATATCCTGCGCAGACATGGCTTTGAGGTGTATGGTGTCGGCTGTAAAGCCGGAACACAGAAGAAGACATCGGTCGGCATCCCGGAATGCTGCGAAGGTGTCGGTGTGAATATGTGTAATCCAATCCTGCAGGCAAAGCTTCTGAACAAGGCGAAGACGGACCTGAATGTTGTGGTCGGACTTTGTGTGGGGCATGACAGTCTGTTTTACAAATATTCCGAGGCACTGACTACGACAGCAGTGACGAAAGACCGTGTATTGGGGCATAATCCGGTGGCGGCGCTTTATACTGCGGATAGTTATTATTCGAAGTTGAAGAAGAGTAATATTTCTAATTTGGGCGTTTAAAGATACATAAAGATATAACAAAGCGAAAAATGAAACTAGAGCTTGCGTAAATGTTCTGTTATAATAAATTGTTAAAATGAGAGGGGGTGTAAACATGGCAAGTATAAAAGATGTAGCACAAAAGGCAGGAGTCGGTGTTGGAACAGTATCAAGAGTACTGAATAACAGTGGATATGTATCGGATGAGACACGTGAAAAAATAGAAGAGGCTATGAAAAATCTTCAGTATACACCGAATGAACTTGCCAGAAATCTGTATCATAAAAAGAGTGGGATCATTGCCGTTCTGGTGCCAACAGTAGAAATTCCTTTTTTTGCAGAACTTGTACATAATATTGAGGCAGAACTCTATAATGAAGGATTCAAGATCATGTTATGTAATACAGATAAGGCACATAATGCAGAACTCGAATATCTGGATATGTTAAACAGGCATATCGTGGATGGTGTGATTACAGGTGTACATTCCTTAGATGTAGAAGAGTACAAAAAGATAAAAAAACCAATCGTTGCATTTGACCGTTATTTGGGAGAAGATATTCCTGTAGTTGCAGTCGATCATAAGGAGGGCGGACGACTGGCGGCGGAAATTCTGCTTAAGAATGGGTGTAAAAAAATAGTACATTTCAGAGGTTCAACTGCAGTAGAGTCGCCATATCACGAAAGACATTTTGAATTCGCAAGAATTATGAAGGAACAGGGAGTAGAGTGCTTTGATTATGAACTGGCATGGAATAAATTTGATCTGGAGTATTATAAGTATGCGGTAAAAGATTTGTTTGACAGACTGGATGAATGGGAATTTGATGGGATATTCGGAACAGATCTGGTTGCAATCGAGTGTATGAATGAGGTTATCCGAAGACATAAAAAGGTTCCGAAGGATGTAAAATGTGTGGCTTATGATGGAACATATATTACGCAGATAGTAGAACCAAGTGTGACTTCAATCGTTCAACCGATAAAAGAACTGGCAAAAGAGGCGGCCAGGTTAATTTGTGAATTGGTTAATGGGAAGACATATAAAAATGAAAAAGTAACATTAGGAGTATCTGTGAGAAAGGGGAGAACAACAATGGAATAGTAAAAATGCACAAAAGCAGTGCACAAAATTTGATAAAATAAACGAAATGACGAAAAAATGTTGACATCTGAGCAGCTAAGAGTTATATATAGATTATACGAATCAGTCACGTGCACAGCTGAATTTATTTTTTTTAACAAACATGGAACGGGTTCCATAAAAAAGATGCGGAATTATTTTTTTAAGAAACATGGAACGGGTTCCACAAACAATAATCTACTCATTTAGGGAGGAAAAACTATGAAGAAAAAAAGTTTAAAAAAGGTTACATCTGCAGTATTAGTTGCAGCAATGTCGATGGGACTGCTTGCTGGATGCGGAGGAAGTAAGTCATCAGGAGAAGCAAAAACGGATGCGGACGGGGCAACCGTCATTAAATTTGGTATTCATGTGGCAAACCCAAAAAAACAGGAAACGGTTACTTACAATATTGTTCAGGGATTTAACAAAGAAAATAAAGGAAAATATAAAGTAGAATTCGTGGCAGCTGATACAGAAGCACATTCAAAAAATATGAAATTGGCAGCACAGGATGGAAGTCTTCCGGAAATTGTACATTTAGATTCAGCGGAGGCACCGAAATACAATGAGGCCGGATACTTATTAGATATGTCTGATTTTCTGAAAGAAAATAAAGACATTGATGATGCACTGGATGGTATGGAAGATGCATTCAATGATGGAAAAGTACAGTATGGACTTCCATATCAAAGTAATGTTCAGGGATTTTTCTATAATAAAGATTTGTTTGATAAAGCTGGGATTGCTTATCCAACAGATGATACAACTTATGACGAATTCCTTGATATGATCGCAAAACTGAAAGATTCAGGAGTTACACCAATCGCAATCGGAAGTAAGAACAGTGGATACTCAATGTGGGAGTTCAATGAATTCTTTTCAAGATATGGATGGGAAGATAATGAAAAATCCTATACTGGTGATAAGGCAAAATATTCAAACGATGATATGAATGCATGTTTTGAAAAAATAAAAGGACTTGCAGATGCCGGAGCATTTCCGGAAAATATGGCAACAATCGAATATTTTGACGCAAAACAGCTCTTTAATGAAGGAAAAGCAGCAATGTTCGGAACAGGTCAGTGGGACTGTGCAGAATTTGATAAAAATATCGGTGAACACATTGGATTCTGGTGGGGACCAAAATTTGAGGATTCTTCTTATGAACAGAATATTGCAATGAAAGTTCCGGCAGCTCCGCTGGTAGTAAGTTCAGCGGTAAAAGATAATGATAAAGCAAAAGAAGCTGTGTATGCATTTTTGAAATATTATTATGGAGAAGAAGCAGCAAAGATTTCTTATGAAGGATCCATTTTCCCGGCAACCAATTATGATGGTATTGCAGCAACAGATTCACAGTATGCAATGAATGCAATGATCACAGCACTTGGAAATGGATGGAAAACACCAAAAGCAGCTCCGGACCAGACAGTTACTCCGGCAGTTCAGGAAGCAATGTATGATGCAATATTTGGTGTTATGCAAGGAACATACAGTCCGAAAGATGCTTTAAAAAATATGGATTCGGCAGCAGCAAACTAGACAGACGTTAATATTGGCTGACACTGCATGGGACCGCCATGAAGATTTGTCATGGTGGTCCCGGATATAAAGAGGATGAGCGTATGCATTGGTTAAGTAAAAAGAGATACAAGATAGGATTGGTAATTCCGACACTGGTTGTGTATATGGTATTTATTATTATTCCTATTGGAATGTCAATTGGATATAGTTTTACAAAATATTCTGGAATTGGAAAGGCTACATTCAACGGATTGACAAATTATATGAGATTATTTAAAGACCGTTTGTTTTGGATATCCTTAAAGAACACAATGATTATGTTTATATTGGCATTTGTATTGTTATTGTCTTTATCTTTTCTCATTGCTTTGTTACTGAATAATAAATTAAAAGGAGTGGATTTTTCAAAGTCATTAATCTTTTCTCCTGCGATTATCGCACCGATCATTGTTGGAATTATCTGGGTTTATATATTAGATCCAAACATTGGTATTATCAATAATGTTCTGGATGCGATAGGGGCATCTGGTTTGAAACAAAAATGAATAGGCGGTAATACACTGTCTCCGTATAGTATTGCGATTATCTATTTCTGGCAGCAATTAGGATATCTGGTAACGGTATTTATTGCAGGTCTTAAAATGATACCGGGAGAGGTGTTGGAAGCAGTTGAAATAGATGGTGCAAGCTTTGTACAGAAGACAATGTATGTCACAATTCCAATGATGAAATCAACGATTTCAACAGTAGCGGTTCTGATCATTACAGGAGTGTTTAAGATCTTTGAAATTGTGCAGCAGACAACAGGAGGAGGTCCAAACCACCTGTCTGAGACGTTGGTTACATATAGTTACTCAATGACATTTAACAGTGGAGATTATGGTTATGGAATGTCTCTGGCTACATTTACATTCCTTCTTTCACTGGTGATCACAGGTATTTATTCAATACTTACAAGAGAAAGAGGTGAATAGGAATGGTACCGAAAAGAAAGAAAATTGCAATGTATGTTGCGATGATCATTATAACAGCGATTGTTGTATTTCCATTTTTATGGATGGTATTACTTTCGTTCAAATCAAGTTCAGAGATCATGTCTAATCCATTGGCAATGCCGAAAGCATTTAATCTCGACAACTTCAAACATGCATTGGAAACATTAAACTTTCCACAATTATATGCGAACACTTTTGTTGTATGTATATTATCTGTTGTGTTGGAGCTTATTATTACATTCTGCAGCTCTTTCGTAATTGCAAGAATGGAATTTAAGCATCCGAAGGCAAAGAGTTTATTGTATGGATTTTTGATTTTGGGATTATCTGTTTCACCATTTATTTTATTGTTTCCGGTATATAAGATTAATATCTTTTTCGGGTTGAGCGGAAAATGGGCATTGATTTTTCCATATGCAGCAAGTTCGATTTCATTCAATACGCTTCTTCTGACAGCATATTTGAAACAGCTTCCTACGGAAATTGACGAAGCGGCTGTAATAGATGGCTGTAACATCTGGCAGCTGATGGTGAAAGTTATTTTGCCAATGGCAAAGCCGGTTATTGCAACAATTGTCATTTTTAACGTGTTATACATATGGAATGAATATCCGTATGCATCTGTAATGCTTCGGGATGTATCAGATTATACATTATCTATGGGAGCCTCATTCTTTAAAGGAAATTATACGGTAGATTATGGTGGAATTGTAGCATCCAGTCTTATGATTATTGTTCCGGAACTGATCTTCTATGGATTATTCCAGAAGAATATTGTAGAGGGTATGACAGCGGGAGCTGTGAAAGGATAATTATTAACAAAAAGAAAAGGAGACTTATATTATGAGCAATGTATCAGGATTATTTAAAGATTTGACAACTGTAAAAAAAGCCAGAAACGGAAGACTTGCCAGCTGGGATCAGAGAGGTAAGAATCAGGATTATTGGGAAATCCCGGCAGGTGAGACAATCTCTCTTGGAGAAGTGGAAGGACCTGGATGTATCACACATATCTGGATGACTTCTTCCTGCAGAAAAGTAGTAGCACCAAGTATTCTTGATCCGGTATTAAATGCTTCAGCAGCTCCGGTTATGGAGATTCATCCGGCACTTGGAGTTATCTGGGATGATTATGATCCATTCTATTATAGAAAAGTTCTGATCAAGATTACATGGGATGATCAGGATACACCAAGTGTACTTGCACCATTGGGAGATTTCTTCTGTATTGGTAACAGTTATCCGGGCAATTTTTCTTCGCTGCCATTTAATGTTTCGCTGAAACCAGAAGAAGCAGGAAGATATGGAGCTCCTTGTTCTGTGTCATGCTATTTCCCAATGCCTTTTAATAAAAAAGCAAAAATTGAGATTGTAAATGAAAACGAACTTCCATTTATTTTATATTTCAATATTGACTATGAAATGTATAAAGAGCCACTGGATGAGAATACAGCATATTTCCATGCAAGCTGGCACAGAGAAAATCCTTGTCAGGGCTGGGGACCAGACCTTCAGACAAACTGTCCGGAAGTTAATAATGTAACCAATTTTAAAGGTGAGAATAACTATACGGTGCTTGACGTAGAAGGAACGGGACATTATGTAGGATGTAACCTTACTGTAAAACACTACCAGGGAAGCTGGTGGGGAGAAGGAAATGATATGTTCTTCATTGATGGAGAGGAATACCCGTCATTAAATGGTACAGGAACAGAGGATTATTTCAATCATGCATGGGGAATGCAGAAAAATGCATATCCATTCTTTGGAACAATTGTACATGAAAGTGATACGGATGGATTCCAGGTATCTTATCGTTTCCACATTACAGATCCAGTAAGATTTGAGAAGAGTCTGAAAGTTACGATTGAACATGGACATGCGAACCATCTGTCAGATGACTGGAGTTCAACGGCATATTGGTATCAGACACTGCCAACAGCAAAACCAATTACGATTCTTCCTGTAGAAGAGAGAATTCCAAATGTACCGGTACTTCCAGAACGTAATCTTCAGATGCCGGAATTAACAGAAGAAATGAAAGAAGCAAGAGAATCATGGGCAAAACGCTGGGAAGAGTATAAGCCTGCAAGAGAAGAACAGTTCAGAATTAAAGAAAATAAGGCCCGCCGGGAATCAAAGCTTAATACTGAATTTGCAAAGAAACTTCGTGAAGAATATAAGTAATAATACCGGAGGCACAATATGTCAAAAGAACTGATGATTGAAAGAATAGAAAAAGCCCAGAAAGAAATTGAAGCAAAAAGAGAAAAAATACAGCAGGGAAAATTTCGCCAGAACTATCATTTTATGGCAGAAACCGGATGGATCAATGACCCAAATGGGTTGATATATTTTAAAGGAAAGTATCACTTTTTCTATCAATATAATCCATATTCCGGATTTTGGGACTGTATGCACTGGGGACATGCTGTCAGTGAAGATATGATTCATTGGGAGTATCTGCCATTAGCGCTTGCACCAAGTGAAGTATATGATGATCATTTGAAGGGGGGCTGCTTCTCCGGCAGTGCGATTGAACATGATGGAAAGTTATTCCTGATCTATACAGGAACCTGTAATAATGGAAATGGGTTTGAACAGGCACAGTGTATCGCATATAGTGAAGACGGGATCCACTTTGAAAAATATGAAGGGAACCCGGTGATCACAGCACCGGAAGGTGTTCCAACAGATCTGTTCAGGGATCCGAAAGTGTGGAAACATGATGATACCTATTATGTAGTCTGTGGAGCAAGCAAAAATGGATTTGCACAGGCAAGACTGTATAAATCGACAGATATGTTCCACTGGGAATTTGTCAATGTCCTTGCAGAGAGCAGAGGCGAATGGGGCTATATGTGGGAGTGCCCGGATTTTTATCCGGTAGGAGATAAATATGTGTTGATGTTCTCTCCGATGGGAGGAAAAGAGCGCACCAGTGTTTATCTGGTGGGAGATTTTGACTATGATACCGGAAAATTTTTCTATACAATTTCAGGGGAAATTGACTGGGGATTTGATTATTATGCACCACAGTCATTCCTGGCACCGGATGGCAGAAGGATTCTGGTAGGATGGGCGAATGCATGGGATTGGATGCCATTTTGGAAAGACTGGGGTCCGACATATCAAGAAGGCTGGTGCGGATTCTTTAACATTCCGAGAGAGGCGGTATTAGCAGAAGATAATACATTAAAGTTTATTCCTGTAAAAGAATTACAGGATCTCCGGAAGAATAAGCAGGAAGAAGCGGACATTCTGATAAAAGAAGACGAGAAAAAAGAACTTCGGAGCGGCTGTGTTTATGAAACGGAAATGCGGATAAATCTGAAAAAATCAACTGCAGACAAGATTAGGCTGAACTTAAGAATGTCTCAGGGAAAGAAGACAGAGATCCTATTTGATCTGCGAAAAGCGGAAGCATATTTTGACCGTAATAATTCCGATGGCTGGAGTAAAGGAGTCGCAAGATGTCCATTGAATTTAATGGGCAAAGAGCATCTGGATATTCATATTTATTCTGACAAAATTTCATTAGAAATATTCAGCAATGATTATCAGAATAATTTTTCTTGTAATATATATAATGTGGATGATGATCAGAAAAATGAAATGACAGCAATTGGTGGAGATCTGATGATTGAAAGCATTCGGTCATGGGAACTTGAAAAGACAATGAAATAATTATTCTCTCTCTGAAAAGGAATAACAAACCAGATTAGCAAAGGTTTGTTATTCCTTTTTGCATATTATTTATCTAACTTAAGTCCCGCCAGTGCCTGTGCAAATGCGTTATTCACCGGTTCGTCATTTTGCTGCTGCTGTTTCTTCAGATATTTCTGGACATCGCGCTTAGATACGCCGGCACCTTCTTTGGCACGACGGTTCTTGAATGCTTCCAGCTTCTCTTTGTAGCCGCAGGAGCATACAAATGTCTCACTGTCCCCCTTTTTGATCAGTTCCATCTTCTTGTGACAGTTCGGACATCTTGCATTGCTGGTGCGTGCGATCGTCTCGCGGTAGCCGCATTCACGGTCCTGACAGACCAGCATACGGGAGTTCTTGCCTTTGACAGAAAGCATACGCTTGCCGCAGTGCGGGCATTTTGTATTAGTCAGGTTATCGTGACGGAAAGTTCCGTCGGAAGTCTTGATATCCCGAATTAATTCTTTGGTGTAGCTTTCGATATCTTTGATAAATACCTGCTCTTTGTGTGCTCCTTTGGCAATCTTGGCAAGTTCCATTTCCCAGGAAGCGGTAAGCTCCGGTTTTTTCAAATCTTCCGGGACTAATTCCAGAAGCTGTTTTCCTTTGGATGTCAGAAGAATCTCATTTCCCTTCTTTTCCAGCAGGAAAGAGTGGAATAATTTTTCAATGATATCGGCTCTTGTCGCTACGGTTCCGAGTCCGCCGGTTTCACCGAGAGTTTTTTTCATCTTATTATCATCAGAAGACATATAACGTACCGGATTCTCCATGGCGGACAGAAGTGTCGCTTCTGTAAAACGGGCGGGAGCTTTGGTCTTACCGCTTGTGATATTCGTGCGTGTGACAGTCAGGGTGTCGCCTTTGTGGAGAACAGGAAGTGCCTGCTCTGAAGCCTTTAAGTACATATCATTATTTTGGAAATCTTCTCCAAAATCTTCAGAATCTTCATAATCCCCGTAAGCATCATACTGTGAAGCAGAGGAACCGGAAGATACAGCATCGGCATATACGGCCTTCCATCCGGCGGCTTTGATGACCTTTCCTTTTGCAGTAAATGTTTCACCTGCGGCTTCAGCTTTCAGTGTAGTCTGCTCATATTCAAATGCCGGATAGAGGACGCTGATAAAACGGCGTACGACCAGATCATAGATCTTGCGTTCATTGTTCGACATATGTTCCATCTGGACATATTCTTCCGTCGGGATGATCGCATGATGGTCGCTGACTTTTTTATCATCTACGAAGGCTTTGCTTGTCTTAAGCGGTTTCTTTAAGAGCTCCGGAATATATTTCTTATAAGGTCCGATATTGCAGGCTTTCAGGCGTTCTTTGATCGTTGGCACAATGTCCGTACCGATATAGCGGGAGTCTGTTCTTGGATAGGTGAGGACTTTGTGGTGTTCGTACAGACTCTGCATGATATTCAATGTCTCCTTTGCGGAGAAGCCAAAGCGCTTATTGGCATCGCGCTGTAATTCCGTCAGATCATAGAGGCCCGGAGAAGGTGTCCGTTTGGATGAGGTATGCACATCCGTCACGGTAAGCGTCTGGTTCTTTAATTTTTTATCAAGGCCGGTTATCAGGTCTTTATTAAAGGAGCGCAGGGAACCGCTTTTCTTTTGCTGCCATGTCCATGTGACGATAGAAGCCATAGTGCCGACAGAACCACCGGTAACAGAAGTTGTACAACGCAGTCCATAATAATCTTCCGGTTTAAATGAACGGATCTGCTGTTCGCGGTGTGCGATCATGGCAAGTGTCGGTGTCTGTACACGTCCGCAGGAGAGCTGGGCGTTATACTTGCAGGTCAATGCACGGGTGGCATTGATCCCGACCAGCCAGTCTGCCTCTGCGCGGCTTCTTGCGGCATGATATAAGTCGTTGTACGCACGACCGTCCTTCAAGTGGGCAAACCCTTCTTTGATCGCTTTATCGGTAACAGAGGAGATCCACAGACGGCGGATCGGCTTATGACAGCCGGATTTGTCCAGGATCCAGCGGGCAACCAGTTCTCCCTCACGTCCGGCATCGGTGGCAATGATGATCTCAGAGACATCTTTCCGGAAAAGCTGTGTCTTTACATTATGGTATTGTTTGGATGTCTGTTTGATCACGACGAGTTCCCATTTCTTTGGAACCATCGGGAGATAAGACATATCCCAGGCTTTGAACTTTTTATCATATTCTTCCGGGTCTGCTAAAGTGACCAGATGGCCGAGTGCCCAGGTGACGATATAATTGCTGCCTTCGATCGCACCGGAAATGTTCTTGTGACAGCCGAGAACACGGGCGATATCGCGGGCAACAGATGGTTTTTCTGCCAGTACGAGTGATTTCATATATATATACTCCTTTCAGATATAGAAAAACCTCGAAAACATGATGTTTCCGAGGTTATATAAGAGGCGCCAACCAGATTTGAACTGGTGATAGAGGTGTTGCAGACCTTTGCCTTACCACTTGGCTATGGCGCCATGCCTTACGTACTGTTAAGTATAACAAATACGTAAGATGAAGTCAAGAAAATCTGTATGTTAAAATCCAAGATCTTCATTTACCAGAATGACTTTGATGCGCTGCGGTGTCTTGGAATATCTGGTGATCAGGATCTGACAGCAGATCGTATCCGGTGTTTTGCAGTCGAAACAGGCACCTGTCTTGCAACAAGGAGTGCTCAGGTTGAAACGCTGTGCATTGATCGGAGCGGCTTCATTTCTTGCACGGGACATGGCAGAATCTACATCGCGTGTAACTTTATTCATTCCGATGATCATCAACACATTCCGTGGTCCGGCAGCGATAGAGGATACACGGTTGGAATGTCCGTCGATATTGATCATAATTCCATCTTCCGTGATCGCATTTGCACTGGTCAGGAAGTAATCACAATCATATGCCGCAAGCTCGATCTTGCGCTTATCTTCCGGTGTCGGTGCGGTATCGCGGTTGTATACCTGATAATTTCCCTGACAGACAGCTTCTTTTAAGCCGATCTCATTGACAGACATGGAACCGCCCCAGGAGATGCTGCTTCCTTCCGGGATTAATTCCAATGCTTTCTTCAGAGCCTCTTCTTTGGAGTCTGTATAATAAGCTTCCATGTTGCGGGCTGTAAGTTCTTTTACAATCTTTGCGCCTAACATCTGGTTTCGTTTGATTCGATTCTGATCCATAATGAATCCCTCCCTCGTTTATGTTGTTTAGATATTTCTACTTGAAATTATAACACAGATTCAGGTCCGTAGTCTTTGAAATCATGCAGAAGTTGAGGGGATGATCATTTATATACTGCGCTTTTCCAGTCTTAAAATATAAAAAGAAAGCATGATGTTTGTCCGGTTCTCATTGGTCAGGATATCATAATCCAGAAGTTCTTTTATCTTATTCAGTTTATACGACAGCGTATTCTTATGACAATAAAGTGCATCTGCGGTATGGCTGATACTACAGTCATGATCAAAGTAGACTTCCAGGATATGCAGATAATCGGTATGATGCACAGCGTCATAGTCAAGAATCGGGCCAAGTGTGGAGTTCAGGAAATCCGTTGTCAGAGATTGATTGTGGATATCGGCCAGAAGTTTGTATACACCAAGCTTATCGTACTCAAGGAAGTTCTTTGGGAGAGCAGTTTTGGTGAGCTGATAGGCGGTAAATGCGGTATCGTAAGAGCGGTGAATGTCTGTAAGCTGCGAGACCGTAGTTCCGATCCCGACATAGACATCGGAGTTATTCTGACAGACATCGTAGAGCTTCTGAGATATATCGTTTACAGATTCACCGGCAAACAATACGATCAGATGCTTCCCTTCTTCATATACGATCCCTTTAGACATGAAATAACGGATCTTCTTTTCCAGCTGTTCCAGGTAAGAATTACCGGAATCACTGTCATAAGTGTGGCAGCTGATTATGAGGACAGTATAGTTCATGTCGCGGAAGAATCCATTGCTTTCCAGAGGATTCAGATAGGAGTCTTCATTCTCGGGGTAATAGATCGCATTTTTCAAAGCAGCGGCAAGACTGGTCTCGCGGTGTTCGTTTTTTAACAGAATCTCAGAAAAGATCCGCATGATATCAATGAACGGAGTGTCCCAGGAAGTGGAGAACAGCGGAAGCTGTATTTCATTGCAATAGTCGATAATCTCCTGGGAAAATGCAGGACGCGATTTTACAGAGATGATCAGTCCGCTGGCGTGTGCGTCTTTCAATGACTTTAAGAACTCTTTCAGCCAGTCCTGAGAGGTAAAATTCAGACCTGAGTTAAAGATTAGTTCATCACCGTGGAGCAGATGGGAGAATTCACCCTGTTCGACGGTATGGATCCAGGTTACTTCTTTATCATAAAAACTATTGGTATGAAGGATGACATCAAATTGGTTGTTAATTGCTTCATACAGGGACTGTAATTTAATTGCCATAAGTGTGGTCCTCCTGATATATGTTGATCAGAGTATAGATATATTTTATCATAATTGTGTGCGACACACAATTTATAGAATAAAATCTGTCGATTAAAACTATATTCATAGTGAATTTCATATGATATATTGTATGAGAAGTACAAAAGAATGAATATTCAACCCCGAAAAATGTGCTTCTAAAAAATCCATTCTCTAGATTTTTAAAAGACTAGGCTCTCTGGCAAATGCCAGAGAGCCTTTTCCTGTAATGCGTTTGATGGTGTAGGTTCTAATGGATTAAGGTCCGAATCTGCCAGGTAGTGAAAAATCTGTACACATCAACTATTGATTGCTCATTTCACTAGAACAGTCTGGTGTTCACGTTTGTGACGGCTCTTTCGATATTCAGTAGGAGATATTCCATGATATTCTTTAAATATTTTTGAAAAGTAAGAAGGAGAATTGAATCCACAGATCTGACTGATATAGTCTACAGACCAGTCAGAGGTGAAAAGAAATTCTTCACTCTGGGTGATGCGAAAATCCAGTATATATTTTTTCAATG
>OGXX01002273.1_pt1 | contig 17724 bp, 19 predicted proteins | sample 1576301 | NCBI WGS metagenome assembly OGXX01 (sample SAMEA3541469, study PRJEB24748) | human gut metagenome | biome: human gut; feature: human-associated habitat; material: faeces | place: China | collected 2012
AATTTTTCCGCGTTTGGGCGTGTCGTTTGTTGTCTTGTTTGGTTGCGGTTTGCGACACGCCGGTGGTTGTGGTGTGGTGTGGTGTGTGATAGTATATGAGTGTCTGGAAAGGACAGGTGATTAATATGGCACTGACAACCGGCAAGTTCTTCATTTATTCCAAGGCCATGGATATAGTAAAGGCGTTTGATTCCGAAGAGGCGGCCAATATGTATATTGTGCGTAGTGGCTGTGAGACGTTCCACGCTATCAGCGAGGTTGCGGCAATTCGTATCATGCTTGATGGTTGCGAAACGGCAGAGCAAACTCTGCTGTCCCTCAATGAGCTTTCCAAGGCCAATGAAGAGGCGCTGAGCGCTATCGCTCGCGTTGATACGCTTGAAGATTTGTACCAAGCGTATCTTATGGTTAATTGACTGATTTCGGCAACCTGTTTTATAAATAAAATAGGTATTTTAGTAAAACCTTTTAGCAAACATGAAAGGACTGTTATAATGGAAAAGCAAGAATACCCAAAGTATTTCGACCCCATGTATGGCTCATTTATCATCACGGTAAACGATAAAGAAGAGTATAGCGAAATGAGCAAACAAATGCTGGCGCCTCGTGAAATATCGGAGTTCGAGGCGTGCATAAAAATGGTACATCACATGGTAGACTTCCAAGATGATGGATTCCGCAATTGGTGCGACGGCCTGAACATTACGAACCCATGCAATCCGGTGGTCATACTCAGCTTCGACATGCTCGACATTGAAGCCATGTACGAGGCATTCATTCAGTCGTGGGGACTTGACCCCATCACACTCACCGAAACAGTGTGGGGCGCGCAATGAGACAACAGACAAACCGCCCGCTGTCCGGCAACAGCTTCGATGATTGCATCTTCGAGACTCCACGATTCAAGCGGGCGCTGACCAACCGCGCCAGGATTCTCAAACTTAAGAGGTTCGACCATGGCGGCGACTGGGAGACACTATGTCGCGCGGCCGCTCTGCTCGCCCGCCTGTATGTTGGAGATGCACGCGGTGACGATGCGCTCATGCGCGGCTGCATCAAGGCCGCTGATATGTGCGCCACCGCCAACCGCGCGCGGGTTGAGGACATGCTACCCCTGACCGGAGGCATCGAACGTCTCGATTGGAGCATTGACGTGCCTGTGCTCTATGGGTGGTCTGCCGTGCTTAAGACAGTCGGCGGCAGCGCCTATGACGCGAAACTCGTGTTTTTTGATAGGCTGACAGTGCAACAGGCATTGACGCGCGCATTCAACAGTTTTGACAAACTGGACGCGACACGGTATGATAGTATGCAGGTTGTGAAGTTATATCTTGATGACCTGAAAGCAAACACACATATGAAAGGTGACAAACAATGAGCAACGTAAAGCGCAGTGAGATTTACGCCGAACTCCACGGCGTGGAAGTCGTGAACGGCGAGTTCGTGGACATGACCCATACTGTGGTCGGACGCCACGGCGATGTCGCGAAGTACGTGGCGCGCGCAAAGAAACTGTATCCTGATTTTCTGGCCCGCGAAGTGCGCGTGTACCGCGCCACGTTCGCCATGGGCATCGTGGATTTCATGGCGCACGCGCAGCCGGTGGGTGACCCTGTGGACATCACGGACACGCTGGGCGCCGACAACGACGACACGCCGGAAGATGTCGAACTTGACTACGACGGAGACAACGAGTAATATAAGTTTTGCCAACAAACAACTAGTGAAAGGTGACTATTATGGCAACCACAGAACTGACCTCCATTGACATGGAGAACGCGGCGAACGGAACAATCCAGCATTTCATCGACACGAGCACCAACGAGGGCAAAATGACGCTCTACGCGGCATTGCAAGACGCGGGCAAGCTCGATGAACATCTCAATGAGCCGCTGGACGTCGTGAACGTTGTCGCGCAGCGCGTGAGCGTGGAAAACGACACCACCCACGAAATGAATGAATCTGTGCGTGTCGTTATCCTCACCGAAGATGGTCACGCCTACGCGGCCACCTCTCCCACTCTGGCGAGCGCGTTCAACACGCTGTTTGGCATCTTCGGCACGCCGAACACGTGGAACGAGCCAATGCGCCTCAAGGTGGTCGAAGGCAGGTCGCGAGCGGGGCGCCGGTTCTTCAACCTCGTGCCGGCTGAAGTTGACATGAAGAAGAAGTAATGGTATACTAGTGATTGTGCGGGTTGCAGTCCTCTCGCATAGTCACCTGACAGACACACCCCCACACCCTTATACGAGGTTGTGGGGGTGCTTCATATCACGGGAAAATAAAGGCGCGCACAATGGATAAAAAAATCTTCGACTATTCAGGCAACAGGCTCGCGTATATTAAAAGCGTGCAACAGCAAGGAAAAACGGATTCAATCCGTAAAACAGCGCGCAAGAAAACAAAGAAAACAAAACGTAAAAATACAACTCCATATAAGGATTATAAAGCACGGCAAGCGGCAATGGGAATAAAGCGCGCAAATCCTGAGAATATCAACGTTTTAACGCCGCGCAAACTCTCGTTGATGACCGACAAACAATTGCAAACATTGGCTTCGGACATGGCGCGGACATGGGCGCGCGACGCCGGTGCGGCAATCGAAGCGGCAAAGCGCACGCCATATCATACCATGCCAGTAATAAGGCCGTCTAAACAGGATTATGAGCGAGTGAAAACCCAGCCGCCAACGGACGCGGATATAGCGGCAGCGCCGTCGAAGCAAAAACGATTTTTAAGGCGTAGGCAGCGCAAGTACAATTATGCAAAAAAGAGGATAGAGCAATATAATATTGCACGCCAACAGCCAGCAATGAGCGTGTACGACGCGCGTATTGCCGAACTCAATAGGTCGGCAACAGGTGAGTTCGGTGTGGAGCAAATCGTGCCTACGCGACTATCCAATTTCCTCCGTAAAAAGAACGTATTGGCTGATAGTGCGTTTGTTAATTCGTTGCTTGAACACAATCGCAATGTGCTGGAAAATGAGATATTGGACGCCGCGAATATGCTTGGCAAACGCACGCGCAAACCTCAGCGCAATAGCGGTAAAACAGCCAAAAAGTATAATAAGAAAAAGGTTGAAATATACAAGGAAGGCCAAGCGCATCAATATGATAGTTTTGAAGAAGCTATCAAAAAATCAATGGGCAAAAAAGGCTTAAGAAGATGGAGGGCGTTAAGCAAGAAACAACGTCAACGTTTATGGGACGAGGGCGCCATAGTGAAAACAGTGTTTTCGTGGATTGATTCCGACCCTAAAAACGGTATATCAACCGCGTTCGATTCACCGCGCCAAAGGCGGCTGGCAAGGCAGACATTCAATGATTATATGACCATGGCCGTAAAGGATTATTAAACAATATAATACTCCCGCAATACAAGGACTGCATAATATGAAAACGGGAATGTTGGAACACGGCGTAATACGATGGACAAACGGCGCAACAATGCCGTTCGATACGCCACAAATAGCATTGAACAATATCATGCATTCAGGCGACGAAAAGCATGTTATATACTCATGCGGCATAGACCCGCTATTGCCGTTCATACGGCACGTTGTATCGGCGTTCCCGCATGACCCCAACCATAGCGGTTTGTCATGGGATTCCATCGTAACAACCAACGGGAAATATTATAGTTTCGAGTTGACTTTATCCAAGAAAAAAAGGTTCCTGTTTTATGATATACGCAACATATTGCACTCCACATATGAGGACATACTCAAGTCATATGGAACATTCAATAGCGCACTATTGGAGTTGGAGCGCCTTGGATTGCAGCGTGTCACGGCGGGCAGCGCCGCAATGCACGATTTCAGGGACGGACGCGGCCCATGGTATGCCGACAAGTTCCCCCGTTTATCCGACGAGCAAAAAACAGACATGCGTAGCGGATATATAGGCGGATATATGAAAGCCGAATCCGGGGAATATGGGGACGTGTTGGACTTGGATATCAACAGCATGTATCCATGGATATTGCATGACCAATGGTTGCCCTATGGCGAGCCTGAAGAATATTTCGGAGAATATGTCGAAGATAACGACATGCCGTTGCACTGCGATATAATGACGTTCAGAGCGGATTTAAAGCCCAATGGCTTTCCGTTTTTAACCGACGGCATGATGCAGTTCGATGCTGAAAAAAGAATGGAATCAACGCGCGGATTCATCACGCAATGCCTGACAGACATAGACCAACAACTATTATATGAAAACTATAATGTGACATTGTTTGAGCATGTCAAAGGATATAAGTTCAGGCGCTCTAAGGGCATGTTTTATTCGTATGTAAACGAATGGTATGACATGAAAAAAAACGCGCACGGCGCGCGTAGGGAATTGGCTAAAATAATGCTGAACTCCCTTGTGGGGAAAATGGCCGCGCTTAATCGTGGATACGGACTACTGCCGGAAATAGACGCTGATGGCGCTTTGACGTGGCAACCATACCATAGAAAACAGTCCAATTTTTCCACCGATTATTTACCTGTCCCCATGTGGGTGAACGCCTATGCGCGCAAAGAATTATTGCGCGCCGCACGTCTGAATAGTCACCGATTGATATACGCAAACACAGACGGATTGATGCTGACCGGACATGACGCGCCGAACGGCATCACGATAGATGACAGCGAGCTGGGCGCGTGGAAAGTGTCGGGGCGGTTCGTAAAAGTAGTCATATTGGGAATCAATAGATTCCAAGCGCAAGACGAAAACGGCGGCGTACGATTGGTGCATTCAGGTTCCAGCATCACCGGCCCGATACCGTGGGAACGCTACCGTTCCGGCATGTCCGTGGTTGACGCGGACGGCGATACCGTGGTATTATAGAAGTGGTTTTAAGCATGGAATTGTGACTGAGATTGCCATATCGGAAAGGCCCGGCGTGAGAAAATCGCCACCGTTATGGGACTGTGATTCGTCCAGCCAACGACACTCTACACGATTCAATAATGTGCTTGCATAACCAATATGGCGCGTCGCGTGATTGCGGCGCGCCGCTACATACAATACGCGCGCGAAAGGAAAACAATGGCTGACGAGAACAACACGGAAAACATGGAAGAGCAGACCACGGAAACAGTGAATGACCCCACGCCCCCACAGGTTGACGGCGGCGAGACTGTTGAACAGCCTGAATCCGAACATGACACGGTAGACACGGCGAACATTGAACCGCGTCTCGACGCTCTGGAAAAATCGTTCGCAGAACTCAAGTTCATGTTTGAGACATTGGGCTTCTCTCCGGCGGAAAATACGGAAAACAATGACGGCGACAACGACGAAACGCCGTCCATTGAAGATTTGTTCAACGAAGATTAATACAATAAACAATAACAATCAAAGGAACATATTATGGCAGTCCACCCCACTAACCATAGGCCGCTCGCTACGCAGTCTGCGGAAAAAATATTCAACGCCGTGCGCGGCGCAATGAGCCCGCAATTTCAGGTGCGCATTCCAGCTGCAACACAGGGCAATATTCGCCAATCCATTGAGCAGATTTCACAGTACCCTGTGCTGCGCGACGAGTTCTATAACACGTTTATTCAGCGTATCATTGGCATGTATATTCAGCACGCCGACTATGACAACCCGCTACGCGACATGGGCACACCGAACGAACTCAAGCGGTACGGCGGCACATACGAACAGGCCGCTGTCGGATTGATTGAGGCCCGCACACGCGACTATAACAAAGAGTACCTTGGCGACGATGTCTTCGGGCGTTATCAGGTGCCGGTGAAAAACTATTTCCACCCGCTCAACTTTAACCATTATTACCCTGTGACCGTTCCCCAGGACGCCATTCTCACGGCCTTTACGAGCGACGGCAATATGGGCGATTTCATTGCGGAGCTCATGGACGCGCCGATTAAATCCGACCGCAATGACATGTATTTGATGATGACGCAGTGCTTCGCGGAGTATGCGAAACAGGGCGGATATTTCAGGATTCACACAGATGACGTCGGCGCGTGGGATTCCACCGAAGCCCAGGCGAAGAACATGCTGCGACAGATTCGCGCCATGAGCGACACGCTCCGCGCCACCCCCCTGAGTGGCATGGGCCGCTACAACGCCGCACATTGGGTCATTCCGTGGAATCGTGAGAACGCCGTGCTGTTCGCCACCCCACAGGTCATTTCCGCGCTTGACGTGAACGCGCTCGCGCAGACGTTCAACATTGACAAAGCGGATATCAATTACAGGATTATTCCCATCAATCCTGAGCAGTTTGGTATTCGCGGCGCTCAGGCAATTCTTACAACCACTGATTTTTGGTTCCGTTGGGACCAGATTCTTGAAACAACCAATAGCCCAGTCAATCCGATTGATAATAGCTATAATATTTTCTACAAGCATAGTGGTTCCATCACGCCCAATCCTCTCGCCAATGCCCTGCTGTTCTGGACTGGCGAGGGCACGCCGGAAAACATCAACCTGCCGTCCAATGTCAAGGCCGATACGCCGGAGTTCACCGTGGAATTGCGCAAGTACGGGGAGGAAAACATCATTCCAGAGAACGTGCGCCGTGGCGGCATCGTACAGGTGTGGTCGAACATCACCGTGGAGGGCGACCCCGATTTCACCCCGCTCGGCATCGAATACATGTTGGAGGGCGCCACATCGCAGTACACCCGACTGGACAACGGGGGAATCCTCGTGTGCGGCCTCGACGAAAACGCGACCAAGCTGCGCGTCAAGGCGCGCGCCACATACATCGACCCCGCACACCCCGAAGTCACCCAGGAGACGGGCGCCGCGCTTGACGTGCCCGTGGCGGGGGACTATCTCGGAGGCTGGAGCCCCAGCATCTTCAAGGGCATCGAAATCAGCCCGTCCGGCAATGTCGAGGTCGATATGGAACAGGGCGACGGCGGCCCGTACCATGGCGAGGTGACGTTCCGCGCAATCGGCACCACCATGAGCGGCGAAAAGGTCGATGTGAGCCATCTCGCACACGTCGATGTGAGCGGCGCCATGGACGGCATCAGCACCGACGGCATGACGGTGAACATCGACACCACGGCCGCGTGGGACGGCGGCGCCACCCACGTCAGGGTCAAGGGCCTCGGCCTTGATTCCACCGACGCGCCCGACGGCGATTCGTACGCCACACTGGTGAAGAAGTCGAAGTAACGGCACCATACGCCGATATGCGGGGCATGACATACGCCATTATGCCCCGCATTTCCATACCACAACAAGGATAGGACATTATGAGCGCGAACGATTTACCCATCAATTTCTCCTATGCGAGCTGGACACCGAACACGAGGTTCAAACTCTGCAACGTGAATTGGGACATGGGATACAGGGACATTGTACGATTCAATGACAGGCAACAGCAAGAGGAATATTTTAACTCATTGCAAGGCGTTGAGTTCAATGAATGCAGCATGTCGAAGTTCGGTTTGCCGGTGCGATTGAAACTGCCTTTTTCTGAAGCGTGCAAATACAACTATTTGATAGCCTATAACGACTACGATTTCGACACCCCCAAATATTGGTATTATTTCGTACAAGAATGTACATATATCAACGCATATACAACGCAAATGAACATACAATTGGACGTGTGGCAATCATTCCAATTCGACATTGGTTTCGGACGCTGTTACGTCGAACGCGGCCATATCGGCGTCGCCAACGAACGCCAATGGGACGACTATGGACGCGACTACCTCGACATAGCAGAGGGCCTCGACACCGGCGCGGACGGCAGGATTGTAGAGCAGAAATCGAAACGCTACATGGACCTGGGCAAAACGGTGATCCACGGCGACAGGCCCGAAGACGTCGAAGTGGTACGTGAGCCTGACATCGGCTACATCATTGTGTCCACCACGTCGCTCGTGCTTCCCGCGGGCACTGTGACCAATCCACAATTGCACACGGCGGTAGGCAGCATCGTGGATTCATTGCACGACGGCGCGAGCGTATATTACACCGAAAAACTAACGGCGGTGATGGGGTACATATCAAACTACCCATGGGTGTCACAGGGCATCATAGGCGTATGGGCCGTGCCCAGGTTCAGGCAATTGGGACAGGCCGGCGTGGACATCAACAATTACATGGCCGATTTCTATATAGGCGTGCTGGGAAACAACAGCAACAAACATATCGCCAATGTCGCCCGTTCCACGTTTGATGCATCGTTTTTGCGGATTGAGAACTTCCGCGACAGATTCCATATAGATGACAGGTACAAGCATCTGAAAAAGTTCCGCATGTTCCCCTATTCGTATGTCGAGCTGACCATGCAGAACGGGAACAGCGCCATCATCAAACCGCAATATGTCGATGACGCCGCGCTGGATATATGGGAGTTCGGGCGATTGGCGCCCCCTCAACCGCGCCTGTTTTTCTACCCACGAAACTACAATGGCGGCGAGGATTTAAACAACACAATCGGGCTTGTGGACCTGCCTAAAATCTCTGTGGTCAATAACAATAGCACGATGTATATGGCGAGCAATGCGCATTCCATTCAATATTCGCAAAACTCGGCCGATTGGGCGCAAAACAAAACACAAATGGGCATCAACAATGCGTACGCGCAAGCGCAAATAGGCACGCAATACGCCACGAGCGGCGCCAATCTGGCAAACCAAAACCGTAACGCCATGACAGCGATTTCAAATCAGGGCGCGGCCCGCGCCAATGATATAAACATGGACTACATGGCGCAACAGCAGGCCATCAGCCAAGGTAAGAACCTCGTGAATGGGGGCGCCGGTTTTTTGGGCTCGCTCGCTTCGGGCAATGTCGGGGGCGCCGTGTCAGCGCTTGCCGGCACCGCTTCCAACGCGGCGTTCGGCGTCGCCGAGTACGACAACTCAGTGCGGCAGGCGAATGCCACGCTTGCCAACCAACAGAGCACGGCGCTTGCGTCCACAAGCCAACAAAACGCCTATAACATGCAGTCCACCAACCTCAACAACGAGCAATCAATGAAACTGGCGGACATGAACAAATCGCTCGCGACCGCCGTCGCACAGGGCGATTATGCAAACACCATAGCCGGAATCAACGCCAAGATACAGGACAGCCGGCTATCATCGCCCACAATCGGCGCGGCGTCCGGTGGCGACGCCGTGCTCCTGGGCAACGGCCATGCCGAGGTGTGGGCGCGTTTCAAGAGGCTGCCGGACGCGGCCATGCGCAATATAGGCGAGTTTTGGCTGCGTTTCGGATATTACGTGCAGCGGTTCATCCAGCTGCCCGACAGTCTTATGTGCATGAGCAATTTCACGTACTGGAAATTGCATGAGTTCCATCTGCGTTCCAGCACATGCCCCGAAGAATACAGGCTGACCATCAAGGGTATTTTTGAAAAAGGCGTGACGGTATGGCGCGACCCCTCCAAAATCGGGGTGACGGACTACGCGGACAACGCCCCACTGAAGGGCATCAGATACTGAATGAACTGTGGTGGGCGGCATAATGGCGGTTGCATTGCAGTCGCCATTATGCTATCATTGACCTTATGGGACGACGTAAAAAAAATGGTGCACGACAGGCATCACTCAAGGTAAAAGACCGAGTATTAGGCTCACGATGGAGCGCGCCGAACTTCAATTATGCGGAAATGTCGCAACAAATCCGCGTGCAAAAATATATGAAATTGATTGAAATGCTCTGCATCTCACGATTCACGTGGCGCAACCTACCGCAAGGCATTGACATGCGGTACTTGGAAATGACACTGCTGGAGAACGGCGTGGCTTTGTTCTTCCCGGACAAACAGTGGCATAGGTTTGTCGTGACATCAGGCAATTACGGCAACACAAACAACTACAACAATCCCACGACATTCTACCCAATCGCCACCGGATACCATTACAAACAGCTTGGTTCCAAAGAGTGCGTGCCCATATGGGACAACCCATTGCGCTGCACACTGTTGGACGTCATGGGCGATTACGCCATGCGCCTCGCCATAGCGGACAGGGCGCTTGATGTGAATCTGGACAACATTTCGATTCCGCTGATCATAGCGTGCAATGAAACGCAAAAACTGACGGTGGAAAACATTATGAAAGCGCGCGAAAATGGCGCGCCATATGTGTACACCTATGATAGCGCGGACATCAACAGCATGTTCCAGACGTTCCCGAACGCCACACCGTTTATTGCGGATAAAGTGCTTAATGTAAAAACTCAGGTATGGAACGAGCTTGTAAATTTTTTGGGTATCCAAAACAGTACCACAGAAAAAAAAGAACGCTTAATCACCGACGAGGTTGCGGCCGGAAACGAGAAAACAAACGTGTTCCGCGCGAGTTTTCTGCAGTGCCGGCAACAAGCGTGCGACACCATCAACGATTTGTGGCTACGGCGCGCGGGAATGCCGGAGCTCAGCGTGGATTGGTCCGACTATCTGTCAGGCGGCATTCTCAGCACAGACGGCGACACAGAGGAATAGAGGCGGACATGGTACAGGATTTCAGCCAATACGCACTACAGGACATGGGCGCGGATTACACCATTGAATTGGGCACGCTGATTGCCATGGGGTATGACACCGACGAAAAATTGCATCTATCTCCCGACTACTATCCCATCTTCAATGAGCAACATAGGGCCGAACTCAATGAAAAAATAATCAGGCATTATTTAATGCGGGAAATCAGCGTGGAAACTCCACAGGCGTTCGCGTTCCTATTGGGTCGAACCATGAACGAAAACATGCCATATTATAACCAACTCTATAAGACAGAATTGATGAAGTTCGACCCATTCATAACAACGGAAATATGGCAGACCGGAAACACTTCAAACACAAGCAACAGCGACAGCGATTCAACCGCGAAACAGACGGCCAACAGCGACGGGGACAGTTCGAGCAATACGACAACCGACAACACGGCAATGACGTTCAACAGCGAGTTTCCGCAAACCAGGATTGACGATTTTCGGCGGTACGCCACAAGCGCTTCGCAGACCGATTCACGTGGGACAAGCGACACCTCCACGCGGCAGCACAGCACCAACGACACGTACACGGATTCCGCCGGCCACCAGACCGACACCGCGCACGGCGCGAGCGAGGCCCATACGAGTGGATTCTCCGGGAGCCGCTCGCAGTTGCTCAATGAGTTCCGCAATACGCTACTTAATATTGATATGATGGTAGTGCAATCGCTTGAACAATTGTTCATGCAAACATGGGGGTCAAGCGATTCCATGACCAACCGGCCAATTCCACCGTGGTGTGGCGCGCAGTTTTCGGCACTCGGATATTACCTAGGGAGATGACAACAATGGTACAACCAATTACCACACAATTCGACACACTATATGGCTACAGGCCGTATTTCACCACCACACAGCCATTCGCATACCGCGACACGCTGAATATGCTCACGTGGATTCAGGCATTGTGCGACAACCTGAATATTGTGGTCGAAAAAACCAACGAAATAGGCGAGGGATTGAACAACATTCAACCCGACGTGGACAAAAAAATTGTAGAGGTAATCAACCAAACAAACAAGGCGCTAGCGGAGTTGGAAAAAGAGCTGCGCGCGCTCGTGGAGACATCGAACGAAACAGGTGTCGCGCGCTCTCCGGTGCGCGGCGTAATCCAGTCCGTGCAGACCGTACTTGATGATATGTACGACAACGTTCGCGTACACGCGCTGTTCGCGAGGGACTACGACGACATGGCGCTCAGCGTGGACGAATGGGACGCCGTGGGCATGGACGCGCGCACATATGATTTGTGGCCCATTGGCGTACCTGACGCCCAGCTTGGCGACGTCACCGACGCGCGCGGACACTTCCCGCGCGAACGCCCAATCGGGCCGCCATCGACCGACGATGGAAACGGATGCCTCCCGGGCGAAAACGAGGCCAAAAACACCTACATGCCACTCAACCCGGAGGCAAACAATTTTCAGCCAAAACAATAATGAAAGGACAACGAATCATGTCAAGCTCAAAAAAGACCTCATATTATAATCTGTCGCAGTTTCAGGACGCCGACAAACCATCATGGCGCGGCGACTACAACGCGGATATGGACAAGATTGACACAGGCATCCAGGCCGCAAAAACGTCTGCCGTTGACGCAAAAACCTCTGCGCAGAACGCTGAAAGCTCTGTCAATGAAGTGAAGCGCGACTATCTTAAAAAAACGGACGCGCAGAACACATACGCCACGAAAACAGCGCTTGACGACACCAAAACCACAATCGAAAACAACGCCGATGGCAAGTTTGTTGAAAAAACAGTATACGACACCGCCATTGCCAATAAAGCGGACAAAACGAGTGTGTACACAAAAGCAGAACTATACACAAAGACGGAAAGCGATAACAAGTATAGGACTAAAACAGATTCTTATTCAAAGAGTGAATCAAACTCTAATTTTAATGAAAAAATCGTACATGCACAATACCATACGGACGCTGGCACACAGTCAGTACATTGGACCAATTCCAGTACTGTAGTACCAATTGATTTTAACACAGAACTGTCAAATGACTTCCATAACAGTTCTGATAACTCAATAGTCCTTCAGAACAAAAATGAAATAAAAATCAATAAAACAGGTTGGTACCTCATTTCAGGCCACGTCGTATACGGCAGCCTGATTAGCTCCACCTCGGATTACAGGCCGATACACACGCGCATCATGCGCGGCTCGCCGTCATCATACAACAATGTCCTGGCGGACACCGCCGCTTCAATCGTGGTGGGCGGCAACGGCGCCGCGACGGGAGCGGGGCAGAAATCGGTAATCCCCGCGCAGCTGCACCACCTCACGGCGGGCGACATGCTGCGCATGGATTCACTTGTGCCGGATGAATCCACGCAAAACATGAGCGGCCTAATCCGCAATGCGGCAATCAATATCGTTCGATTGGGCGACTGACAGTATCATATAAATCAATAAAGGGCGGCAATACTGTTATTGCCGCCCACAATATTACGGTACAATACAACCATGAGTCTCACAACCAATCAAACCATGTACGCCATGTATGTCATCGCCACTGTTGAATCCAATTGCACGTGGACGTCGGTCAATTACAATGACCCAATCACGCTCGGCATCATGCAGTGGTACGGCGGCAGAGCCGCAGGCATGTTGCGCGAATCCAAGACGGCGGACCCAGAGGGGTGGGCGCGGTTCGCCGCCGCCGCGCCCACACTCGCGCAACAGGTCGAACAAAACAATATGGATTTTACGCAACGGTATGTCACGCGCGCAGAGGGGAACGCATTCGTTGAATATGCGAGCCGCAAAGAGCAACATAAAGCGCAACAAACACTGTGGGAATCAGATTGTAAATCATACGAACAAACATGCAATAACTACGGATTCCCGCAAAACAATATAAAAGAACGCATATTTTTTATGAGCATGTGGCACCAATCGCCCGCGTCTGCGGTACAGGTATTAGGCTCCACAAGCGCAACAGCTTCGCTTGATTTATTGCACTCCACCGCTCTCAACCACGGCGTGCTTGGACGGTATCAAAACAGATACAATACCGTATACAATATGCTGAAAAATTGGGACGGCACAAGCGCGCCACCAGACTTCGGACAAACCGGAGCGCCGATTATATCAGAGGGAGGCGACAAACCAACCATCACACCGACGCCCGCGAAAAAAAGATGGATACAATTAAGCGGCGACAACCTATACTTACACGACGGGGATAAAATATACACGTTCCTGAAATCCAGCGCACAGAATTGGTTTGAATCCTTGGACAACGGAAAACCGATAACAGGCGGGCAGCGACCGGAGACACCGCCGACACCACCGGCGCCAGACCAATCAAAGGGGCAGAAAGTCCATGACCTGTACAAATCGTGGACAGGCCGCTTCGCATACAGTCAGGCGGGCGGGCGCCTCGACCCACTGCACACCGGCTATGGCGATTGTTCAAGCACGATATGGCGCGCCTATCAGGACGCGCTGGGCGTCAACGTCGGCACATGGACTGGACAAATGGCGCAAAAAGGCGGGCGGGTGGCCGTCAGCGGACAAAACAGCGTCGATGACGCCATTAAAAAAGCCCGCGTGGGCGACCTTGTTCTTTTTGCTTGGAGCGGCTATAATCCAAGCTATGACCATGTGGAGATGTACACAGGCGACGGCGTGCATTGTTTGGGGCATGGAGGCCCCGGAAACGGCCCGATTCAAAAGGATTTAAGAACGCAGATGAATGGCGCGTACATGTGGGAGATACGTAGGTACGTATGATATGATAGAGGTATACGGGAGGACATTATTATGCCATTGAAGACACTTGACGAAAACGATTATTACAATCTGCACGCCCTATTGACACGAGGCGCCGCATGGAATTTCGTTATCGGCGCGCGCGGCCTCGGCAAAACGTTCGCCGCTAAAAGGTACGGCATAAAAGAGGCCATTAAAAACGGACACGAGTTTATTTATCTACGACGCACCGACGTGGAGCAGAAAAAAAAGGAAACATTTTTCAGGGACATTGCCGACTTTTTCCCCGATTATGATTTTCGTATCAACGGTGGGCGCGGTGAATATCGGCACAATAGCTGGGACGAAAAACAATGGCGCACATGCTGTTATTTCATTGCGCTATCCCAAGCGGGCGGGCTTAAATCCGTAGCCTACCCAAACGTGCACCTCATTGTTTTCGATGAAATATTCCCAGATAACGTTCGCTTTTTAAGCAATGAGGTGAACAGTTTTTCAGAGTTCTATAATACCGTCGATAGGTGGACAGATAGGGTACGCGTATTGTTCCTCTCAAACGCAGTACAAAAAGCGAATCCATATTTCGCGAAATACCACCTCGATATTACCGAACAAGAAAACAGACAACAGCAATTCAAGTCATATTGTGGCGGCTTCGTCTGCCTCGAATTGGCAGATTACGGCGGATTTTCAGCTAAGGTGGCGAAGTCAAAGTTTGGCCAATTTTTGGAACAATATGACCCCGATTATGCAGACTATGCAATACGCAATAAGTTCAGGGACGATTCCAATACGCTTGTATGCGACATACCTGACATAGCGGAATACTCATACACATTGGACACAGAATTATACGGTAGTTTCGGCGTGTTTGTCAGCGTGTCAAAACGTTCATTGGATTATTATATATCCCGTCGGGTGAAAAAAGACCACCACCGGCATTATACGCTGGATTACAACAAAGTAAGCGAGGAAATAACATACATCAAAAAATCAGATGACATCACGCGAAAAATGGTCAATGCATACCGTATTGGCCGCATGTTTTTCGACACATCACAAGTGAAAGCGGATTTTTCCCTTGTTATTGGAGGTATCATAGGGACATGACACATACATACATTACCAATGATATTATGTGGTATTCCATTGCAGTAGTTGCATTTATTATTACTGATTATATTACTGGAGTGGTGAATGCAGCAATGAAGTCTAAAATTAGTTCACGTACAATGCGCGAAGGACTTGGCCATAAGTTCGCTTATTGCGTTCTTATTTTTGTTGCATATATTATTGACACCATTCAACTCAATTCTTCGCTTAATCTGCCGTTTGAATTATTCCCAATTGTTTCCATTGGTATTATTGCCATTGAACTCACATCAATCATTGAAAATGTTTGTGAAATTAACCCAAAATTGAAAGAAGCAAAGTTCATGGGCATTTTTGAGAAAAACAACAACAACAACGACAGAAAGGAAGATGAAAACAATGAGTAACATCATATGGAAAGGCTCCCCCAATTACACGGCGGGACGCGGCGGGCACAATATTGACCACATAACACTGCACATCATGGCCGGATTCTTGGCCGGCACCGATTCCACGTTCGCAAACCCCGCCGTGCAGACATCAGCACACTACGGAATCGGCCGCAACGGAGAGATACACCAATATGTGCGCGAAAATGAAACCGCATGGGCAGACGGCAATGCGTTGTCCAATCAGACAGGCATTTCCATCGAACATGAGGGCGGAATACCGCAAGCGCAATGCACTAGAGAATGCATGGACGCAAGCGCACGACTATGCGCAGAAATCGCTCGAAGAATGGGCTGGAAAAAGCTAGTGCATAACGGTGAGCACGGAAACGTGTATCTGCATCGTGAAGTGTATGGCTCTACGCATACGACATGCCCAGACCTCGCACCAAACGGCCTTGACGTACGTTATGTAATCAACAAAGCCAACCAGATTCTAGCCGGAAGCGGCTCGAACAATAACAACAACAATAACACAAACAACACTGGAGGTAATGCCATGAACAAGAACGATATTCACGCAATAGCTGCGGGCGTATGGGAATACGTATGGGACAAAGATAAGAACCGCAATAACATGTATGATACTATACGCGGGACTATCGTTAATCTGCTCAACAAACTTCCCGGAAATGTGTGGAACGAAAAAGTACGCAATGTGCGCGCCTGTGACCGCCTTGCTGGTATCGACACGGCAGCCAATAACGTCAATAATATGCTGACAAAAAACGACGAATGGAAGTGGCTAACAAGTCGCGTATACCGCTTGGCTGACCTCTTTTTCAACCACAAAAACGACACTGGAATTGTAGTAAATATCAGCGAAAAACAGATAAACGAAATTGCAGAAAAAGTCGTCGCAAAACTCAACGAAAACAAGTAACGGCGACACGCCAAGACTTGACAACTTGACAAACACAGCGTATATTAAGTAACGTGGTGGGGCGAGTGAGCGCTCTTCGCCCCGCCGTCCAAAAGCCCCCATAGCGCAGTCGGTTAGAGCAACCACCTCATAAGTGGCCGGTCGTAGGTTCAAGCCCTACTGGGGGCACGCCAATAACACATTGCACAACAAGGCCCCTATAGTATCCGCAACTATAAGGGCCTTATTTTTACAACTCAGGCGCGAACCAAGTCCCACACCGACGTGATACGCTCGTGAACCGGCGTCCAATCATCATTCATGTACGGATTCAACACTTTCTTGGGTGACACCTTATGAATAATATACACGCTATCACAACGGCCGTTGTAATCCATGTCAAACGGTGCCACAACCAAGCTACGCTTAGTCTCGCCATACACGCAAAGATAGCCAGTGAGAAACTCGAACTTGGATTCGCGAACCTTACGGACAGTCTTAGTAGTGGTTTGCTTTGCCATCATAATCACCTGACCTTTACTAATAGATGGTACTATAAATTATACACGCCGTGCCGAAAAAATCAACACGGCGTGTTGCGGTTCAATTGGAACTAGCGAAAACAGTACACACGGTACTCTCCAATAAGAGCATCTACCCCCATACCATTAATGCGCGAACGCAGCTCGCTAACATCATCACGCCAAGAAAGCGGAATGCCCAAAACATCAACCATTTCCGAGAACAATTGGCGCCGCATAATACGCATTGCACAACGAGCGCCAACGCGCTCAGCATACGAATGACCATCTTCATACGCATGTTCATTGGCATAAGCATCAGCCGCAACAACAGTGTCAAAAACAAGAATACCGACATACGGATTGCCGGCACTGTCAGTCACACCGATTCCATGGCTCCAGCACGCCACATAATAATGATGCTTGCCAGTATTCTTCATTTCCGAAATTGCCATCATAATCACCTGTCCTTTCCAGACACCCCCACTATACCACACCCCACACCACACCACAACCACCGGCGTATCGCAAACCGCAACCAAACAAGACAACAAACGACACGCCCAAACGCGGAAAAATT
>OGXX01002277.1_pt1 | contig 17704 bp, 16 predicted proteins | sample 1576301 | NCBI WGS metagenome assembly OGXX01 (sample SAMEA3541469, study PRJEB24748) | human gut metagenome | biome: human gut; feature: human-associated habitat; material: faeces | place: China | collected 2012
GCGGCTCTTTTGCCGTCCAAAAGAGCCGCTTTCGCAATGCCAAATCGAAATTATCGTTTTCTTAACGAATTATCTTTACAAAACAAGGGCTATGCTTTACTATTTCAAAGCAAAAATTCTACCAACCGCAACACCTATACACTAACCGTGAAGATGTGGCTGCGGTGGCTTTTTTCCGTTCTTCTTACTGCACTTTCAGCGCAGCACGAATGCCCGCCTCAACATCTTTCATGTCGGCAGTAGGCTCGAAACGGTCTACAACGTGGCCTTCGCGGTCGATTAAGAACTTGGTGAAGTTCCACTTGATGCTCGGGTTTTTCGCATAGTTAGGGTCTTGCTTGCTGAACTTTTCGTCGAGAAACTTGCCTATCTTGGTGTTCGTATCGAAACCCTTAAAGCCTTGTTGCGCCTTCAGATAGGTGTAAAGGGGCAGTTCTTTCTTGCCATTCACCTCTATCTTGTCGAACTGTGGGAAAGTAACGCCGTAGTTTCCTGTGCAAAAAGCCTTTATCTCGCTGAGTGTTCCAGGTGCTTGCTCACCGAATTGATTGCACGGGAAGTCGAGAATTACGAGTCCTTGCGCCTTGTAAGTGTCGTAAAGTTTCTGCAAGGCTTCGTATTGTGGCGTGAAACCGCACTTTGTGGCTGTGTTTACAATGAGCAACACCTTGCCTTTATAGTCTTTCAGCTTTACTGTACACTCGTTGGCGTCCTTCACTTTAAAGTTGTACACATTCTTTTGCGCCATGGCTGGAAACGCCAAAAGCGTGCAGAAAAGGGCTAATATTATTTTCTTCATAATTTGTTTTTTAATTTATTATATAGTGTGTTTTAAATTCTTTCCATAAATTCGCGCATTCCTTCGCTCGCCCCTTTGCGAATAACTGTGATGTTGGGAGTGCGTCCCGATTCCACATCGTTGGGGTCTATCAAGTAAATGGGTACGCCTGCGCGGACGTAACGCACCAAGCCTGCAGCGGGATAAACGTTGAGCGAGGTGCCGACGATAACGAAAATATCGGCATCGCCCACTGCTCTTGCAGCAGGTTCTATCATCGGAACGCTTTCGCCGAAGAACACGATGAAGGGGCGAAGCAGACTTCCATCGGCTGCTTTCTCGCCTGGCAGCACGTCGGGAGCATCTTCTGTAAGCACCTTTATATATTCGGGGTTGTAGGCATCGTCGCTCGAGCAAGCCTTTTTCAGCTCGCCGTGCAGGTGGATAACGTTGGTAGAGCCTGCCGACTCGTGCAAATCGTCTACATTTTGCGTTATCACGGTTACGTCGTAGTTGTCCTCCAGCTTCTTTATGAGCTTATGCCCCTCGTTGGGCTTCGCCATAAACAGTTTCTTCCGCAATCGATTGTAGAAATTATTCACCAACACAGGGTCGCTTTCCCACGCCTCGTGGGTGGCAACTTGCTCCACTGGATAATCCTCCCACAAGCCGTCGCTGCCACGGAAAGTTTTAAAACCACTCTCCACCGACATACCCGCACCTGTCAGGAATACTATTTTCTTCATACTGCTATTTTATTTGTTGATTTTACAAATTTAGTAATTTTAATTAGATAAATGCCAAACTATATTCTAAAAATAGTATCTTTGCACATTAATAATATTTAAACAAGAAAAGAAAATCAATGGACAAATTAAGCTACGCTTTGGGTATCGGCATCGGTACACAGCTCAGTGGAATGGGTGCAAGCAACTTGAATATCGACGACTTTGCACTAGCGATTAAGGACGTAATAGCAGGCAACAAGTTACAGGTAAGCAACGAAGAGGCACAAACACTCGTAAACAACTTCTTTGCTGAACAACAGGCAAAGCAAGAGGCTGCCGCTGCAGAAGCAGGCAAAGTGGCTAAAGCTGTAGGCGAGGACTTCTTGGCTGAGAATGCAAAGAAAGAGGGCGTTGTAGTGCTGCCTTCAGGTCTTCAATACGAAGTTATCGCAGAAGGAAACGACAAGAAACCAAGTGCAACAAGCAAGGTGAAGTGCCACTACGAGGGCACACTCATAGACGGAACCAAGTTCGATAGCTCGTACGACCGCGGCGAACCTGCAACATTTGGCTTGAACCAAGTAATAGCAGGCTGGACAGAAGGCGTGCAACTGATGGGCGAAGGTGCGAAATACCGCTTCTTCATTCCTTACAACCTTGCTTATGGAGAGCGTGGCGCAGGAGCATCAATTCCTCCATACGCAGCTTTGGTATTCGTAGTAGAACTAATTGAGGTGCTTTAAGCGAAAAAACAATAACTTAAAAATAATAACACAATAAAGAAAATGAAGAAACTTACAGTTGTAGCCGCATTGGCTATCGCCGCAGCCAGCTTTACTGCATGTGGCAATCAGGCTCCAAAAGAAGACTTGAAATCAGACATCGATTCATTGAGCTACGCCTTTGGTATCGACCAAGGACAGGGTGTTAAGCAATACTTGCAGCAGATGAACATCGACACAGCTTACATTGACGAGTTCATTAAAGGTTTGAACGATGGTGCAACGAACATGGACGACAAGAAGAAAGCAGCTTACAAAGCTGGTATCGGTGTCGGCATGAACATGAATATGGTAATTAAAAACCAAATTAACAAGAGCATCTTCGGCGAAGATTCTACTCAGTCTATCTCGTTGAGCAACTTCCTTGCAGGTTTTGCAGCAAGCGCAAAGGGCAACAACAAGAATATGACCATAGAGAAAGCTCGCCAAATTGAGCAAAAAGTACCACAAGCCATTCAGGCAAAAACTGCTGAAAAGAAGTTCGGCGACAACAAGAAAAAGAACGATGCCTATATGGCAAAGGTGGCAAAGAACCCTGAAATGAAGGCTTTGAAGCAAGGCGTTTACTACAAGGAAATAAAGGCAGGAACAGGCGCGAAGCCTACTGCATCGCAGGTAGTAAAGATTAGCTACGAAGGAAAGACCATCGATGGCAAGGTATTTGATAAGAACGACGGCGTAACAATGCAAATCGGACAAGCTGTTCCAGGTTTCAACGAAGCACTGCTGAATATGCCTGTGGGTGCGAAGTGGGAAGTTTACATTCCTTACGCAGCTGGTTACAACGCACAGCAGCCAAGTCCTGACATCAAGCCTTTCTCTACTTTGATATTCACTATCGAAATGTTGTCTATCGAAAAGACAGGGAACGCAGGGGCAGGAATGCCAATGAACTAATCGGAAATAAATTTCATAGTATATATAATAAGGTGGGTTGGGACACGATTTAGCCCAATCCACCTTTTCATTACTACACTATTTTATGGAAAACAACAAGGGATTGCAACTTGTAAGCATTCCCATTTAATCAAAAAGAACTATGAAGAAAATAGCATTTATGGCATTGCTCGTTATGGCAAGTGCAGGTTTCAACACTGCAAATGCACAGAACAAGAAAGAGAAGAAACAGAAAAAGCAAGAGCCAAGAGAAGCAATAGCAATCACAGCACCTGTTAGCGATGAGACCGCAATAGATATAACGAAGTTCGATTCACTAAGCTACGCATCGGGGGTGAGTATGACACGTGGACTGGAAGACTATCTTGCAAGTCAGTTAGGCGTATCAAAAGAAGATATGCCCGACTTTATACGCGGACTGAAAGAGGGCATATCAAAACGTAAGGACGCATCTTTCTCTGCTTACACAGCAGGTTTGCAAATCGCGGCACAGGTAGAAAGAGCCATGCTTCCCAATATAAAGAAGCAGTTTAAAGGTACATCTGCAGAAATCAACGACAGAGTCTTCTTCAAAGGTCTCGTTGATGCCATGGAAAAAGATACTACCTTCTTCAAACTAGAAGAAGCGCAAGAATACGTTTCTAAAAAGCAAAAGGCATTGGCAGAGCAACGCAATGCACAAACAAAAGCCATAGGAGAGAAGTTCCTTGCAGAGAATAAGAAGAAGTCGGGAGTAGTTACTTTGCCAAGCGGATTACAGTACAAGGTACTCGTTAAGGGCAATGGACCGAAGCCAACAAAGGACGACCAGGTTGCAGTTGTATATGAAGGGCGCACCATCGACGGCAAAGTGTTCGACGCAACAGCGCGTCACGGCAAGCCAAACGATACTTTCGGAGTAAGCAATCTGATTAAAGGGTGGACAGAAGCCCTCACACTTATGCCGGTAGGGTCTAAGTGGGAGATTTACATTCCGCAAGAACTGGCTTATGGTGCCCGCGGTGCTGGCGACGACATCGCACCTTATTCAACGCTTATCTTTACCCTTGAACTGCAAGATATAGTAAAGACAGCAAAAGGTTCTAATAAGTAATCAACTTTAGGAATATCTGACAAAATGTGCCTTCGGGCACATTTTTTTATTCATTTTTATTGCCTAATCCATTTAAAATGCCTACTTTTGCTTTCAAATTGTAAACTAATAATCTTGCTTACCACAGGCAAGTAAAACCTAAAAAATTATGGATAAGATTGATAAATTAGACAGAAAGATATTGAGTATCTTGTCGCAAAACGCTCGTATCCCATTTAAAGATGTAGCAGCAGAGTGTGGCGTATCGCGCGCAGCAATACACCAACGTGTTCAACACCTTATCGAAAATGGTGTAATTATAGGCAGCGGCTTCCACGTAAACCCTAAAAGTCTTGGCTATACCACGTGTACTTACGTTGGGTTGAACCTCGAACGCGGTTCAATGTATCGCGATGTAGTGGAGCGTATCAGCACCATTCCTGAAGTTATAGAGTGCCATTTCACCACAGGTTCGTACACTATGCTCGTCAAACTCTTCGCAAAAGACAACGAAAAACTGATGGATTTGCTCAACAATAAGATTCAAAGCATTCCCGGTGTAGTATCTACCGAAACGCTTATCTCACTCGAACAAAGTATCAAACGTGAAATCCCAATCGCCGAGGAACTATAAATAAAGCAAACAACAGACTGCTGCTATCACCTATTTAAATAAAGATTATGACACTAAACTATAATTTGGACGCCCATTTGGCAGAACTTTACGAAAGCTATCCAGAGGGAAACAACAAGCCTGTTATTGGTATTACCACCAACTTTTCGGGGCAAGATGTTACCATTCGTGAGGTTTTCCATAAACAGGTGATAGATGCTGGAGGCACACCGCTACTTATTCCACCCACCACCGACAAGCAAATACTTGCCAATATACTCGACCGCATCGACGGACTTCTGCTTTCAGGCGGTGCCGATGTGAACCCTTTATGGGCTGGCGAAGAGCCAACGCTCAACGTGGGCAACATAAACGATAAGCGAGACCTGTCCGAACTGCTCACTACACGGTTGGCTTACAATCGCCAAATACCCATATTCGCCGTGTGCAGAGGTATGCAGGTCTTGGCCATTGCGTTAGATGGAAAGGTGCAACAGCACATTTACGACCCTTATATCGTTGAGGAAACAGGGGAAAAGAAGCTCGCACGCTTGAAAAATGCTACTACCTTGCGCCCTGCAAAGCTAAAGCACGACCAGAGTGCAGCTTTCACCGAACCTACGCACAGCATTGCAATAGAGCCCGACTCCATACTTCATTCCATCTACAAACAAGACAAAATCTTTGTAAACTCCTTCCATCACCAAGCTGTTTCTGTGCCTGGAAAGCGATTTAAAGCAACAGCTTACGCTCCCGACGGCGTTATAGAGTGTATGGAAAGTGCCGAATTCAAACCTATCTTAGGTGTTCAGTGGCACCCGGAATGGTTGGAAGAAGAAGGTCAGAAGCTGTTCAAATGGTTTGTAAACGAAGCCGACAACTTCCGCACAGCCAAGCAACTGCACACACGCATACTCACACTCGACACCCATTGCGACACTCCTATGTTCTTCCCACAAGGCGTAGACTTTGCCAAACGCGACCCGCGCATTCTTTACGACCTGCATAAGATGACGGAAGGACACCAAGATGCCGTTACAATGGCAGCCTATTTGCCTCAACCACGCATAGGCGAAACATTCTCATCGAAGATAGACGTGGAGGGATTAAAGCGTTTCAACCCTGAACTGACCGATGTTTTGGACAACCTTACTCCCACTTCCTACGCCGATTTAATCTTCAACAAGATAGAGAAAATAGTAAAAGAAAACAGCCGCTACCTCAGTATTGCGCGCACACCGTCCGACCTTTACGAAGACAAACGAAAGGGACGCAAGAGCATTATGTTTGCTATTGAAAACGGTTTGGCGTTGGAAGGCGACCTTGCCAACGTGAAATACTTCGCACAACGTGGTGTTACGTACATCACACTGTGCCATAACGGCGACAACGACATCTGCGATTCGGCACGAGGGAGCAACCTTCACGGCGGCGTGAGCAAGTTTGGCATTGAAGTAATCAAGGAAATGAACCGCAACGGCATTATGGTAGACCTCAGCCATGGCGGCGAAAAGAGTTTCTACGATGCACTTGAAATAAGCAGTCAGCCCATTGTGTGCAGCCATTCCAACAGCAAAGCCCTCTGCGACGTACCCCGCAACCTTACCGACGACCAACTGAAAGAATTGGCAAAGAAAGGCGGCGTGGCACACATTACCCTCTATGGAGGCTTCTTGTGCAAAGGCGGAACGGCTTCAATTCTCGATGCTATCGCACATTTAGAGCACGCAATAGATGTGATGGGTATCGACCACGTAGGTATCGGAACCGACTTCGACGGCGACGGAACAGTGTGTGGAATGGCAGATGCAAGCGAAATAATAAACTTCACCCGCCATTTGCTTGCTCGCAAATACAGCGAACGCGACATAGAAAAGATATGGGGAGGCAACTGGCTGCGCGTTATGGCACAGATACAGGCTGCCAAACAAAAATAAAAAGAACAACGATGAACGGAAAAATAAAGTTTTTATGCAGTGGTATGGCAGTGCTTTTGCTTGCTGCCTTCGCCTTTAGTTGCAAAGGAAAATCGTCTAACAACAGCACCGAAGACGGCGACACAGTGGCAATAGCAAAGCCTGTTGGCCCTACATTCAACCCCGATTCGGCATTCGCCTATACGGCAGCGCAATGCGATTTCGGTCCTCGCACAATGAATTCGTCGGCTCACGACAAGTGCGAACAATGGATTATCAGCAAGTTCAAGCAATACGGCTGCGAGGTTCAGACGCAGAAAGCCGACCTGAAAGCCTACGACGGCACGATATTAAAATCGACAAACATCATCGCCCGCACCAATCCCAACGCACAACGGCGCATCTTGCTCTGTGCACACTGGGACAGTAGACCGTGGGCAGACAACGACCCTGACTCTACCAACCACAAGAAACCCGTTATGGCAGCCAACGACGGAGCTTCTGGTGTTGGCGTTATGATAGAATTAGCACGCCAGTTACAAGCCGACAGTACGCTGAACGTAGGTGTCGATTTCGTTTGTTTCGATGCTGAAGACTGGGGTGTTCCGCAGTGGGAAACCAACTATCAAGAGCAGTCGGGCGACAGTTGGGCTTTGGGTTCCAACTATTTTGCAAAGAACCTGCCCCTCACCGTTCGTCCCGAATTTGGCATTCTGCTCGATATGGTAGGCGGCGAAGGTGCCCAATTCTACAAGGAAGGCATTTCCTTGCAATATGCGCCAGACATCGTAGACCGCGTTTGGGAAGCTGCAAAGAGTGCTGGCTTCGAGGCATATTTCCCTACAACGAGAGGCGGAATGGTAACAGACGACCACTATCCGCTCAACAAAATAGCAGCTATTCCTACGATTGACATCATTCCGCACTATCCCGATTGCGCACAAAGCACGTTCGGTCCTACGTGGCACACCATAAACGACACGATGGAACATATAGACCGCACCACCTTGCAAGCCGTCGGACAAACCCTCATACAAGTGCTTTACAGTCTGTAAGCTTACTTCTCTATTGCTCGTTACTGAACGGTTGCACGCCGAAAATGAAGAAAACAGTATTCGCAACAGTTGTTTTGCTCCTCCTCGTGGGGTGTTCAAAACCACTTAAACTGCAATATTCTGCTCTCCACTTCACCGATGAAGTGCGGTTGCGGACTACTCCTGTGAAAGACCAAGGGCACAGTTCGCTATGCTGGGCGTATGCCATGCTCGCCACTATAGAGACCGAACACCTGATGCAGGGCGACTCTGTGAACCTCAGTCCCGACTATGTGGCACGCATGTACCTTATGGAACAAGTTAAGCAACGGTTGCTGACAAGGTCGGGAAAAACCGCTTCTGCAAACAACGGTGCGACGATTACCACGCGCGGAATGGCTGGAATGTTGATAAACCTTATACAAACATACGGCATACACCGCTTCGACGCCTACCACAAGCACGACGGTACAGGCTACGACGTTATTGAACGCAAACTGAGCCAAGCAGTCTTGTCGGCTCAAACAAGCGATTTGGCTACAAAGATAAACAGAATCGAGGCATTGTTGGACGATGAAATCGGGGCTGTACCGCAGCAAGTGTTTCTCTACCGTGCCACCTACACCCCACAGGAGTTTGCCCGCAGCGTATGCAAAGACAACGAATACTTAGCCTTAACGAGCTTTACACACCACCCCTTCGGCACGTACTTCCCCTTGGAAGTGCCCGACAACTATTTCCACAACACGTTCTTGAATGTTCCTATCGACACGCTGATGCACCGCATTGAGCAGTCTGTCCGCTCTGGGCACCCCGTTTGCTGGGAGGGCGACACGTCTGAAGACGGCTTCTCGTTTGCAGAAGGCGTGGCAAAGTTGGAAAACGACAACGAGAAACCTACACAGGCACAACGTCAAAAGGCCTTTGAAACTTACCGAACCACCGACGACCACTGTATGGAAATAGTGGGAATAGCCCACGACAAGGCAGGAAACAAATACTTCTGCTGCAAGAACAGCTGGGGAAGAAACAACCGTTTTGGGGGCTTTATGTACCTAAGCTACAACTATGTGCGGCTGAAAACCATTGCTGTGTACATTGTAAATAACTAAAGATAGCAGATTCCTTGTACCGAACTCACTTTAATAAGTATAATAAATAATATTTCTACACTGATAAAATACAAATTATTTATTTGAATTAATTGTTGTCTGCTAAAACTCCTCACTATCCAAAGACCTTTTTCTCAAAATAACTCCACACGAGAATGTCGTAATAGTTGCAAAGATCATAAATTTGTTGTATATTTGCATCGGAATCGTCTTAGGATAGCTTCTATCTAGGAGTAATATTCTCTTATAAAAATATAACTATGCTGAACAGAGTAATCATAAAAGGATACAAGTCTATCCAACATGTAGATTTAGAATTGAAGCCTATCAATATACTGATTGGCTCAAATGGTGTTGGTAAAACAAATTTCATATCTTTCTTAAAACTGATAAACATCATATATGAGCAACGTCTGCATAATTATACTATGCAGAACAATGCGGAGAAATTGTTTCATTATGGGTTAAAGCAAACTAAAGAACTAAAAGGATATCTGCAGTTTGGTGACAATGCTTATGGGGTAACACTTCAAGCACGAGATGACGGCAGCCTTTTTATAGCCGAAGAAAATAGCTATTATCGAAAAAGTTGTTATTCATATTCAATAACTAATAGAGGCGAGAGTTACATAAAAGATTCTGATACTTTTAGGGACAAATGGCTAAGAGATTATCTTCAGAGTTATAAGATTTATCATTTTCACGATACAAGCAAAGGAGCACCTTTAAGAAGTAGTTCCAATATCAATGATAACAGATTTCTAAAAACAGATGGAAGCAATCTTCCGGCATTTCTCTATATGCTACAACAGAAATATCCTAAAGCGCTAAAGCGGATAGAACAAACTATACGCTCTGTCATGCCCTACTTCGAAAACTTCTCATTAGCACCATCAGTTCTCAACGAGGAACTGATAAATTTACAATGGAATGATATTGAAAGTGATAGTAAATATTTCGATGCCAATGACTTCTCTGATGGTAGCGTACGCTTTATAGCCATTGCTACTTTATTGTTGCAGCCTATTCTACCCAAGGTAATCATCATTGATGAACCAGAATTAGGTTTACATCCTACCGCCATCGTCAAATTATCAGGCATGATAAAGTCAGCTGCCGCTAGAGGTTGTCAGATAATAATCTCCACCCAATCCGTTAATCTAATCAATAACTTTGAGGTTGACGACATCATTACCGTTGATCGCAAAGGCAAGCAATCTTCTTTCAATAGATTGAACAACGATACACTGAAAAACTGGCTGGAGGACTACTCTTTGGGAGAACTGTGGACTAAAAGTATCATTAACGGACAACCCACATTATTATGAAAAGATTGGTATTAATTGTAGAAGGTGAAACAGAGGAGAACTTTGTTAATAATATTCTCCGCCCTTATTTGTGTTCTAAAGGAATATATAATGCGGTGCAGTGTTTCAAAACAAAGCACTCAAAGGGCGGTATCTCTAAATACTCCTACATCAAGAAAGACATTCTGAATATAATATACGAAAAAGACGTGATAGTTTCTATGATGATAGATTTCTATCGTTTACCTTCAGACTTTCCTGGATTCAGCGAATTGCTAGATTCACAGACGCACCAAGAAAAAGTTTCTCTACTTGAAGCGAAGATAAAAGAAGATATAGAAAAGACCAAAAGCAAAAGTTTTCCAATTTTATACCATACATTCAACTTCATGAATTTGAAACATTGGTATTCTCCTCCATCAAAGGTATTGAATCTCTGTTTGAAAGAAATGAATTTAATTATAAAGGTTTTATGGATGTTATTCAGAAATTTCCCAATCCCGAAGATATTAACAACCATCCAAACACCTCCCCTTCCATGCGACTGAAAAAATTAATTCCTGGTTATGACAAAGTTATCCATGGTATTGGAATCATTCAAGCTATAGAAATGCCTATCCTTTTAGAAAGATGTCCAAAATTTAAGATATGGGTAGATGGTTTAGAGGCTGTTCTGAGGCAAGGATAGAAAGTATTCAATGGATATTCTATCACAAAATTTACAATTTTGTCAATACGTAAGACCTATAGGCGTAGGTGTATATAACACTAATCGGTTGTAGGGGTTATACACTCTTGGTGTTTATAGGTGTTTGCTTAACTTGGATTACACTTCATTTGCGCTCTTCCAAATACTCCTTGAAGGGCGCAAGAAAAGCTTCGGTAACGTGTATTATCTCGTTGCCTATGTAAATACAATCGTTCCTATCCACCTTTCTTATTTTATCCAAAGCCACAATGTACGAACGGTTTACACGCATAAAACCGTTGGTTGGCAACAATTCTTCTGCCGTCTTCATGGTCATGTGCGTAATCAAACGACGGTCGGAAAGGTGGAAAATAACATAATCTTTCATTCCTTCCACATACACGACATCGCTCAGCGGCACTTGCTGCAATTCGCCATCTACCTTCAGAAACACCGTCGTACGCTGGTTACTGACTGGCTGCGACGCCATCTCGAACCACTTTTTAGCCTTCTCGGCAGCAGCAAGAAACTTGTTGTAGCGTATCGGCTTCAGCAGAAAGTCGAGCGCATTCACCTCGTAGCTGTCGAAAGCATACTCCTTGAACGCCGTTGTAAAGATGATGCGAGTATGGGGTGGCACCATGTGCGAAAGCTCCATACCGTCCATATCGGACATTTGAATATCGAGAAACAGCACGTCTGCACTGTCGTCCCTTATGGTTTGCAACGCAGCAACCGAATCGGTAAACGATGCTTTGAGCGACAGGAAAGGCGTGCGCTCTACAAACTTCTCCAATAAGCGTATAGCCAACGGCTCGTCATCGACGATGATACACGATAAATTCATAGACGGATATTAACTCTTTACATTTATTTTTATACACAACTTGTAAACTCCCTGCTCCACCGTTTGGCTCATTTCGTAACGTCGGGCATACATCAGCTCCAAGCGTTTGCGCATATTCTCTATGCCAATACCGCTGCCACTGCGGTCGCAACCGTCTTTCGGGTAGTTGCTGTTCTGGCACGAGAACACCAAGAAACCGTTCTCTTCGGTCAGCGAAATATCAATAAACGAAGGCTTCCCACTGCTCACACCGTGCTTGAAAGCGTTTTCGATAGGCGACAAGAACAGCATGGGCGCAATGGTTCGTGACGTATCGGGAGCATCGAAATGTGTTGTTATCTTCACGTTCTTGTCGCAACGCAGTGCCATAAGGGAGATATAGTTTTCCATAAAGGCAATTTCTCCGCACAGCGGCACTTCCTTTTGCTGGGTTTCGTAGAGCGCATAGCGCAGCAAGTCGGATAGTTCGCCAATGGAGTTTTGCGCCTCATCGGCATCAATCTGCGTCAAAGAAGAGATGTTGTTGAGCGTATTGAAGAGGAAATGGGGGTTCAGCTGGTTCTTCAACCAAGCCAGTTCGGCTTCCGCATTACGCTGTTTTTCTTCTAAAAGTTGCTTCCGAAGGTCGCTCTGACGAATAAAATAACGCACGGAAATGGCTGCAATCGCCACGACATAGTTAAGAACCAGCCAGATAATAGCGAACTGATAGTAGTACAAATGTACCACCACACCATGGTCTGTATTGCTGCGTGGGAAGAACAAGTCGTAGTTCAGTAAAAATACCAAGGCAAATTCTACCAACCAAAACAACCATCGGCGCAGCTTACTTTTATCTTCGTAGAGATACGGAACAAGCACATAGAAGTTTGCCATGAAGACCACGAGGAGCAGAAAGAACATAACAGCGTTGGTGCGCACCGAAGCCGTTGCCACCCATGGGTCGCGTTCGGTGATATATACCACCACGCACCACGTTGCACAAATCATCAGGTAGATGCCTATTTGTGCAAGAAATATCGCTACGCTGCGCTTCTTCAACCACGCTTTTATTGTTTCCATAATCTTCTCCATTACTGCAAAAGTGTTGCTAATGTGTACAAAGTTAGTTTTATTCTGCCATATCTACAAATTATTTTCGACGAGTAATGCCCCTTGCTTCGACGAAAATACAAATGAACGGATACTGCAACAGCGCACATAAGCATCTCTGCACCGAAATGCCTGCCTTGTTTTTAAAGCAATCGGTATTCAATGCGGCAAGCAGACAGTTTCAGCTTTCTGCATTCAAAACCACTTTTCAGTGGCCTGCAATATTGCCCCTGTAAACCTTTTTATATAGGCGAAAAAGGACGATAAAGGTGTAAATATTTTTCACAAGCATAACTATTGTATAACCATCTGTATATCAACGTATTGTAAAACCTATTGTTTTGCATTCCAAAAGCGGCTGTTTTGCACGGTAAAAGCGTAGGTTTTGCATCGCAAAAGAGCCGCTTTCGCAATGCCAAATCGAAATTATCGTTTTTCAGCGAAATTATCTTTACAAAACCGAGGCGATTTTCCCACGTGTTGGCTGAAAGTTTCTAGAAATCCTAGATAAACTAGAATTACTATATAAACCCTTTCTCATTCAGTGCCAGAAAACGCAATAAACCACGCCCTTAACAGCACTGAGCGGCATAAAAGCATAAAAAACGTGTAGTCCTGATAGGCACAATGCCATTCGGAACTACACGTTTTTTATGTTCTGTGCGCTGTTTACTTCACTACGAAGCTACGGTTCACACCGTTTACAACGAGAATGTAACAGCCATTTGGCACATTGTCGAGTGCAATTGTGCACGCGCCTTCGGCGTTGGTGCGCGCATCTGCAATCTTTGTACCGTTGGTTGCATAAAGCAATACCTTGGTATTTGCCTTTGTACGGCTTACTGTAACCTTGCGTGTTGCAGCATTGTAGTCGATACTGATGCCCGCTGCTTCGGTAGCTTCGATGCTTGTAGGATTCTCACAACCTGTACCGTCGCCCTCTACATCTACCTTCCAGCCCTTATCGGTAGCAATTTTTGTATAGCTGATGGTTGTTTCTGGGTTGCCGTTTATTACCAGTCTGTTGGTTGAGTGCTTAACGGTTGGTAAAGTTCTATAGAGTTTGTTCAGCTCGCAAGCGTCAAGGGAGTTGTGGCTAACATTTACTGCGTCTAATTTAGCAAAGCTTCGAGGCAGTTTGAGTGCTGTTAGTTTAGCATGGTGCGCATTCAAATTCAAGAGAACTGACAGATATTCAACGTCGAGCTTCTTCAGATTTGTTTCAGAAACATCGAGCCATTGGATAGCGTCAGACATTTCGTACTTAAGTGTACTCAAAGCCTGACAGCCAGATACGTTGAGCGTATTCAATTTAGATTGCGCAGAAAGGTCTATCGCTGCAAGCGATATGTTGTCGTTCAATTCAACTTCTTCCAAATCGGAATTGGCTGCAAATTTAACCGCTTTCAGAATATTCAATCCCGATTTAAGAACTTTCAGTTTAGCATTGGCAGTTAGGTCTAATGTTTCAAGGGCATTGTGAGAAACGTCTACAACCTCCAACAATGGGTTCTTGGATAAATCTACGGCGTTAAATCTCTTACCATTGAACTTACATTCTATTTGTGTAATATCGCCATAGAACTGAATTGTTGTTGCATCAATAGCCTTGTAGACGGGTGCATCGCCAGGTTCCAAGAACGAATTGATGATTTTTTCTTTAAATTCGGCGTTACCTTCTTTCACCCAAATCTTTGTATTATCCCTCTTTGCTGCCAACTTTACCTTAATTTCTAAATTGCTTGCAACCATCAAGGTTATGACAGGAGCATCGGCAGGAGGGACTATCGGTGTTGCACAACCTGTGCCGTCGCCTTCCGCATCGGGTATCCACCCCTTGTCTTTCGCAATCTTTGTGTTGCACGTCGCAGTGCCTTTATTGTCTTCAATGCCAAGATTTGGTTCGGTAGCTTTCATCGTTGGCAATGCTCTGAATATATCGTCTAATGCGCAGGCATCGAGTAAATTGCTTTGAAGAGATACCACGCTCAGGTTCTTAGCGTTTTCGGGGAACTTTGCAGCCATAAGTTTACTGCCGTATCCGCCAAATTGTTCAAGCGCAGACAAGGCACTAATATCCAACTTTTGCATACCTGTACCATTCATATACAGAAATTTAAGAGCTGGATTGTTCTTGAATACCATTGTGGTTAATGCTCGACATTCGTTTACACTCACCTTTTCCAACTTGGTTTGGTCGGAGAAATTCACTTCGGCAAGTTCCTTGTTGTTGTTCAAATCTATTTCTTGCAACTCGGAATTGGGTGCTAACTTAAGCGAAGTAATGTTGTTGTAACCGCATTTCAGCTTTTTAATATTGGTGTTAGCCAACAGGTCTAATGCTGCGAGGTGGCACTTCTCGGCAGTAATTTCCTCGATTAGCTTGTTCTTGGAAGCATCGATTGCAGTTATCTTTGCAAACTGTTTAGAACAGTCCATCTTCGTTACATTGCCATAAACATACATTGCACCCGAAGTAGAAGTGAAAGACAGTGCTGCGCCCATAGTAGAATTGATGGTTACTTGCTGGAAGCCATCACCGCCATTGTTCAGCCAGATAAGCGTATTGTCTTTGTTGGCAGCAAACTTTACAAAGACTTTCTTGTTCTTTGCAACTGTCATTTTAATGAGTGGTGCATTTTCGGGAGGAATCTGAGTTTGTGCCATTGCATTCCCGACAAATAACGTAAGAAGCAGAGAGAGTATGCTCCATTTTTTTAAAAAGTAGTTCTGTTTCATCTTCTGATTTAATTTAAGTTCCACAAAATAGTTGTTATTTAAATGTATTTTCTTTATAAATAAGGTATGTTTCTTTTAGTTTTATGACACGTGTTGCCAATTATCGTATCTAATTTACAAATATATGAATAAAAAAGAATAATAGCAAACAAAATGATTGTATTTTTATTATATGTGTGTCAAAGTGTATTGATTTTATTAAAAACAAGTAAAATATGAACAAGAAACAAAGAAGCAATAACTTAAATAATTGATATTTTTGCCTAAGCATTAAAAAATACATCACTGTTCGCTTTGCACATCATCGGTAATTCGTTATCTTTGCAACAGAAAAAGAAGCATACTATTCAAATATATGGAAGATTTAAGGAAAACATTTGCAGGCAAACTGCTCGGTATTAAAGCCATTAAGTTGCAACCCAACGACCCTTTCACGTGGGCAAGCGGGTGGAAGTCGCCTTTCTATTGCGACAATCGTAAAACTTTGTCGTACCACGATGTGCGCTCGTTCGTAAAGTTAGAACTTGTTCATGCTATCTTGGCAAACTTCCCAGAGGCTACGGCAGTGGCTGGAGTCGCAACAGGTGCCATTGCACAAGGGGCATTAGTGGCTGAAGAACTTGCAATGCCGTATGCCTATGTGCGCCCTAAACCAAAGGACCACGGTATGAAAAACCAAATAGAAGGCGAATTGCCAGAAGGTTCAAAAGTTGTAGTGGTGGAAGATTTGATTTCTACTGGCGGCTCGTCGCTGAAGGCTGTGGCTGCATTGCGCGAGGCAGGCTTTGAGGTAGTGGGTATGGTGGCTTCTTACACCTACGGTTTCCCAGTGGCAGAAGAGGCTTTCAAGGAAGCCAACGTGCAGTTGGTTACGCTCACCGACTATCAGAGCGTAGTGGAAAAAGCATTGGAAACAGGATATATTAACAAGGAAGACGTGCCAATGCTCGACGAATGGCGCAAAGACCCTGCAAATTGGAAGAAGTAAATGAGCAAATTTGAAAGTAGCATAAAGCAGATTGCTTATCCTCAGCAGAGTGTTTACAATATGCTGAGCGACCTTACAAACATAGAGCGCGTAAAGGACAAAGTGCCCGAAGATAAGTTGCAGGGCTTGACTTTCGACAAAGACACCATCTCTGTGAACGTACCTCCTGTCGGAGCAGTGTCTATGCGGATTATCGAACGCGACGAACCGAAGACCATAAAGTTTGCAAGCGAAAACTCGCCGATGTCGTTCAACTTTTGGATTCAGATACTTCCAGTAGACGAAACCTCTTCAAAAATGAAGCTGACCATCGATGCCGATATTCCTTTCTTTGCAAAAAGTATGGTTTCAGGGCCACTACAAGAAGGCATAGAGAAGATTGCCAACGCCTTGGCAATGATTCCGTTTGAATAGGAAGAATACAAGACTATGATTATAAGAGCGTGATTTATCACGCTCCTTTCATTAAGTTTCCCTTTCAAAATTACTGTTATTTGGTTTGCAGGGTATTAGAATAATGTGGATAAAAGCTGTGTAGTGGTTTGTCGGATACACGTTATTACAGTTGCCCAGCCTCTACCTGCAACACTATTCGTTCTACAAGGCGGTCGGCACCTTTAGGGTCGTACCGTTTTTTAAGGCTTGCACCAAACACCCACGCAAAGGCTTGGTAGAAGCCAGCACGCACAGGACCGAGGAAAGCTTGTATGAGTTCGTAGCCCGTAGAGTGGGTTTCGCGGTCGATAAGTTTTATAAGTAGCTTTCCTTGTGAGTAAGTCAGCTTCTTTATGCGGGGCGTGTATTCCTCTTTCAGTCCTTTTTCGACTGCTTTCATATGCGCATCGCGTTCCTTTTTCGTAGGAATGGTTTGGAGATAAGCACCTGTTTCCAGTATAATTTGGTTACATTCTTTTGCCAATGGCAGCACCTTTTTTATATTAGCTACAAGGCGATTGTAGGCTTGGCGTTGCTTATCGTTCTTAAATTCCATAGGTGGAAAGATGTAAATCTTGTTCGTGCGCACATATTGTATGCTGTCGCTGCCCACCTTTGCGCTGCAGAACATGTTCCAGAGCTTTTTCGTTACGGCCGAAAAGCCCCACCTGGGCTT
>OGXX01002283.1_pt1 | contig 17665 bp, 13 predicted proteins | sample 1576301 | NCBI WGS metagenome assembly OGXX01 (sample SAMEA3541469, study PRJEB24748) | human gut metagenome | biome: human gut; feature: human-associated habitat; material: faeces | place: China | collected 2012
TCTCTTGCAAATCTGTTCGTTTTACGCTCAGTAAAGTAACTTACTCAATCAAAATAATTAACAACCTTAACTCAGTTCAGTATGAAGAAAATCTTTACCTTCTTCCTGTCAACACTGATGGGATGTAGCCTGTATGCACAGGAAAGTGCCGACCGCTTGGTCATCTTCGACAAGGCGCAAAACCAAAAAAGTTTCTTGGTAGAGCGTATTGACAGCATCCAGTTCAAGAAAATTGAAGGAGTGGTAGCTGCCGACATTAAAGTGTTGGACATTACCCACGAAAAATTCCACTTCGAGGTACTCCGTACTCCGGCTTGTAGGGCTTTCAAACTCTTGATTGTGCCTAAGGTGATTGCCAATCATTTGACCAACGATGACGTAATGGCAAGCTATGTCGACGAAAAAACGCAGCAAATGTATTTCGTTCTACATTGCTGCCCAGACGGTCGGCCAATATGGATTCTGGTTTCCAGTGGTTCCTCCACATATCCGTCAGTCGCCAGAATCTTCTTTTTCAGACTTCTTTTAAAGAATAGCATAAATTAGCAAAAAAGTCAAGAATTACAAAGAAAAAATACCATTCTTTTGGCGGATTTCACGAGAAGCTTCGCGCAACAGTGGAGCACGTGCTGATTTGCTGCGTAAGAAAGATTTTTACTTGATATTTACGGGAGAGAAAGTTATACTGGAAAGGTAGAATTCATTATCATGGAATGAGTCTGCAAAAAGAAAAGGGAACAGAAAACCAATAAAATAGGAAGAAAGCCGGTGAGAAAGATGGAACAGATGATCAGGGAGGAGATCTTTTCCGGATTTTGCAGAACCTGTAATCAGGCGCAGATGGTGACCTGTGAATTTGAACAGAAGGGTGACCGTCTGGAACTGACCGAGGTGGATTGCGGATACCGAAAATGTATTCACAAAGCAAGCTGCGAGATTGCAAAGCAGATCCGGCAGATGGAACAGGAGTATAGGGAGGAGTAGAAGGGAAAACATGTTGGTAAGAAACAGAAAAACACAAACATACCTTGCATTGTTGCTTTTCTTTTTTGCATTGCTGATGCCTCTGCAAAGTTATGCGGCGCAGAACAGTCAGCAGCAGATCAGTACACGGGCAGTCAAAACAGGGTGGGTCCAGACTGGAGAAAAATGGAAGTATGTGAATACGGATGGAAGCTATCCGAAAAACACATGGAAATACCTCTACAGCACCTGGTACTATTTTGGTGAAGACGGCTGGATGGTGACCGGCTGGAAAGAAATTAATGAGGAAACATATTATCTGAGACCGAGCGGAGCCATGGTAGTCGGCTGGGTGAAACTGGAAGGAAAATACTATTATTTCAATCCGTCCGGTGTATTACAGAAAAACGGCTGGGTGGATAACGACAAATATTATGTAGATGAGAATGGTGTCTGGATTGAGGATAAGACAAAAGATGAGGATACTGGGTCGGACAAGGCGGAATGGGTACAGTTTGGCAAACGCTGGAAGTTCCGGGAGGCGGATGGCAGCTATGCGAAAGGTGGCTGGAAAAACTTCGGCGGCAGCTGGTATTACTTTGATGCGAACGGTTGGATGGCAGTTGGCTGGTTGGAGACTTCCGGCAACTGGTACTATCTGGATCCGAAAGTGGGAAATATGCAGCGTGGCTGGAAAAAGATCAATGACAGCTGGTATTATCTGAACCCGGGAAGCGGTGAACTGGTAACCGGATGGAATGTGATCGGCGGTTTCTGGTATTATCTGGATCCGGGAAGCGGCGAGATGGCAGAAGGCTGGACGCAGATTAAGAATGAATGGTACTATCTGAAACCGGACAGCGGCGTCATGCTGGAAAACTGGCAGAAGATTGACGGTGCGTGGTACTACCTGAATCCGGGAAGCGGCACCCGTGCACAGGGCTGGAAGAAGATCGGAAGCACCTGGTACTATCTGGATGTAACCAACGGACAGCGTCAGAAAGGCTGGACAAAGGTCAATAATGCCTGGTATTATCTGAATGATAACGGTATCATGGTGGAAGGCTGGATGCAGCAAGATACGCACTGGTATTATCTGAAACCGGGTAACGGATCCATGGCAATTGGCTGGCAGAACATCGGAGGTACCTGGTACTATCTGGACGGTGCAGGAGTTATGGTAACCGGTTGGCATTATATCGGAAATCACTGGTATTATATGACCGGAAGCGGAGCCATGGCAACGAACTGGCTGAAGCTGAACAACAACTGGTACTACGTTGGCAGTAACGGAGCGATGGTAACCGGCTGGCAGGATATCGCAGATAAGCGGTATTATTTTTATGACAGCGGAGTCATGGCTGCAAGTACAAAGATCGATGGCATTGAGATTGATGCGAACGGTGTGGCACAGATCGTAAGCGGACCGCTCGGAAGTCTGACAAGACTGCTGAAGACAGCGATGCTGCCGGTTGGTAACACCTTATATGTATGGGGCGGTGGTCATGACCTGTATATTGGCGGTGATTCCCTGCGAATCGGTGTGAACCCGCAGTGGAAGAAATTCTATGATCGGCATGGAAGTAACTATGATTTTTCAAAATACAGATATTCCTATGGAAACGGACTGGATTGCTCCGGATTTATCGGATGGACAATCTACAATACATATAATACAAAGGCAAATCAGTCTGCATATGTGACGACATCTACCAAATTCCCAAGTCACCTGGCAGAAAAAGGATTGGGAACTTATAAAACAGTGTCTGGTGGAACCTTTACACCAGGCGATGTGGTAGCTATCGATGGTCATGTATGGATGGTTATCGGTATGTGCTCAGATGGAAGCGTGGTGATTGTGCATGCGACACCTCCGGTGATTCAGATCAGCGGTACAGTAACGCCATCAGGAAGTAACAACAGTGAGGCGGTACAGCTGGCACAGGCGTATATGAAAAAATATTTTTCAGATGCGGCGAACAAATTCAACCTGTGTATCGCATCAAGTGCATATCTCAACAATGTGAAGCGGTTCCAGTGGTATTCCAACAAACTGACGGATCCGGACGGACTGCGGAACCTGTCGGCAGAACAGGTACTGGCAAAGATCATCGGACCAAAATAGAAAACGAAAGCAAAAAACATCATCTTTTTACAGATGGTGTTTTTTGCTGGTTTACGCAAAAAAACAGGTCGGAACCACGTTTTGGGAGCACTTTCGAATAGGTACTTGCGTCAGAAACCATTTTGTGGTAATATATTAAGGAATGTAAAGAGAATGTTTCGGAAATATTACAGATTTGTATACACATAATACAAAACAGTAAAAAGGAGAATTGTATGAAGAAAAGATTCCTTTGTTTAACATTAGGATTACTGCTGACAGTTTCACAGGTTGCTCCTGTTGGAGCTGCAACCAGAAAAGAGCAGCTGAAACAGGATAAGGCAGCAGCACAGAGTCAGCTTGCGGCACAGGAGTCAAAGATTGACAGTCTGGAAAACCAGAAACAGACACTTTCCGCTGAAATCAATCAGCTGGATTCTGATCTGGTTAATATTATGGTAGAGATTGAGATTCTGGATGGAGAATTATCCGATAAAGAAGCACAGATCGAACAGACAAAAGCGGATCTGGAAGTGGCAGAGGCAAATAAACAGAAACAGTACGAAGCCATGAAAAAGAGAATCCAGTATCTGTACGAAAAAGGCGGAGACGATGCGTGGGCACAGATGCTGTTCCAGGCAACAGATTTTACCAGCCTTCTGAATCAGGCAGAGTATGTACAGCAGATGTACGACAGTGACAGAAACAGCCTGGAGGAATACAAAGAGACGGTACAGCAGGTAACAGATCTTGGAAACCAGTTAGACAGCGAAAAAGCAGAACTGGAAGAGATGAATCAGGAGTACCAGAACCGCCAGGCAAGCATGCAGGAACAGCTGGAACAGAAAAAAGCAACTTCCAGTGATTATGATGCACAGATTGCACAGGCGCAGGATCAGGCAGCTCAGTATACCGAACTGATCCGTCAGCAGAATGCAGAGATCCAGAAGATCGAGGAAGAAGAGAAGAAAGCCGCTGAAGAGGCAGCAAGAAAAGCAGCTGAGGAAGCAGCTAAGAAGGCAGCCGCTGAAGAAGCTGCCAAGAAAGCACAGGAAGAGGCAAACAAAAAGGCAGCAGAAGCAGCAAGCAAGAAACCTTCTACAACGAGTACAACAACAAGTTCCAATAAAACAACAGGAAACAGTTCCAACTCAACATCCAAGGGAAATGGAAGCTCATCCGGTAGCAGTTCAGGAAGTTCCAGCAGCTCAAGTTCCAACGTATCCTACAACCCGACCGGACAGTCTGTTGTCAATTACGCATGCCAGTTCGTTGGTAACCCGTATGTATGGGGTGGTACAAGCCTGACAAACGGAGCTGACTGTTCCGGATTTATTATGAGTGTATACGCAAAATTTGGTGTATCCCTTCCACATTCTTCCGCTGCAATGGCAGGTTGTGGTCGTGGCGTTTCCTACTCTGAGGCAATGCCTGGTGACATCATCTGCTACGCAGGACATGTGGCAATCTACATGGGCGGTGGACAGATCGTACATGCAAGTAACGCAAGAGACGGTATCAAGATCAGCGGAAACGCAGCATACAGACCGATTGTTGCAGTACGTCGTGTACTGTAATTTACATCGGCAGCTGCAAAAGTTAAGCTTGCGTTAGAATTACATAGTAAAGTTACGGAGCCATATCTGAAAAGGTATGGCTCTTTTTTACGCGAACAATGAGCCAAAGTCCGTGCTTGCACGAGACCTTGGCGACTGCCGCGATCATGAGCAGTGAGCAAAAGTATTTAAAGGTACGGGATTTGAATGAATGCCGTGATAACGAATGAAGATATAAATGAAGATACATCTAAAAAAACAGTAGAAAAATCGAAGAAAAAGGAGCATAATTAAAAACTGTCGGAAAGAACAGAACTATGCTACAGGAGGAAAGATGTGAGCGAAACAATACATATAAATAACGATATTTTCCGCAGGAAACTGATACGTCTGGTATTGCCGATCGCCTTTCAGCAGTTTATGCTGGCGATTGTCAGTGCATCAGATGCGTTGATGCTTGGAAAAGTAGAACAGGAATCACTGGCTGCGGTATCACTGGCAGGGCAGGTCACTTTTGTACAGAATCTGTTTCTCGGTGCGATGACGATTGGAACCAGCATGTTTGCGGCACAGTACTGGGGAAAAGGAGACAGGCGGTCGGTAGAAAAAGTATTTGCCTATGTACTGAAAGTTACAGCAATCGTCTCCGCACTGTTTTTTGTGGCGGGGCTGACGATCCCGGAACTGCTGATGAAAATATTTACCAATGAGCCGGTACTGATAGAGAGAGGTGCACAGTATCTACGAGTGGTTGCGCTGTCTTACCTGCTGTCCGGTATTTCCCAGATTTACCTGTGTGTGTTGAAGAACAGTGAGAAAGCGGTGAAAGCCACAACGATAAGTTCCGTAGTTGTGGTTTTGAATGTGCTGTTAAATGCACTTCTGATCTTTGGACTGTGTGGAATGCCGCGGATGGAGATCGCGGGAGCGGCGCTAGCGACCGTGCTGGCAAAAGTGGTGGAACTGGCATGGTGCATCGCGGAGTCTCTGCGAAAAGACGGTATCCGGTTTCGGCTGTCCCTTGCGTTGAAAGGAGATCCGCTGCTTCGGAAGGATTTCTGGAAGTACACCGCACCGGCGATGGGCAATCAGATCATCTGGGGATGCGGCTATACGATGTATTCCGTGATCATGGGACATATGGGAACGGATGCGGTAGCGGCGAACTCGATTGCCAATGTCGTCAAAAGTCTGATGGCGTGCTTCTGCGGCGGACTGGGAAGCGGCGGAGGTATCCTGATCGGAAACGAATTGGGTGCAGGGAAGTTGGAGCGGGCGAAAGCCTACGGGGACCGTCTGTGCAGATGTGCCGTCTGGATCGGCGTGATCTCGGGAGGCGTGCTTCTGGCGCTTATTCCGTTGATTTTAAAGGTTACGGATCTGACCCCACAGGCACATCACTATCTGAAATGGATGCTTCTGATGTGCACCTACTATCTGGTAGGAAAAGCGATCACAGCAACGAATATTGGCGGTATCTTTTGTGCAGGAGGGGATTCCAGATTCGGACTGATCTGTGATACAATAACGATGTGGTGTGTAACGGTTCCGATCGGTCTGGTCAGTGCGTTTGTGCTGAAACTGCCGGTACTGGCGGTGTATATGCTGATCAACATTGACGAGATCATCAAGCTGCCGGCTGTATTTGCCAATTATAAAAAATACAGATGGGTGAAGGACCTGACGCGGAAGGAAGCGTAAACACGGAAGGATGTACGGATGCGAAATCAACGGAAAGGTACATCGTGGGGAAAAGGAGAAGTTACAATGGAAAACAAAGAGCAAAAAGTAGAAGAAATCAAGAAAAAGATGCACAGCGAGAAGATCTTAAAAGAACTGTTTGCGGAGATCGGGGATAACACGGTAGTCGGTGGGGCAGCGTAGTGACGAAAGATCTGCCGGCAAATGTGGTAGCCGTCGGCAATCCGTGCCGGGTTCTGCGTGAGATCAACGAGCACGACCGGGAGTATTATTTTAAAGATCATAAGATCCCGGAAGAACTGTTAAAATAAGCGGGTGACACAGGAAGAGACTGGAAAAACCTTCGAATGGATGGAAAAGAAAGAGGTCCGATTCGGAGGTTTTTTGGTTATCTGCGCTGTTTTTGTCCACGCAGAAGACCGAATGAAAATGAGAATCTTTCTCAACAGAACAAAAAATAATGAGAAAATAAGTGTAATAAAAAATTAAGAATTGACACAGAAAAGGAAAAAGTATATACTATCGAAAGTTAGAAAGAACTAATATGAGGTTAATAGATGAAACTGAAAAAAGCACTATTGGTCTGTCTGCTTCCGGCGTTTGTTATCGGTGGATGCAGGAAGACAACAACAGATGAGACGGAAAATACAACAAAACAGGAATCCGCAGTAGAGGAAACGGTGCAGGATGAGCAGGAAACCGGGGATATAGAGACGGAATCGGAAGCATCCGGCGAAGATGCGGACAAGGAAACAGAAGCGTCCAAAGATCTCTTTGCCATGGATACCTACATGACGCTGACGGCGTATGGGGAACATGCACAGGAGGCGGTTGACAAAGCAGCAGAGCGGGTGGAAGCACTCGATGCACTCCTTTCTACCGGAAATGAGAACAGCGAGATCTATCAGCTGAACCAGAATGGTGAGGCGACGCTTTCCGAAGAAGGCGGATACCTGGTGGAGCGGGCACTGGAGCTGTACAAAAAGACAGAGGGTGCTTTTGATATTGCGATTTATCCGGTGATGCAGGCGTGGGGATTTCCAACGCAGGACTATCATGTGCCGGATGACGATACACTGAAGGAGAAGCTGGCACTTGCCGATGCATCCAAAGTGAATTACGACAAAGATACAAGAAAAATTATTTTTGATCAGGATGGCATGGAGATCGATCTCGGCGGGATTGCGAAAGGATATACTTCTTCCCAGATCATGCAGATTTACCAGGACTGCGGTGTGACGAGCGGTCTGGTAAACCTCGGTGGAAATGTACAGGCGCTTGGATGTAAGACCGACGGCAGCAAATGGAGAGTAGCGATCCAGAGTCCGGACGATACCGAAGAGTATCTGGGTATTCTGGAGATTGAAGATCAGGCGGTGATCACTTCCGGCGGATACGAGCGTTATTTTGAGGAAGACGGTGTGACCTATCATCACATCATTGATCCGGCAACCGGATATCCGGCAGACAGCGGTCTGATCTCCGTAACGATCGTCAGCGATGACGGAACCCTTGCGGACGGGCTTTCCACTTCCCTGTTTATCATGGGAGAGGAAAAAGCGGCGCAGTTCTGGAGAGAAAACAGTGATGAATTTGAGGCGATCATGGAGACATCGGATGGCAAACTGTATGTGACCGAAGGAATCGCAGACAGCCTGACGACGGATATGGATGTGACTGTGATCGAAAAATAAGAGGAAACAGAAGCAAAAGAAGGAGAGAAAACAGATGGACATCAGGGAAGTCATAGAAAAATGCAAACCGTTTGCCCCGGTTCTTTCCGCTGCGGTTGTGGCGGCATGTGTGGCAGGATCTTTATATGGATATAAGGTGCCGGCTTATGAGATGAATGCGTCTGTGGGGGAGACACAGGAGCAGCAGGATGAAGTACCGGTGGTAAAGATCAGCACAGAAGATGCGGAGGATGAGACGGCAGAAGACGAGGAACAGGCAAAAGGTTCCTTTGATCTGGAAGATGGTGTCTATCAGGGAACCGGAACCGGATATCGTGGAGATATCACGGTAGCGGTTAAGATCAAAGACAAACAGATCGCGTCCATCGAGATTTTAAGTGCTTCTGATGATGAACCGTTTTTCGGACGGGCGAAAGGTCTGATCGATCAGATTATCAAAAAACAGAGCACGAAGGTAGATACCGTGTCCGGTGCGACCTATAGTTCCAAAGGAATCATCAGTGCGGTGAAAAATGCACTGACCGGAGAAAAAGACAGCGGTACGACAGGCTCTTCACAGGAAGGAACTTCCGGAAACCAGAACACGACACCGGAAGCAGTGGGAAGTGTGCAGGAACCGTCATCCTATAAAGACGGAACCTATTACGGAACCGGAAGCGGATTCGCAGGGAACCTGAAAGTAGAAGTTGTGATCAGTGGTGGAAAGATCAGCAGCATCCAGATCGTGGAGACGAATGATGGAAGCGAATATATCCAGAAAGCTTCCGGTGTGATCAGCCAGATTCTGAATGCACAGAGTACGAACAACATTGACACGGTATCCGGAGCAACGTTCAGTTCCAACGGAATCATCAAGGCGGTGCGGAATGCACTGAGCCAGGCAGCAGCGACGGAGAGCACAGCCGCGGAAAACGGTGGAACCTCTGACGGAAGCGACACGGAAAAGAAAGACAATACTACAACAACGGTTACAGGGACACTCCCGTATAATGAGGGCGTCTATTATGGAACCGCGGAAGGATACAACGGGGATATCACGGTTGCTATCGTGATCCAGGAGAACACGCTCAAGGCAGTTCTTGTCATCGGAGAAGAAGACGATGATACCTTCTTCAACCGTGCGATGGATGTGGTAACACAGATGATGAAGAAACAGAGCACGGAAGTGGATACGGTATCGGGTGCTACCTACAGTTCGAAAGGTCTGATCCAGGCGGTAAAAAATGCGATGGAAGAGGCAAGACGTGTCACCAACGGAGAAACGGATGATGATAACAATGTAGTACAGCTGAATACCGAAGAAGTGGAAAAGGCAATTGATGCGGTCAACGAACTGAATGGCGGCGATTACACTTCCGCAAGCTGGGCGGTGGTAAAGGTTCGTCTGAAAGATGCCAGAAAGGCACTGAAGAATGCAACCGAGCAGACGCAGCTGGATGAAGCGGCAGCAGAGCTGAATCAGGCAGTGAAAGAACTGCGAATCTCGGATGGCAGCAATGAGGCTCCGGAACCGGATGTGCCGGAAAGTACATATATCGATGGTGAGTATCCGGTAACCGTGCTTTGTTTGCCGGATGAAGATATGGATTTTGTAGCCTATAACCTGTTCGCTACGGTGACGATCCGGGATGATGAGATTGTGGGAATTACAAATATATATGGAGACGGAGGATCCGATAACGACAGTTACATCCGAAGAGCAATCAACGGAACATCCAGCAAGGCGGGTGTGGTAGATCAGATTATCAAAAAAGGCAATCTGGATGGCATCGATACAGTATCCAGAGCGACCTGTACGTCCCAGGCGATTATCGATGCATGCCAGCAGGCGTTAAATAATGCAAAACGGTAATAAGAAACAAAAAGGAAAGAGAACAGACGATGGGAGAATTTTGGACCAGAGCGATCAGTTTAGTGGCAGTCATTGTCTGCCTGACCGGATATAATACGGTACTTGACAAACGGGAACAGGCAGAGGAAAAACTCAAAGAGCAGCAGGCAGAGCTGGAACAGGAACAGTCCGGCAATGCGGCAGAGAAAGCCACAGAGGTCGCTTATAAAGACGGAACCTATACCGGAGAAGCGCAGGGATTTGGCGGACCGGTGGATGTGGAAGTTATCATTGAAAACGGAAAAATTTCTGAGATTAACATAACATCGGCGGAAAAAGAAGATGGTGCATATCTTTCCATGGCGGAAGATATCATTCCGAAGATCATAGAAGCGCAGAGTGCAGATGTGGATACGATCAGTGGTGCGACATTCAGTTCGACCGGTATCAAAGAGGCGGTAACACAGGCACTTGAAGAAGCAGCAAACTAGGGAGGCAATCATGGATATACATAATCTTACAGCAAAAGACAGGAAAAAACTGCATACCTGGCTGCGGGCGCTGATCCAGCTTCTTTATTTTCTGTTTATCCCATCGGTTTATACTGCGGCATTTGCAGGGGTAAAATACATTTTCACGCAGATCGGTGCAGGGGAAAAGATTGCCATGACGTCGTTTGTGACGGTGCTTCTGGTAATCTGTCTCTATACAATGGTATTTGGCAGATTCTTCTGCGGATTTGCCTGTGCCTTCGGCGCGTTTGGAGATGCACTGCATGCCCTGTATACAAAGGCGTGCAAAAAAATGAAAAAGAAACCGGTGAAGATCCCGGAAAAGGCAGTCGGGATTTTAAGTTATATGAAATATTTGGTACTGTTGCTGATTGTTCTTTTGTGCTATGCTGGTGTATATGGAAAAGCGCAGGGAACCAGCCCGTGGGATGTATTTTCCATGATCCATGCAGGCAATTTCCGTCTGGGAGGCTATGTGATCGGTTTTGTGATCCTGCTTCTTCTGATGGTGGGTATGTGTGTACAGGAAAGATTTTTCTGCCGGTTCTTCTGCCCGATGGGAGCAGTATTTTCCCTGCTTCCGGTACTGCCGTTTTTCTCCCTTCACAGAACGAGAGAAAATTGCAGAAAAGGATGTAAAGCATGTACGAAGACCTGCCCATCTCAGATCGGACTTCCGTCGGATGGTTCCTGGGCGGTCAGCGGTGACTGCTTCCAGTGTCAGAAGTGTATCGACATCTGTCCACAGAAGCACATTCACTGTGGAATCAGAAAACTCAAAGGAAATGAGTTCTGGTTTACGATTCTGCGTGCACTGATCCTGCTTGGCATCTGCCTGTGGCTGGGGCTGTAACATCTGCGCTTTTTCAAAAATGACAGATAAGGAGCAGATATGAAAAAAAGAGATATCCTGCTGGCAGGAGGGATCGTGCTGGTGGCTCTGGTGATGCTTCTGGTGATGCATGTGACCGGAGAGACGAAAGGGGATCAGGTACAGATTACCGTGAACGGGGAAATCTATGGAACCTATCCGCTGGAGAAAGACCAGACGATTGAAGTTACCGAAGGAGAATTTCACAACGTGATCCGCATCGAGGACGGACAGGCGTATATGGAAGAAGCGGACTGCCCGGACGGCTACTGCAAAGAGCAGGGCAGAATCAGCGGTCAGAAACAGACGATCGTATGTCTGCCCCATAAACTGGTGGTGGAAGTGATCCGTCAGAAAGATACGGACAGCAAGGCAGTGGATGACGATATGGTGCCGGATACGATTGCAAAGTGAGACAGTGATGAGAAAAGATACTCCGAAAGGGAACGAGACGATGAAAAAACAGGGGCAGCAGAAAAAAGAATACAAGGAACGCGGTTCTGCAAGCATCAGCCGGAGAGTATCGAGCGGTGCGATGCTGGTGGCACTGGCGATGATCTTCAGTTATGTGGAAAGCCTGATTCCGATCAATCTCGGTGTACCGGGGATCAAATTAGGTGTTGCCAATCTGGTGACGGTTACCGGGTTGTATATCCTGGCACCGATGGAAGTATTTGTGGTAGTGATCCTCCGGGTGCTTCTGGTGGGATTTATGTTTGGAAACGGCATGTCGATCCTGTACAGTCTGGCGGGCGGCATCTTAAGTTTCCTGGTGATGCTGCTGTTGAAGCGAATCAAAGGATTTTCCATGATCGGCGTGAGCATTGCCGGAGGCGTGTCCCATAACATCGGACAGATCGCCGTGGCGATGTGTGTGCTGGAAAATACGAAGCTGGTGTATTACCTGCCGGTGCTGATGATCGCGGGAACGATCACAGGTATCCTGATCGGTGTGGTGAGCCAGAAAATCCTCCCGGCAGTCAGCCAGGGCGCGGGAGCGGAAAGAAAGAACGGATAACTAGGCGGAATGTATCTGACAGGTGCGTCTCTCCTGAGAAAAGTCCTTAGAAGAGGGGCAGCTGTCAGGTACATTCCTGAGAAAAAGACAAGCATGTCTATTTTTTTTGATTATAGGTTAGTCGCGGCTAATGATAAATATTATCAACTAATAGCGGAAATGGTGACTAACTTGATAATAAGGTAACTGCGAAGGTACTGAACAGTTACAGAAAAAGCTAGTATAACATTTTATGGTCAAAGAAGGAGGAGTTTATGAACAACAAAAGAGTCAGGACCAAAGCAATGGCCATGGCGGTAGCCGCAGCAATGGCAGTGGAACTTTGCCCGGTAACGGCATTTGCAGTGACCGGAGAGCAGGTGGCAGCGGATGGAACATACAGTAAAACAGCACATGTATCCAGAACGTCGGAAGATGATGAAAATGAGGATATCTGGAGCGAATATAATGTGAAAGTCAGCCTTACATCTGCAGAAGGAGTTATTACAGAAGCTACCGTAGAAGCAGATGGCAATATAGAGGCCGGAAACAGGAAATATGTAAAAAAACTGAATACTGAAATTCAGAATCTGAAAGGGAAACCGGCTACGGAAGCATCCGTGAATGGAATCAATGCAGTAAGTGGTGCAACCCGTACCTCTGCAGCAGTAAAACAGGCGGCTCTTGAAGCTATCCGGTCTGCATCTGAAAAACAGGATCCAACTCCGGTTGAAGTGAACACAGATGCTCTCCAGGCTTCGATCACAACAGCAGAAGGCAAGAATCAGGCAGATTACACAGAAGCATCCTGGGCAGCTCTGACCGAGAAACTTGCCGCAGCAAAAACGGTCCTGGAAGCAAAAGAATCCCAGGAAGCAGTGGACGCGGCCCAGAAAGCACTGGATGCAGCAGTTGCAGCTTTGAAAGCAAAACCATCAGAGTCGGAGAAACCGGACGTTACAACCGGAACGTATGTGCTGATGAACATTCCGTATGATCAGTTCTATGCAGCAGATGTAAATAACAGTGTAAAAGTAGATGCATTTACCTCAGCAACGAAGAATAAAGTTCGTACAGCCGGTCTGGCAGGCGGATCTTATCATGTGAATGCAAGCGGTGATGAGATCACAGGTGTGACATTCCCTGTAAAAGTTGGTGAAGGAGTGGATCTGAGCAAGTATACAAAAGTTACAGATGAATCTTCTGTAGATATTACGGTTACAAACAGAGGACAGACCAGTACAACTACATATACGGGAAAAGATGCCCTGTTTGAGAGTGCAAGTTATTCGTATTATACCTTGAGCGAAGCACCGTCTTATTACAAAGAAGTAACCCTGAATGCTGACGGAAATCTTTCCTTTGGAAAAACACAGGGAGAAGTAAAGACAGTATCCGGAGTAACACCGGAACTCACCACACAGTCTTCTTATGGGGATTACCAGCTGGATCTGGACGGACTGGAGAATACCATTTCCCAGAGTGGCACACAGGTTTACGGTGTCATTGTAAGTACAAAAGAAGGCAATGATTACGGTATGCGTCATCTGGAGAATATCTGGAGAGTGACAGAACTTGCATGGTGTACCGGATTTACTTCAGTAGTACACAATTGTCCGACATCCTCTGAGCATTATAAGAGCATGATGGGACAGCATATCAATAAAGTGACATACTATACTTCCAAAGGCATCTATGAAGTTCCGGTAGCGGATCTGTATGTACCGAAAAAAGCAGGTCAGACGGTAAAGGTAGCAGATGCGAAAGTATCTGCAGGGGAAGCAGAACTTACAGTGTCCAATCTTCCGACAGATTTCTCACCGGAATACAAGATTGCCGGACTGGATTTCACTGTGGAAAACGGAAAAATCGTATTTAAAAATGCAAAGAAAGGAAAATATACGCTGACAGTATCTGACAAAAATAACAACTATGCAGATATGACAACAACCTTTATCCTGTCAGTTGACAGCGCACCGGCATCTTACAATAACGATAATGAGAATCCGGCTATAACAAAAAATGCAGATGCAAGCGATGAAGAATTTGCAGATTATATCAACAACATTACCTCTGTATCTGTCAATGGAAAATCGTATGCGGCAAGCGGACGTAGAGCTGTGAAAGTGATCAACGAAGACGGATCTCTGAAAACAGATGCAACACCATTTGCTGAGGGTGATACTTTTGAAATCGCAGTTACTTCCACCGGTTATCCGGAAGTGAAATTTACGTATACAAAGAATGCACAGGAAGAATACAAATATGTCTATGCGGCGATGACATGGGCAGAGTACTGGGCCGCAGAAGGGGTACAGGCAGCCGGAGATTCCAGCTCTTCCAGTGAACTGGATACAAGAAACGAAGCAGACAAAGGAGCGTTCGATGCCGTAACAAGAGCAACAGCAAACCATGGACTGCACAGAGGAAGTTTCCAGTGTGTAGCGGTCATTGAGGCAGAAAACGGAAAAACTTATGAAGTATCCCACTGGTCAGCAGATGGAAAAGAAATTACCCTGACGAATGGGAATGTGATCAAATTTAACAGAGGAGAGATCACAGACACAGACGGAACGGTTACAAAGCTGAAAGACTATGAGGTAACAGGACTGAAGTATGTGCCGGTGAAAGTGGCAAGTGCAGATTATGAAGCATTCTGCCGGAAATACAATGTAGTAGAAAACGGCGGAGAACTGGCCGGAGGATACGGAGAAAATAAACTGACGGCATACAATGTAAAAGCAAACGTGACAGAAGCCACCAACGGACTGAAGACAGCTATCAAAGATGCAAATGGAAATTTCAGTTTTACCGTACGCCAGTCAGGAAATGATTCCGGTATTGAAGGACAGGCACTGAAGACTGCCCCGGATGCAAAAACAGCGGGATTGACAGTAAAAGAAGCAAAGGGATCTTATGGTGAGTTTTTAAGAGTAGATCTGACAGGCGATTATGGAGATCTTGGTGCAAATATGCAGGCAGTAACCTGGACTTACTATGGCAATGACAGTACCTACAGTAATGCAAAAGCTACTTATGGAACAAAATTTGCAGCGGATAACTGGATGCATAAGTCGATGGGTATTCAGCTTGGACTGACAAAATCACTGAGATGCACCTTGCCGGAAGGAACAGATGGAACCGGATACTGGACCATTACGATTTCCGCACTGGGATATCAGGATGTAACCTATCAGTTCCAGGCAACAGATGAGAATATCGTGAAAGAAAAAGAGGAAGAAGTAACTACAGACGAACTGAAAAGAGCAATTGAGATAGCAGAAGCGCTGACAGAGTCGGATTATACCGCGGACAGCTGGGCATCCATGCAGACCGAACTGCAGGAAGCAAAAGATGAGCTGAAAGCACCGAAGACCCAGGCGACTGTAGACGAAGCGGTCAGCCATCTGAACGCAGCAATAGAAGCACTGGTGAAAGTTCAGAAAGAGACGTATGTTCTGATGAATATTCCATACGATCAGTTCTACAAAGCAGATGTAAACAATGATGTAAAAGTAGATGCGTTCACTTCCGCAACAAAGAACAAAGTAAAAACCGGTTCTCTGGCAGGCGGATCTTACCATGTGGATGCAAGTGGTGATGAGATCACCGGTGTAACCTTCCCGGTAAAAGTTCCGGCAGGTACGGATCTGAGCAAATATACACAGATCACCGATGATTCAAAAGTAAGCATCACAGTTACCAACAGAGGACAGGAAAGCACAACGGATTATACAGGAAAAGACGCCCTGTTTGAGAGCGCAAGCTATTCCTACTATACACTGAGTGAGAAACCATCTTACTACAAAGAGCTGACCGTAAATGAAGATGGAACCTTCTCCTTCGGAGCAACCCAGGGAACAGCTACTGCCATCACAGAAGGTGTGACAGCGGAACTGCTGACAGAGTCCAGATATGGCGATTATCAGCTGAAGCTGGCTGGTCTGACTGATACCATTCCGTCAGGAACAGCCATCTATGGTGTGATCGTCAGCACAAAAGAAGGCAGCGATTACGGTATGCGCCATCTGGAAAATATCTGGAAAGTTTCTAAACTGGCATGGGCTACCGGATTTACCAGTGCCGTACATAACTGCCCGACATCATCTGAACACTACAAAGCAATGATGGGACAGCATATCAACAAAGTGACTTATTATACAGCTAACGGTATCTATGAGATCCCGGTAGGTGGCGATGAAGGTCTGTATGTACCTGTAAAATTCGATACCAGTGCAGTTGCTGTAGCAGATGCGGAACTGAAAGACGGAGAAACAAGTGTGGCAACCACAATTTCCGGTCTGACTCTTCCGGAAGGATTTGACGCAGAATACACGGTAGATGGTGCTACTGCAATCGTAAAAGGTGAAAAACTGATCCTGAAAGATGTGAAAAAAGGAGCATACACACTGACCATTACCGATAAGAGCGGAAAATACGCACCGATCAGCGTTGGATTTGAAGTATATGCAGAAACAATTCCTGCATCCTACAACGAAAATGCGGAAAAACCTGGTCTGACAAAAGCAGCAGGTTCTACAGATGCAGAATTTGCAGATTACATCAAAAATATTACTTCCGTATCTGTCAATGGAAAATCTTATGCAGCAAGCGGACGTGGTGCAGTGAAACTGTTTAATGATGACGGAACACTGATCACAGATGCAGCACCATTTGCAGAGGGTGACAGCTTCGAGATCGTAGTAAGCGCAACCGGATACAAAGATCTGAGCTTTACTTATAAGAAAGCATCCAGCGACGATCCGACACAGAAAGTAAATACCGCTTCTCTGGAAAAAGCAATCAAGACAGCGGAAGGACTGAAAGAAGCAGATTATACAGCTGACAGCTGGAAAGTTCTGCAGGTAGCACTGAAAAATGCGAAGAGTGCCCTGGAAGCAAAGAAAGACCAGACAAGTGTAGATAATGCAGCCGCTTCTCTGAATAAAGCTATTGAAGCACTGGTGAAAGCGGATGGAAGTACACCAACTCCTACACCGACCACTACACCAACTACAACACCTGCAGCATCTAAGAACAACACAACAACTTCTGGTACAGGTAATAAAACAACAACTTCTTCAGGAAGCACAAGCAGCAGCAAGACAGCTAAGACCGGTGACCCGACAAACATCTTTGAGATGCTTGGACTTGCTGTTGCCTCTCTGGGAACTGGAGGATTTGCGCTGAAGAGAAGAAAAAGAAACAAAAAATAATAAATAACGGAACGTAAGAACCGGATAGAAGAAACGGGTATTGCACAAGTTTTTATGTGCAGTACCCGTTTTTTCTTTTACGAGGGGGACGAAACGGATTCCGGAAGCATGGGGAGGCAACCGCTGGTAACGCACAGCTGAGCTAAGTCCTAAGAAGAACTATAGTGCCAGTTCGCGGAGAGCCGCTCACTGTCAAGTTCTTCTAAGGACTGGATCTCAT
>OGXX01002289.1_pt1 | contig 17638 bp, 19 predicted proteins | sample 1576301 | NCBI WGS metagenome assembly OGXX01 (sample SAMEA3541469, study PRJEB24748) | human gut metagenome | biome: human gut; feature: human-associated habitat; material: faeces | place: China | collected 2012
TTCTACTGCGGCAAGACGGACTTCAAGGCAGTCTCCGCCGCGATGCGCGATGCGTTCTCGGCGATGCCGCGCGGCGAGATAGATTACGACATCGGCACCGACCTGCGCATGAATGCGGTGGAGGATCACGTCCGCTTCGTGGAAGAGGAGATGGACGTGACGCAGGGCAAGCTCGTCCTCGGCTTCCGCCTGGGCGAGTGCATGGAGGAGCCGGACATCCCGGCGCTCTATGTCTTCAACGCCGTCTACGGCAGCGGCGCGACGAGCAAGCTATTTATGAATGTGCGCGAAAAGCTGTCGCTGTGCTACTATGCAAGCTCGGCAGTGTATCTGCACAAGGGGATAATGCTCGTCTCCTCGGGCATCGAGTTTGACAAGCTGGACGCCGCGCGCGATGAGATACTTGCGCAGCTCGACAGCGTCCGCCGGGGCGAGATCACCGACGATGAGCTGCGCTCGGCGAAAAAGAGCGTCGCCTCCGACCTGCGCGCGGTGCAGGACAGCATCGGCGAGCTTGAGGGCTTCTACCTCTCGCAGGCGCTCGACGGGCTTGACTACGGCCCGGCAGAGCTTGCGGCGCTGGCAGAGGACGTCACGAAGGAGGACGTTCAGGCTATTGCAGAATCGATAGAGTGCGACCTTATATACTTCCTCAAGGGAAGCGGAGAGGAGGACGGCAGCGATGATGAAACTGCATGAATACCCTGAGATCGGCGAGAAGCTTTACAGCACGGTGCTCCCAAACGGGCTTGAGATAAGGGTGATACCGAAGAAGGATTTCTCCACCTGCTATGCCGCGTTCATGACAAATTACGGCGGGGCGCACCGCCACTTTACGGTAGACGGGCGCACCGTCGACACGCCCGCGGGCGTCGCGCACTATCTTGAGCACAAGATGTTCGACCTGCCGAACGGCGATAACGCGCTGAGCATACTCTCGGCAAACGGCGCCGACCCCAACGCCTTTACTTCAAGCGGCGTGACCTGCTATTACTTCCAGTGCACCGAGGGCTTTGAAGAGAACCTGCGGATGCTGCTGCACTTTGTATCGACCCCGTACTTCACGGATGAGACGGTCGCAAAGGAGCAGGGGATAATCGCGCAGGAGATACGCATGGGTGAGGATAACCCCGGCATGGTCGTCTACTATAACCTGCTTGGGCTGCTCTATGACCACCACCCGATACGCGACCGCGTCGCCGGGACGGTGGAGAGCATCTCCCATATCACGGCGCAGACGCTTTACGAATGCCACCGTGTTTTCTATGCTCCGTCGAACATGGTCCTCTGCGTGGAGGGCTGCGTCGACCCGGAGACCGTCGCGCGCATCGCGGAGGAGGAGCTGCCGAAGGAGCGTGCCGAGATCCCCACGGCGGACTTCGGCGAGAAAGAGTCCATGCTGCCGCGCAAAAGGCTCTGCCGTGTGCAGGGGGAGGTCTCCGCACCGCAGTTCCTGGCGGGCTTCAAGTGTGCCCCGGCGACGGAGGGCGACGATTATATGCGCGCCGCCATTCTGGGCGACATGGCCAGCGATATTCTGCTGGGCGAGTCCAGCGCGCTGTATCAGCGGCTTTATGAGCAGGGCCTCATCAACCCCAGCTTCGGCGGTGCCTTTGAGATGATGCCCGGCGTGGCTTATCTCTACGCCGGCGGCGACAGCAAGGATGCCAATGCCGTCACCGACGCCATCCTGCGGGAGGCTGCCCGCATCGCGGCGGAGGGCGTGGACGAAGACTACTTCCGGCGAATCCGCAAGGCATCCTTCGGCGCCAATCTCCGGGGACTGAACTCCTTTGAGAACATCGCTGTGACCTTGACGGAGGGCTATTTCCACGGCTATGATCCCCTCCGCTTCCCGGAGGTATTTGAATCCATCACGCCGGAGGACGTTGCGGCGTTCCTGAAAACCAATGTCACGGCGGAGCGGATGGTCCTCAGCCGGATCGTGCCGAAACAATAAGTCTTTGGGAAGAGACGAAAAGGCCCGTTGGGTCTCTTGCAGAAAACATATGCGGCGGGGTAAACTCTTTGCCGCCGAAAGGAAGAACCTGTTGTGAGCGCACTGAAAAACATGCCCATCAGCTTCCCCGGCCTGTTCGGGGATTGGGAATTGAACATTGACCCGGTGGCCATCCATATCGGCCACGGAATCTACTGGTACGGGATCATTCTGGCATTTGCCATGCTGGCGGGGCTGTATCTCTGCATGAAGCAGGCCAAACACTATGGCCTGACTGAGGACAACATTATGGACATGGTGCTCTGGGCGGTGCCCTGCTGCATCATCGGTGCCCGGTTCTATTATGTTCTGTTCTATCTGGACCTTTACCGGAATACGGACGGCAGCCTGGATTGGGGTGCCATGTTCCGGATCTGGGACGGCGGACTGGCTATTTACGGCGCGGTGATCGCAGGCGTATTGGTGGCATTGGCCTACACAAAGCGCCATAAGCTTCCGTTCTTTGCCATGGGCGATGTAGCGGTGATGGGCCTGCTGTTAGGCCAGATCATCGGCCGGTGGGCCAATTTCATCAATCGGGAGGCTTTCGGCGGGGAGACTACCCTGCCCTGGCGGATGAAGCTGTGGGTCAGCCAGTATACCAGCATCGAGGTCCATCCTACCTTTTTCTATGAGAGCTTCTGGAATCTGATTGGCCTGCTGCTGATCCTGTTCATCGTGTCCAAGGGCCGTCGGTTTGACGGGGAGAACACCTGGTTCTATTTCCTGTGGTACGGTCTGGGCCGCAGCTGGATCGAGGGCCTGCGGACCGACAGCCTGTACCTCTTCAACTGGGAGCTGTTCGGACAGAGAATCCGGGTGTCTCAGGCGCTGAGTATTGTGATGGTGGCGGTGGCAGCCTTTATGCTGTTCTATAACATCCGCATCAAGAAGCGGTCGCCGGAGAGCCTGTGGGTCCATCAGGTGGCGGCAGAAAAAGCGCGTCTGGCCGCTGCGGAAGCGGAGGACGCCGTGTTGGCGGAGACCCTTATGAACGAAGTGCCTACGGAGGGAGAAGCGGCGGACCCGTTGGAGACGGAGGCTGTGGAGACCCCTGACGCCGAGACCGTTCCGGATACGGAAACACAGGAGAAACCGGAAAAGGGAGAGACGCATGGCAACGAGAATTGACGGAAAAGCCCTTGCGGCCAAGGTAAAGGCCCAGGTAGCGGAGAAAGCCGCCAAGCTGCCCCGTCAGCCGGGGCTGGCGGTGGTGCTGATAGGGGATGCCCACATCTCTCCTGAATCTCTCCAAAATGCCGCCATTTCAGCCGAATTTCGGCACGGCTCGAATCCCTTGCCATGACTGGCTTTGCTGTGCTTGGCAGCTGAAAATGCGGTGTTTTCAAGGGCTTCAGCGATTCCGTCAGCGTCCGGCTATTTCCGCCAACTTCCACGAAGGTTGTGATCGCGCAAGCGACTCGAAATCAGGTGTACTGGTAACAGTACCGTGGGTTCGAATCCCACCCGCTCCGCCAACTAAGTCCTCATGTTTTGATACAAAGCATGAGGACTTCTTTTTGCATTTTTAGACTGATAAACCGTCAGAATACAGGCTATAACTGCCGAATACGGGTTATGGGCGCAAGAATCGGGCTACTTGTCATCATTTTTCCAAATCAAACATCTTCCCATCCGGCCATTTTTAGTCTACTCATACCCACTTTTCGGGGTCGAAATCAGAGATTTATCGTGGAATGCACCCTACTTTGGACGATTACAGGGTATCGTCCACAATGCAAGGTTTCGTCCAAAGTATCGTGAATTAGCTAAAATGTACCCCTGAAAGTGGACACGTCAAAAGTTCAAATCCCAATTCGTGGACAAAGAAAAGTCCCCATCCGAATTAAGCTATATGCACCAATCTGTACCACACAGTACATAAGAAAAAGACTACTCTGCCAGCGGAGTAGTCTATCGCTTGCTTTCGCGGATATGATGAATTTCCTACAGTTTTCTTTTTAGAACGCCCGCATCCATCTCGCATACGGTATCACAGAGTTCATCAATGTCCAAAGGATTATGGCTTGCAAGGAGGATCGTTTTTCCTTCATGCCGCAACTTTTTGAAAAGCATACGCATATCGGATACACCTTTATTGTCCAAGCCGTTCATCGGTTCATCCAGAATCAGCAATTGTGGGTTTTCCATAAGCGCTTGAGCAATACCCAACCTTTGGCGCATACCAAGAGAGTATTTTCCTACGCTCTTTTTCTCATCTGCCGATAAACCAACGAGGGATATTGCATTGCGTACCATCGCATCCGTTGTGCGATAATTCAATTCAGCCAATACCTGAAGGTTTTTGTACCCAGAATAGTAAGGAATAAAGCCAGGGCTTTCAATCAGGATTCCTGTACGTGCCGGAAACTCAACCTCTTGCCCAACATACTGACCGTTTACACATACCGTGCCGCTTGTCGCCCTGTACAATCCACAGATAATTCGCAGCAGAACAGTTTTTCCGCAGCCATTGCGCCCAACCAGTCCATGAATTTTCCCGGCTTCAAAGCTTATATTTACGTCCCTCAATACATGTTCTTTCCCGAATTGCTTATTCACATGCTCTATTTTGATGTAATCCATGGTTACTCCTCCTTACGAAAGCCATACGGATGCAAGGTTGCTGATGTCTGTCTTCTTCACTTTTTGATAGCCAATCAGCAGAAATGAAATATTCAAACAAAAAACGCTGCCTGCGAACCTCCACTTTGATACGCTGTCAGCAACACCCCACGCCTGCAAATTGAGCCATGTGAACAGCGAATACTCCGCACAAAATCCATCCAGGTAGACGATAAGCATCATGGCGTGCACCAGAACAGGAATTGTGAAGGCCCATATCCTTTTTCCTCCGTAGCTTAGTGCATAGAACAGAAAGGCAATGACAGCAGAGTATGCACTCATCAGAACATATTGGACAAACGCAGCTCCCAATGGAGAATACAATTCCAGTACCGTATGTGAATAGGTCACACCATTACCCAGCATATAGAGATCAGACTCATCGGAAAGCATTCTGAGCGCCGAGCTCCATGTATTGGAGATGTATCCAACCGGTGCAATAACAAGCGCTGCACTCAGGACAACGATGAGGTAGTATATGAGTATCATGAATGCGATATACACAGCAGATTGCCAGTACCAGTGCTTTCGCCCGCTCCTATAAATGATATATACAGCATTTTCATCGAAAAATGGTGCATTGCAGATTAGAAAGCAGGCGTTTATCGGATGAAATATGCTGGAAAGCCTATATCCAGCCCCAATAAGAAATCCTTCTAAGACATTGGCGGACACACTGTATTGTCTGCAGAATCGATAATAGTCTATACCTATTCCTGCTGATACCAGACAGGCGAAGATTAATGCAAGCCAAAATCGAATTGACCTTGGCAATTCCCGCATGTGATGCTGAATGATTTTCATTTGCTGTAGCTCCTCTTCCACACGCCAATTGAAAAGGCGGTTATCGCAACACCAACGATGACCAATTCCTGTATCCAAATCATTGCAGGGGTTAGTTCTGTTCCATTCAGCACAAAGATGCTATCCTTCACATTAAGGATTGGAAGTCCAAAGACAGCGCTCAGCAACCACATAAACTGCGCGATGCAGAATGGCGATACCATTGCGATCACAGGATTGGGAACAATTGCCGAAAAGGCAAGTCCGACCAGCGACCACGCCATACCATATCGTAGCAACAATGTCGCTTCATGAATCACAACGGACACTTCGGCCTTTGTTGGCATCTGAGGTACGAATAGCAGTATGTGCATACCGCAGAAGAGAACGAAACTCATACTGACGAGGATTCCGCTCACAACTGATGTGATTAAAACCTTGCTTACTATATACCTTATCCGTCCTTCACGCTGAAGTATATAAGGAAACGCGCCCCCTGCATATTCCCATGCAAACGAATCCGCGTAAGTTAATCCGCTTAGCAGCGGCAATGCAGAAGTATAGTAACCAAGTCCTGAAGCGCACATGACAGCATCCAGTAATTCCATATCGCGATATCCATCAGCTACCTTTTTCAGATAGAAAACGGGCTGATATAACAGCAATAATCCAAGGGCTAGCAGCAGAAGGAAGCGCCACGAGACTACGGCGCGTTTCAAATCAGCCCTCATAATATGAATTAATCTTTTCACAGCCAAAACTCCTCAATCGCCCGAAGAATCTCACCGTTCGTTGCATCGATCTGAATCCCATCAAAGTGATCATTGGGTACACCCTGAAGTGTATCAAACGACCATGCTGGAACGAGCGTCAGCTGCCCGTTTCGTTCAACCATTGCATACTCAAAACGGATTTCGCGAATGGCAAGCGGTTTGCTTTCATAATTATTGAGCACCCATGTTTTCAATACTTCTACTGCACCGTCCAAGCTAAGCAGCGTATCATATGTATCAATTGGCGTAAGGGTTTGTTCATTCAGCCAGAATCCGGTTACATTTTCCATTCCGCTGTCAAAGACCCTCATTCTAAAGCCTGTTGGGGAAGTTGCGGTTGTTGTTATAGTCATTGAATTACTTGAACCGCAGTTCTGAATGACACTTACGGGAATACCATGAATCACCTGAGGAATATGCACCACATAATATCCAACGGTATATCGCCCTTCCTGATCAGGTGAAACAGCATAACTGCGAACTGTACCTAAGGAAATATCCAGGTCAATTGTTTTCAGAAGGTTTTGCGCAATTGCTTTGCACTCATCAGAGGATTTCTCGCACTGCTGGGCGATGCCGCTAAAATCCGTCGAACCTGCCGATCCGTCAGTCATATCTGAATAATAGGTGTCCGGCAGATCCATCCAGCAAGTAAAACGCCCGGGATAGGACAGAATTTCACCAATAAGTACATTTCCTGTCGAATCCGTTAGAGACGCGATCTGCGCAGATTGCTCAGCGCCGTTCTGTTCATCTGCAACAATCTGAATATTCCGACTGGTTGCTTCAGGCATCAACTCATTTTGAAGTTTCTCGATTGTGCACTGAGTCCCCCCATAGTTTACGCTGTAGCTGATCACGGGCGAAGCAATCTGCTGCGGATAAAGAACAACTGCTTCAATTTGAAGAAGTCCCTCCTTCTCAGTAACACTATTCGGAAGATTGGAAAACATAGAATCTACTGTTTGCGTGGACATAGACTCATTGGTACGTTCATCAGGTACTGTGGACGCAGGAGCTTCTGCTACGCTCTGAGAAGGAACACCACATCCAGACACAGACAATACAACAATTGCACAGAGAATCGCAGTAAAGCATTTGCGAAATTTCAAGTCATTCCCTTCTTTCTTGAATATAATACTAAAAGCGCCCGCAAGGCACTTTAAGTGATCCATGCGGGCGCAATGCTTTTACTTGCTGTCAGGGGTGAACACGCCCGAAACTTTCACCGTAGAAACGGTTTCGTCGGTATTCAGTCGCATCGCTGCATAGTGCTTATACGAAGTACCGGTGTATACTACGTAGTCACTCTTATACTTGCTGAAAACTCGGACAGATTCGGACGTTTCGGACGGCGGACTCATCCACTTAAAGGTCGTGTAAGGGGTCATACCGGGCCCAACGATACCAGTGTGCAGATTCTTCTTCGGAATAGCGCTCCACTTGGTCACTCGAATGGAGGCGTACCATTTCGTCGAATCGTTTTTTCTGGCATACTCATTGCTGGGGTAGTAACCTTCGGTAGCCGCGCTGGCTTTCATGGTAAAACCAAATTCTTTGACATCCGCCGCAGCAAAGGCAGTGCTGCAGAAGGACAAGAGCATGATCGCCATCAGGGCGATAGCTGCAAAACGCTTATCATTATACTGACCTCCCATTAAAGTATTGTCTTTCGATGAGAACTGTGTTATACTATACTCGTCCTTGCTATATCTATCTTGACCGGATAGCGGCCACAGCGTGGCTCTCGTTATAGCAGGGACTTTCTTTTCTTCCTGCGCATTACGCCATCAACCTCCTTTTGTATGTTCATATGGCCGATCAGCTGACTGGATTGCCAGTTTTTCGATGCCATGGGATTTAGTGAATGACCGCTCAGATTTCATGCTGTTCTACTTAATAGATGCATGAAAGAGGACGAGTGCAAATCATTTTTTTGAATACGTCATTTCGGTCGAGGTCGTTTTAACCTCTTCCTTTTTACCTTCTGAATTGGTTACGGTGCCGGTAACCACAACCTTGTACGTGCCTTCGCTTACCTGCCGGGTTTTCTCAATCTCCAGGATCTGACCAGAATGGGAATCGCTCCAGCCAGTAACCTTTGTCCATGATGATCCTGACTTCTTGTACAGTGTAACGGTCATTGAAATGTCGCTTTTCATATTATTCGCTTTAATATGACCAACGCACGTTGCCTTCCCGCTGTCACTGATCGTAAGAGAAGCCTTTACCTTTCTGGTATAGAGATAAAGCGGCGAAACCGTATCGTCTTTTACCGCAGCAAATGCCGAACCGGAAATCGTAAGCAGCATAATCCCAACCAGAACCATCGCCATCCCCCTGAACCATCTCATAACCAGTACCTCCTCATCGTTTTGTCTTACATACTATAGATGCATTAGCGATCCTGTTTGCAAATATTTTTTACAAAAAAATCTGCGCCTTTTTTAGACGCAGATTTTCGTATGCTATATAAGTGCTCAATTAATGCTCAATCAGAATCACGCTGGCGGCGACACGCAGAGCCGCCTCCTTCGTGCCGTCTATCTCGACGGTAAAGAGCCTGTTGTTAGCAGACCATACAACGGCTGCCCACCCATCCTTTTCAATAAGTGTCGCTTCTGCGCCGTTGATGAGCACAGAAGACAGATTAGCATTTTCGGTATCAAGGCTGGCTCTTGCTCCATATGTTTCTTCCGAGAAGCTTAGACTGTTTCCAGCTTTATCATAGTAGATTGCTTCTGAAGAATAGCAGCGGTCAAATTCAAACCCTTCCGGAATGTAGGCGGGATAAAAGTCTCCGGCCCATTCCTGCGGCACATTTATTGTAGTCTCGGACGGAACAAGCCCGTAGGACGTGCGTTCCGGATATGTCTGGACGTCCAGCTTCAGCAAGCCGATTTGAACCATATGAACTGTTGCCATGGCTGAACCGACGCTGACCATGACCAGCAGCGCGATGGCGGCAGCAACACGCGCACATCGAGGAAATCGCCGTTTCTGTGCGGTCTGCGGCCTTCGCCTGCTCGTGTGCACAGCAATGTCCCTGAGTACCTTTTCTTCCATTTCCCGGATTGGTTGGCTCTGCCCCGCGCCGGCCGGATCGACTTCTGCGACCAGTTCATCCACTTCCTGTTCAAATTCCTGCTGCAATGCCAGCCTGATCTTGAGATCTGCGATTTTCTGCATGATCTCCTTTGAACTCAGATATTCTTCACACATGCGAACTGTCTCCCTTTTTGATTTCATCCTTCAATGCTCTGCGCGCAAGCGTCAGATAGTATCGGACGCTGTTTCTGGAGATTCTCAGCTGCTGGCTGATTTTTTTATCATCCAGTTGACTGAAGTATTTCATCTCCAGCAGATCACGATCTCTCGGTTTCAGGCGTTTCAGCGCCTGACGTATAACCTGACTTTCCGCTTCGCTGATCAGCGCTGCGTCAAGATCGTCTTGCGAAGTGGCCGCACAGTCCAGAATTCGTTCGTCGTCCACCAGATAGCAGTTCTCGCTGTGCCGCTGACGCAGATACATGAGCGAAGTATTCTTGACAATGGAGAGAATGTACGACGTTTGCTTCTGCACGGAGATTTCCCGCAGATAGCCGATCTTCTCAATCATTTTCAGACAGGACTCGGAGACCATGTCGCAGGCCGTATGATGCTCCTTGACGATCTTCAGCGCCATGGCATACATACCGCGCTCGTTTTTAAGAAACAGTCCCGTGATATAATCCCGGTCACTTTCGTCTTCAATCGCCATGATCACTATCGGTATCATCTGGACGGTGTCCTTTCTTTTGAAGTCGGCACAAACCTGCCGGAATCCCTGTGCCGCAATATCCCCGCTCATTATATAATAGATGCAGAGATCGGTCAAAGTGCAAATCATTTTCTTGAACTTTTTTCTGATCAGCCATGGTTGCAGAATTTTTGAGAATTACTTAACTTGACAAAAATCTGTCAACGACTGACAAAAAGCGTCGCAGCTGCAGCGCATCATCGAACATGATGCATCAAAACAGATAACTCTTCTCCTGTGCCGTTGACTTCCGGCGCATTGTATGGCGTAATGTCACTGACCTCGATATGCGAGGAAAAGGCAATTGTCATACAGTGCAGCAGGAGGAGACCAATATCATGCGGCGAATTTTGGAAGATTTATATCACGGCAACCTGACCGCAAGCAGGCAGACGTTCCGGCGCGGCACAAAGTATGCCCGCGCGCTCGCCAGGCTAGCAGAGACGGAGGACGCTCTGGGACGGAAATTAGCCCCGGAAGATCATCCGCTGTTGGCCGAATACGCAATGGCCAGCGCGGGGCTGACCAGCGTATCGCTCGAGGAAGCGTATATTGAGGGTTTTCGGACAGGCGCACGGATTATGTTGGCGGTGCTGCAGGAGGACAAACCGCAGGAGGGCAAGGGCGAAGACCAGGCGTGAGTTATTGCAGCCTGCGCATTGAACGAAGCAGAGCAACCATTCTGCTTTAGTATTCCTCATCCGCGTCAGTTTTCCGCATCCCCATGAATTGCCAGATACCTCTTCACATCTGTTTCCGTCGCGATGCTTTCCGGGTTCAGAACACCCATAACGCGCCCGATCAGGTAGACGGATTCCTCGTCGGAGAAGTGCATGACGTCATATTTGGGATTCAGGGAGTGCAGACCGTCCTCCCGGTATTCCTTGATGTATGTTTCGTTGCCCACAATAAACGCGCCGATCTCGCCTTCCTTCAGTTCGGGCGCATCCGGAATCCGCCGCACCAGCACCAGATCGCCGTCGTGGTACTCCGGCTCCATACTGTCGCCGCTGACGCTGAATACGCAGTCGGCGCGGTCGACCGCCTCAGAAGCGTACAGAAAGATGGGCTCGCCCTCGTCCTCGAACTCCGTCGGGTCGCCGATACCCGCCGCCAGAGAACGTTCGAAAAAGGTGAGCTTTCGGATCTTCGGACAGCTTTCCGCCGCCTGAACCTCGAGCAGCGTATCTACCAGACGGTTGACCGCATGCCGATGCCCTTGAGAGAGCTGACGGTATCCGTCAATAAGCAGCTGCTCGCCGGCGGTGTATTGAACGGTGGGGTCCTCCACGTCGAACAATTCGTAGAAAGTGATATGCAGCGCTTCACAGATTGCGGGCAGCAGATTTACGTCCGGCCTTCCTCGCCCATTCTCCCAATTGCATACGGAGTTTCCGGTAATCCCGATCCGCCGGGCAAGCTCTTTCTGCTCTATGCCCATCTGGAGCCGGTAATGACGGATTCGTTCGCAGAGAATGGGAACCGAGGGCACTTCCACCGGTTTGCCTGTGTTCATATCAATAATGTTTCCGGCTGCGGGCGTCGACCGCTCAAAGGACCGCCTTGGCATTGGAACTCTCCTTTCGGCGGATGCAGTCATCCGCATACATGGTTCTATCGTTCTCATATATTATAACACATTAATGCATCTCTGTAAATAGGAATTGCGGTTTACAAGAATGCGTTAATGTGTTATAATTCTAGCAGTTACGTTTCGCAGCCGTCTGCTGCATTGCCGGAAGGAGAACGCAGAAAGTGAAAGAAGCCGCCATTACGCACAGCCCTCATGCCTTCGTTCCGAAAAAGGAACTGACTGAGGAAGAACGGCGGGAGCGCTACCGCACCCGCATCGACGAATCCATCAGGCCGTATACGGTGATCGACGTTTTGACCAGAGTCTATCATCGCAGCTTTGAGGACGATCTGCTGGAGTATATCGGGAAACATCCCGAGCCGTTTCAGATAGCTTCGGAAAAATGGAAGCTTTCCCGCGCATGGGTCAACAGTCTGCGGATCATCCGCCCGGAATCCGTCTTTTTTCAGAAAATCAAGGATTTTCAGGTGGATATTGCGGTGGAAGTCGGGATTCGGATTGAGGAAGTGCGGCAGAGCGGAGGTCTGCTGAAGCGCCGGCGCGCCTTCCGCCAGACGCTCCGGCTGCGGTACAGTCTCGATCTGCGCCCCTGCCGCATGGACTGCCGCTATCTGGGCGCGATTCTGGACGAAAAGGAAAGCCTGATTGCAAAGGACAAGACGGGAATCACCGTGGATAAGTACCTGATTCCCGTGCTGAAGGATAAGGATTACTTCTTTATGTCAAGGGTGATTCTGTATTCCTTCATGCCCGAACAGATCGACAGTGAACAGCCCTTTGATCCGGAACGATGGATCCGGGAAATGGGGCTTACGCTGAAATACGGGTGTTTTCCGGAAAATGGAGTGCTGGGCGAATACTTTTTCGGCTTTGGTACGGTAGAAACGCAGGACGCGGAAACGGGTGAAATGACCAGCAGCGACATCAACCCCGGCACAGTCGTAATCAACCGCAGCATTCTGCGTTCGGAAGGTTCACGGTGTATTACCCTGGCTCACGAAGGGGCGCACCATTATCTGGATCGTTTCTTCTTTCTGCTCCAGAAAACCCATGGTCACGAATACTGTTCCTATCTGTGCAAACGACGCAAAGCGGGCGAGAAGGAGGAAGAACGGTGGGCGCCCGTGGAGCTTATGGAAATGCAGGCCAACAAGCTGCCGGGATATCTGATGATTCAGGAAAAGCCCGGAAAAGCTTATGCGGAGAAGCTGATGGCTTCCTACGGCGGAGAGCGAAGCCTTGATAATATGCGCAGTCTGATTCGCGATATGGCGGAACATTTTCACACCACGGAAACGACGGCGCGGACGAGACTGCTGGATCTGGGGTATAACGAGGTGCGGGGATTGCTGCGCTCAGCGAACGGCAGGCTGGTGCCGTCATATCTTTCGGACCTCTCCGGCAACGACATCTATCTGGTCAGTGAATCGGAGGGTATACAGGAGTACCTGAGAAACCCGGATTTTCGGGCGGTGCTCAATTCCGGGAAATATCTCTATGCGGAAGGACACTACTGCCGGAACGAGCGGGAATACCTGTTTTACGATCAGTTTGGATGCAGGCACCTGTCAGCCTACGCGCGGAATCATATGTCAGAATGCTGTCTGGTGTTCAGGCAGGGGCGGCGGAATGCGGCGACCCGTCTGATCAACGGCGTTTTTCAGAAAAATGTTGGGCGTGGACGGAAGGCTGTTGAGTACGTCGGGCCGAACGGAGAAAGCCCACTTACCGCGGATGGAAAGGCGCTGCGGGCGCGGATGGCGAAGGAAATGGCGGAAACGTCGATCATTGCGAAGTCGTTTAATCAGATGACTGTCGACCTGATGGACCAAAAGCGAACGACGATCCGAGCCATGGCGGATGCGACCGGGATGTCTGAAGAGACAATTCGAAACATGCGGAACGATCCGGAGCGTGTTTTTCCCATTCAGGGGATCGTCGCCTTCTGCATCGCACTGCATCTTTCTCCGGAAACGAGCCGGGCGTATATCACGGCCAGCCCAAGCAAGTTTCTGAACAACACGGACATGAAGCTGTATCAGTATGCGCTGGCGCAATGGTACGATCTTCCGGTAAGCGTGGTGAACCGGAGGCTGGTGGAGGCGGGTGCGAAACCGCTCACGAGCCTTGTGGACGGCTATGATGAAAACGGGGTGCGAATGGCATAAACAGGCGCTTCATCAAGAAGAGGCATACAGGGCAATAGAAGAAAAGGAACAGAGAAGCAGTCAGTTTCGAGGCTGCCGGGCGATCAAGCATGCCCGGCAGCTTTATTTTTTTGATTTTTTGTCTCCAGGGGGGGTACGAAACGTACCCCCCTCAAAAGTGGCTATTTACAGGGGATTTCGCCGGTTAGACGCCTCTAAAATCGGCTTAAAAACCCCAAAAAGGGCCTAAATGGGGTACGCTTCGTACCTCCCCAAGACCCGCTTTTGCTGCTATCATAATACCCGTGAGGTGGCCACCCACAAAATCAGAAACACGGTAACGCAGGGAGAAGGTTACGACCAACAGCCGCAGCAGCAGAACGACAGCGAGCATTCTGGCTGTATACGCTGAAGGTCTGCCCGTTTGAGCTCATGCAGTTCGTTGCCGTTTCAGGATTGAGTGGGAGGTCATCTTTATGTTTACGAGCAATGAACGCAGCATCCGAAAGCAGGCGCAGGTGGACTTTACCCGCTCCGGCTGGCGACAGTTTATGCGGCTCAATCGCACTCTGGGCGCGCGGTTCCTTCGGGGATTCGTTCTCCGCTATGAACTGGCGGCTTACCTGACGGCACATGAAGCCGCAGGCGTTGAGCTAGACGAAGGCTGTCAGGAGGTCCGCTACGAGAACGGCGTGTACCTGCTGCTGCGTAAGATGCAGGGCGTGTGGTACATCACGGACGTTTTCACCACGGAAGAGACCGTTGCCTATGAACCGGTTTTCTTCTGGAAGCAGATCAAGCGCGGCGCAAATCTCATTTTAGTGCACGTTCTGAGCGGCTGGCGGCAGCTGACGGAAAGGATGGTGCTGAGCGTATGAAATCCTCTTGCGTGGACTGCCCTCGAAGCGCCTGCTGCATCTTGCAGTACGACGAAAATCAGCGTGCTCAATGCCCCATCCTGAATGCCGACAATGAGCCGCTGCGTTACCGGAATCCTGAAGGTTACTCCGATCCCACAGCTTTTTTCGCCCTTCGCAACGTCATGAGGCTCACTGTGCAGAGACATAAGGCGAAGGCCGAGAAAAAACACCATCCCCGGACGCAGGTTATCCATTACGACTGACAAGGAGAATCATCATGAACGAGAAAAACACCCGACTGGTTACGGCGGAATCTATCCGCGCCGGTCATCCCGACAAGTTCTGCGATCAGGTGGCGGACGCCATTCTGGACGCGCATCTCAGGCAGGATCCCAATGCCCGCGTCGCCGTGGAAGTCTTCGCTACGGCGGACAAGATCGTCGTTGGCGGCGAGATTACTTCCAAGGCGGAAGTAGACGGCAGAAGGATCGTGGCGGATGTAATCAACCGCATCGGCTACACCATGAGCGATCTCTGCGAAAATCCCCATGACCTGCTGGAACTGGAGGTCTGTCTCCACGAACAGTCCCCGGATATTTCTGCCGCCGTAGGGAAAACCGAACTCGGTGCAGGTGAAACACTCGGTGCGGGTGATCAGGGCATTATGGTAGGCTATGCCACCAACGAAACGGAAGAATACCTGCCCCTGCCCGTGGTGCTGGCACATCGCATCTGCAAAAGGCTGGACGAGCTGAAGCCGGAGAATCCGTGGATGGGCGCGGACGGCAAGGCGCAGGTTACTGTCGCCTATGAGAACGATGTGTCCGTCGCCGTGACAGCCGTGGTCGTTTCTCTGCAGCATGACGCGGAGATCAACCATAAGAACATCCGCCGCTTCATCGGCAAGGAAGTGCTGGGCAAGGTACTGCCCAGGGAACTGCTGAAGGAAGATGCCAGCATTCTGATCAATCCCTCCGGGAAATTCGTGCTGGGCGGCCCTGCTGCGGATACCGGCCTGACCGGGCGAAAGCTGGCGGTGGATCAGTACGGCCCCGTTGCGCATATCGGCGGCGGCGCGCTTTCGGGCAAAGACCCGACGAAGGTAGACCGCTCCGGCGCATATGCCGCCCGCTGGGTCGCGAAGAACATCGTGGCGGCGGGCATGGCGAAGCGCTGCGAGGTGCAGATTGCCTACGCCATCGGGAAGAGCGAACCCGTCAGCGTGACGGTGGATACTTTCGGTACCGGCGTGATCTCCGACAGCCGCATCGAGGCGGCAGTAAAAGCAGTCTTTGATCTCACGCCCGCAGGCATTATTCGCAACCTGAAGCTGAACCGGCCCATCTATTCCAAACTGGCCTGTTATGGGCATTTCGGACGTACGGAGCTTGAACTCCCCTGGGAAGAAATCAATCGCAAGTACGAACTGCTGTCCGCGGCGCTGAAACAGAGCGTCCGGCAGTAAGAAAGGAGAAACCTCATGACCATTCATATTCAAATGCTTCAGGACATCGCTACCCATGCCCGCGCCATGGCGGACAGCATGCAGGCCATCGTGGACGACTGCGCCGAGCAGCTGGCCAGACGTAAGGCTGCCGGCGAAAGCGAAGAATCCATCATGAACGAGCCCTTCAACAAGGCTGCCCCAAACGGTTTTACGCCCTATGAAGGCTCTACGCCCTTCGACGAGAAGCCGAAGGACACGGCGGCTCCCGTTTCGGAACCGAAGCTGACCATCGTGGAACTGCGCGCCTTTGTGGCAGCGCGCTCTACCCCGGAGAACCGTCCGAAGATCAAGGCGATCCTCACGAAGTACGGCGTGAAGAAGCTCACCGAACTGCCGGAAAGTCAGTACGAAGCCGTTAAAAACGAGGTGGCTGCGCTGTGAGTGAAATTCAGCACACCAGCCGCGCCCACGCCCGGCTCAACGCTTCCTCTTCCCACCGCTGGATGATGTGCCCGCCTTCGGTCAAGCTCTCCGAGCAGTTCGAGGATAAGCCTTCGACCTATGCGGAGGAGGGTTCCTTCCTCCATGAATTGTGCGAGCTGAAGCTGCACCGCTACCTGGGCGATATGGCTATGGAAGCCGTGGAAGCGCAGTACGCCGAGCATCGGGACAGCGAGTTTTACTCGGACGAGGCCGAAAGCGTCACGGATGAATACGTCGCCTTCTGCATTGAAACCATCGAGGCAGTCCGCTCCTCCTGTCCCGATCCGCTGATCATGGTGGAGCACCGATTGGATTACAGCGAGTACGTTCCGGAGGGTTTTGGCACCGGCGATCTGGTCATCGTGGCGGACGGCGTGATCGAGGTGATTGACTTTAAGTCAGGTCGCGGCGTGAGAGTAGACGCCCATCGCAACAGTCAGCTCATGCTCTACGCACTGGGAGCGCTGTTGGAGTTCGACCCGCTCTACGACATCCACCATGTGCGCATGACCATCGTACAGCCCCGGCTGAACAACCTGTCCTCATACGAGATGGAGGCAGATGAGCTGCTGCGCTGGGCGGAGACGGAGGTGCGCCCCAAAGCACAGCTGGCCTATGAAGGCAAGGGCGAATTCTGCGCCGGCGAATGGTGCCGCTTCTGCAAGGCGCGCTATACCTGCCGGAAACGCAGCGAATATCATATGCGCCTGGCAGAGCGGGACTTCAAACAGCCCGACCTGCTCTCGGACGAAGAGATCGCCGACATCCTGCCCGTGGCAGAAAGCCTGAACAGCTGGGTGCAGGATCTCATGGCTTACGCCACACAGGAAGCGGTAGATGGGAAGCACTGGCCGGGCTATAAGCTGGTCGCCGGGCGCACGGTGCGCAAATACACCAGCGAAGCCGAGGTCATCAAGGCAGCGACCGAGGCGGGCTACACCGACATCTACAAGACCACGCTGCTGGGCGTGGGCGATCTGGAAAAGCGACTGGGCAGAAAGAAGTTCAGCGAGGTGCTGGGCAAGTACGTCGTCAAACCCCAGGGCGCACCGACGCTTGTCCCTGAAACCGATCCCCGCAAGCCGTATTCCGATGCGGCGGGCGATTTCAAGGAATAATCGTCAACAG
>OGXX01002290.1_pt1 | contig 17634 bp, 11 predicted proteins | sample 1576301 | NCBI WGS metagenome assembly OGXX01 (sample SAMEA3541469, study PRJEB24748) | human gut metagenome | biome: human gut; feature: human-associated habitat; material: faeces | place: China | collected 2012
TTTTATCTTCATCACCAACACTAATAAATGCTTTATAAATTGCATTTTCTATCTTTGAAATATCAAATGATACTTCTGATAAATCTCTCTTTATAATCTTCAATAAAATCACCTCCGAAAATTTATACCCATTACAAAACAAAATATATATAGAAATAAAATTTTATTTTGAACTATATATAGTATGTTTTGTGGTATTTCTAAAAATATTTTGGTGGATATAAAAATATTACTATTAGTAGTTAAAAAATTTTTTAAATTTTTTATAAAATAAATATAAAATTCAAAAATATGATATAATAATTATGATGAAAAAATTTTTTATGAAAGGAAAATTAATGAGACTTAGAAAAAAATGGTGGGCAGTCCCGGAAATGAAAGAAAATGCTCAGGTAATATTTAATGCAGAAAGTTTAAAAGGAAAATGGAATGAAGAATTTAAAAATACAAATCCTATTAATCTTGAACTTGGTTGTGGAAAAGGAAAATTTATAAGTGAAATTGCTGATGTAAACAAAAATATTAATTACTGTATATTGGACTTGGACACAAATGCTATTGTATATGCAACAAGAAAAATTAGAGACTTGGAATTGTCAAATGTTCGTGCAATTCCCACAAATATAGAAAAAATAGATGAAATTTTTAGCGAAAATTCTATATCCAGAATTTACATAAATTTCTGTAACCCTTGGCCAAAGAAAAGACATCATAAAAGAAGACTCACTCATCCCAATTTTTTAGCAAAATACAATAAACTACTTATAGAAGAAGGAGAAATACACTTTAAAACAGATGACAACGATCTTTTCAAAGCAAGTTTAGAATACTTTAACGAAAATGGTTTTGAAGTAATACTAATAACTTATGACTTAGCAAACTTTGACTATCCACAAAATATAGAAACAGAATATGAAAACAAATTCAAATCATTAGGAATAAAAATAAAATTCTTAATTGCTAAGAAGAAATAAGAGCTTTGTCTTCTGAACGTCTCTCAACATGTCATCTTGAACGTAGTTGAGTAAAGTGAAACGAAGTTAATCTAGCCCTAACTTTGTTTACTTGTAAACAATAGTAGGTCTTTGTATAATAGTTAAATAATTCACGTCATTTTACTATGCGAAGAATATCTCCCCACACGTCATCTCGAGCGAAGTCGAGAGATCTCCTAAAGCCCCATATGATTGAATTTTGAAAATTTTAAATAAAAACAACAAAAAGACAACAATTCAAACAAATTGTTGTCTTTTTAATTTATACTATCTCAATTATAAAGTTTTTAACTTTTCAATTAAATCTTCAAAACTTCCCTTTTCACAATTTACTTTACATTCAGGATAAGTATAAAGATAATCCGTTACTAAATAACAATTCATCCCAGCACTACTCGCCGCAAAAATATCTTGTCTTTCATCATTTCCAATCATTAAACAGTCCTTTGGTTCAACATTCAGTTTTTTACATAAATCTAAATAATATTTAGGATTTGGCTTTGAAAAAGAACTATTACTATAATGAGTAACATAATCGAAGTCATCAATATCAAGTCCTGTCCATTTTAATCTAACTAATGCATCTATAGGAAAAACTGGATTGGTGGCAAGAACAACTTTTCTTCCATTTTTCTTTGCAAGATTAACTGCAACTTTTGCTAAATTATTTTCAGTTGAACACTTCTTTAGCTTAGTAAAAAATTCATTTGCATAAAACTTTTCCAATACTTCTTTAATATTTAATAAATCAATATTTATAATACTCTTAAACTTCTCCCAAAAAGCCTCTTCATTAGTTCTCTTCCCGTCATTTTTAATTATTTCATGAGTTGCGGTCCAAATAGCTTCAACAAGCTTGTTACTTTCAATATTATACTCTGAAAAAACTTTTGACAATTCCGTAAAATAAATATCAACAAATAATTTTTCATCCAAAGGAAGCAAAGTTCCATCCAAATCAAATAATATAGCTTTCATTTTCCCTCCTTAAATATTACTAATTTTATCAAAAAATACATAAAAAATAATATTAATTTAAAACTTAAAATCTTTTTTAGTAATATATATTATAACCGATTTGTATAATAATTTGCAAACACAATGTATTCATATTTTAGCTAAGTATAATATTTATTTTACATTACAGTATGTTTCTATTTAAACTAAAAAAATCGGGGTTGTGAGCCTTTTCTTTTGCTGATTTACATTACAGTATGTTTCTATTTAAACAGAAGCTCAGCTTAAAAATAGTTGGAATAATTTACCATTTACATTACAGTATGTTTCTATTTAAACTCTAGGACTTGAAAATGAAAGAGAGTTAATAGCTACATTTACATTACAGTATGTTGCTATTTAAACAAAAAATTACCTATGCCTAATATGGCATCTACATCATTTACATTACAGTATGTTGCTATTTAAACTCGATTCCTTCTGATACCGTTGTGTTAATATCAACATTTACATTACAGTATGTTGCTATTTAAACTGAACTATAAATAGTTTTTAGCCTCTCCCATTCATCATTTACATTACAGTATGTTGCTATTTAAACCTATTATTCATCAATCCGCTGCACCACCCGGCTAATTTACATTACAGTATGTTGCTATTTAAACATACTGGAGAGTTACAAAACAGTATAGATTATAATGATTTACATTACAGTATGTTGCTATTTAAACAGGGGTCAACCCCCCTCCAAACACTTGTTCAACGCATTTACATTACAGTATGTTGCTATTTAAACAGAAAAGCCAGGGTATTGGATACTCTATGATTAATATTTACATTACAGTATGTTGCTATTTAAACTCTCATAGCATCTAGTAAGTGGTTAAAGTCGTCAATATTTACATTACAGTATGTTGCTATTTAAACCTATTTTGCCATATTGATTTTTTACGTCATAAGTTTCATTTACATTACAGTATGTTGCTATTTAAACCTAGCTCACGAGTTAGGACATCACGAAACTTTAAAATTTACATTACAGTATGTTTCTATTTAAACTGGATGAGTTGTTGTCAGGGGTACATCCTAAAGCAAATTTACATTACAGTATGTTTCTATTTAAACTAAAAGACGGTTTAATAAGAGAAATACCATTTTTTGATACAAAATTTACATTACAGTATGTTTCTATTTAAACGTATTGAAGTCTATTTAAAATTAAAAGTATTTAAAATATTTACATTACAGTATGTTTCTATTTAAACAAAAGCTTATAAACAACTAAAAGAGTTTTACGATAATTTACATTACAGTATGTTTCTATTTAAACTATATGGAACAAATACAAGAAAGATATATGATAAAATTTACATTACAGTATGTTTCTATTTAAACAAATCATCTTCTTTAACTTTTATTGATTTAGGAGTGATTTACATTACAGTATGTTTCTATTTAAACTCAAGATTTTCGGTGTCAAACTTTGACGGAACAAAATTTACATTACAGTATGTTTCTATTTAAACAGCAATGAACTGTGCATTTAACCTTTCCGGTGTATCATTTACATTACAGTATGTTTCTATTTAAACGCTCCGCCACCAGGTAAGCGTCTGCGGAGGAGTAGTATTTACATTACAGTATGTTTCTATTTAAACAAAGATAAACTACTCCAAGTTGTAAAATGGAGACTATTTACATTACAGTATGTTTCTATTTAAACAATTGTTAGTTATTACATTCGCTCAATTCGTTTGAGATTTACATTACAGTATGTTTCTATTTAAACTAAATAATGTATTTAAAGAATTATTAAAGAAAGAAATTACATTACATCCTTTTGTAAAATAATGGATTCATAATTTTTCAATTTACATCCAATAATATTTGCGCTTTATATTACTATTATATTTTTTAAAAAACTATCAATAATATTTAATCTTGTTCTAATCATAAAAGTATATCTTTTCTATGATCTTATTGATTCAGTTTAAAACAAACTATTCATTATATACTGCCAAATAATTTAATATATAAGTACAATGATTTTAGCTAAAATTAAAGCCACTAAAAATAAAACAGGAATAAAAATAATTCTCTTTTTAATTATATCTAAAACACTAGGTATATATTCACTATCCTCTATACCTTTGATTTTTAAATTTTTGCTGTTCTTAGTCCATAAAATATCCATAACCGCTCCATCAAAGATATTCCAAGATTGAAGAAAAATATTTAATTGAATAAATGCCTGTTTAAAATCATTGATTTTATTCCACAATCCAACAATTAGTATCAAACTTCCAAACATTAAAATAATAAATAAAGAATAAAATATAACCTTATTTCTTTTAACTGTTTTATAATCTGTATAACCAAATTCAACAACCTTATCTATAACGGATTTAGGATAAAAATATACAATATTAATCGCATTACCTCTATATGACAAAGCTACTAATAATGTGAATAATAAGCAATATAAAACTACTTGTAAAAATAAAATATCCATTTTAATATAGCCCCTCCTATATATGTTAAACTACTTAGTGCAATCGGAAAATATAGTTGCTCCTATAGTACACCCTGCTCTAATTCCAAACTTAATTTATTTAACCTTTAATAAATGACTCTTTTATTTCAGACAACTTTTTTAGCTTTTTTTCAAATACCGCTTCATTCATCCCATTTTTAATTGCAATCTCATAATAATCATTGAATTCAGGATGATTATTTTCTTTTACAACTGCTAAAAGTTCTGCAAAATATCCCCAAGCATTATTGAAACTTTTTGTTGAACTATAATCTTCTCTTTTTGGCATCCACTGTAGCTTTACAAAGAATTTATTCAGTATCCTACTCCAAGTTTCTACATCATTATCATAACAAAAAAACTTTGTCTCAAACAGACTGCCAAAACGCCTGTCCCAAAATTTTACATTGTCAGGCAAATACCATGTATTACAGCATATCAATTCCATTATTATTCTTTCAAGTATTTCTGCAGGAAAACCACCTACACAATCATAACTTCCTGCAACTGAAGTCTGTGCAGCTTCCTCTTTAAGTTCTTCATAAGCTGTACTGCTATCAAGTAATAATAAAGCAATTTTAGCCCTATGTCCAAATGCCTTTCCTGCACTTAGTATTTTGTACTTATTAAATTCGTTCATTGGACAACCTCCTAAAACTATCATACTGCTGTATCAAATAATACATAAGAAATAGTTTTTATAATTAGTTTTGTAATTTTTTTATATTATAGCATAACTGCTAATCAAAATACAGAAATAACTCTATTAGGATTAGCAATATAGTAATGACATTTTCACTACTCACAAACAAGACTTGAATCGCCATCTCAATCTCAAAAATTTGACTATCCTACGAAATTACAGTATGTTGCTATTTAAACATTATTGGTAACTGTGATAGTACTTTGTTTCTAGGATTTACATTACAGTATGTTGCTATTTAAACTTAAACAAAAGCGATTTGCTGATGAGTATATCATCAGATTTACATTACAGTATGTTGCTATTTAAACAAAAAAATTGAAGATTTATTTTTTGTAATATCGTAATTTACATTACAGTATGTTTCTATTTAAACGGTTTAGGATTAGAACAAGAAGCCATTGACTCAATAAATTTACATTACAATATATTTCTATTTAAACTAGCAAAGGGGGAAACCCCTTCGCCGAGCTTGTAAATTTACATTACAATATGTTTCTATTTAAACGCTTTTAAAAGTATTTCAGTATTTTTATCTTTACAATTTACATTACAATATGTTTCTATTTAAACAATATATCAAAGCAAGGTATTCCTTAATGGAATATAATTTACATTACAATATGTTTCTATTTAAACGACAACTTTTATCTGGAAAAACTAAAAGTTGTGGTATTTACATTACAATATGTTTCTATTTAAACTAGATGCAGGAGTTAAATTCGGTATATCAGTAAGAGGTGCATTTACATTACAATATGTTTCTATTTAAACATAACAGTCAATAGGATATGTTCTTCTATCTCCAGTATTTACATTACAATATGTTTCTATTTAAACTAACTCCTCAGGTGTTGCTATGAAATATAAGTTACTATTTACATTACAATATGTTTCTATTTAAACAGTGCTACTAGCATAAGCATTTTCGCCTAAATTATAATTTACATTACAATATGTTTCTATTTAAACTGACCACCCCCAACGGTCGCTTAATTTTCTTAAAGATTTACATTACAATATGTTTCTATTTAAACCAAGATAGCTTAACATTTCTCTATAGCTTACCTTTTCATTTACATTACAATATGTTTCTATTTAAACCTATCATTTTCCAAAACGCTTTTATTATTATTCTTATTTACATTACAATATGTTTCTATTTAAACGCACAATTAAAAAATCTACCTGATGAGCTTCCTCAAAATTTACATTACAATATGTTTCTATTTAAACTTCAGGAGTTGCTCTACTATTTTTGTTTTCAGGCTATTTACATTACAATATGTTTCTATTTAAACCTTTGATGATTATACTGCCATAAATTTTTATTTTTATTTACATTACAATATGTTTCTATTTAAACTCTTCAAAAGCATATTCTAAACTGCCATATGTTTTATTTACATTACAATATGTTTCTATTTAAACACAGACAGTTATTTGTTTTTAGAAGAACAATCACAATTTACATTACAATATGTTTCTATTTAAACTAAAAAATTCTGGGTTACGAGCTTTTTGCTCGTTTGATTTACATTACAATATGTTTCTATTTAAACCTTCCTGGTACTTCAACATATTCAGTTTTTGCTGTATTTACATTACAATATGTTTCTATTTAAACTTCAATTCAATAATTACAAACAGCTATTAGATGAAACATTTACATTACAATATGTTTCTATTTAAACCATGAGCTAACTTTGAATTAGCTTGATAAGTTTTTTATTTACATTACAATATGTTTCTATTTAAACTTATACCACTCAACCATATGTCCTATTTCATGAAAATTTACATTACAATATGTTTCTATTTAAACTAACAAATGAAAACATTGAAATCAATTACACAAGAAATTTACATTACAATATGTTTCTATTTAAACAAATTGTTTAGGTTTTAAAGAGTATAAAAAATCATTATTTACATTACAATATGTTTCTATTTAAACGCAAAAGAAAACTTTGCAAAATCAGGATATCAAAATTTACATTACAATATGTTTCTATTTAAACAAATTTTTTGTTGTTTTTGGAATGAGATCTTCAAGAATTTACATTACAATATGTTTCTATTTAAACTGAAAGTTCACTTTTTTTAATAAAAAGTCCTCCACCATTTACATTACAATATGTTTCTATTTAAACTTAAGAACAATACTTGATAATTTGCCCCAATTTTATTTACATTACAATATGTTTCTATTTAAACTTTAATAAAATTTTAGAAAATAGCACTTGGAAGGTATTTACATTACAATATGTTTCTATTTAAACACAGTAGCAATAATCAAAACGATACACAACCTTTATTTACATTACAATATGTTTCTATTTAAACTACGCAAAGTATAAAGAGTTAGAAACAGTTTATATATTTACATTACAATATGTTTCTATTTAAACTTTTTCTCCAGTTTCTACATCTGTAGATAATACTAAATTTACATTACAATATGTTTCTATTTAAACGACATATAAAGAACTGATAAAAGATTAATAAATTAATTTACATTACAATATGTTTCTATTTAAACGCAGACGTAAATAATTATATCCTAGTTAAACCTAAATTTACATTACAATATGTTTCTATTTAAACTTAGAAAAGTTAGAAATTGAAATTTATTTAATTGATTAAAAAATTTACATTACAATATGTTTCTATTTAAACGTATTCACTCTCCATCAAGAGTTTTTGCAGAAATATTTACATTACAATATGTTTCTATTTAAACTTTAGAAAGGTGGTGGATTAACATATGGCTTTATCATTTACATTACAATATGTTTCTATTTAAACTTATAAATTTAAAAGATATTATAAAAGACATATCAAATTTACATTACAATATGTTTCTATTTAAACGATTTATCAGTTGTGATATATCCTTCTTCACCCCAATTTACATTACAATATGTTTCTATTTAAACTAATTTTTTTATATTTTCATTAGTTGTTGATGTAGTATTTACATTACAATATGTTTCTATTTAAACTTCTTTTTTTTGCTTTATTGATGTAAAATTAATAAATTTACATTACAATATGTTTCTATTTAAACATAGTATGAAAATATTGAAATTTTACGCTTGCAAAATTTACATTACAATATGTTTCTATTTAAACTTTGATAATGTTAAATCTTTAACGTTAATAGCCATATTTACATTACAATATGTTTCTATTTAAACTATAGTGATAAAGTACCGACATACTTTGAATATTAATTTACATTACAATATGTTTCTATTTAAACTATTTCAAAGATCCTTTCGGAATAGTACACCTACAATTTACATTACAATATGTTTCTATTTAAACTACCGATAAAAAATAGATAAAGAACAAAGGAGAAAAATTTACATTACAATATGTTTCTATTTAAACATTATTACTGATGTTGAATATATTGAAACTAATATATTTACATTACAATATGTTTCTATTTAAACATGAAAATTATTATAATTATTTAAAACGTTATTATAAATTTACATTACAATATGTTTCTATTTAAACAAAAAGAAAAATACAGAGTTTAAATTTTATATACACAAATTTACATTACAATATGTTTCTATTTAAACATATTATTTGGTACTGTGTGAGCTTTATCTTCTATATTTACATTACAATATGTTTCTATTTAAACTTTTTTGATAATGTTTCGTTAGTTTTTGTTAATTCAATTTACATTACAATATGTTTCTATTTAAACCCGAAGATTTCTATAATTTCAACTTCTTGTTTTGTTTATTTACATTACAATATGTTTCTATTTAAACGACTTCAAATAGTTTATGATAAATCCGATTAAGAAATTTACATTACAATATGTTTCTATTTAAACGTTCCTCCTTCAAGTAAAGGTAAACCATTACTAATAGTATTTACATTACAATATGTTTCTATTTAAACAATTTATTGAAGATGTTGAATATATAGAAACAAACTTATTTACATTACAATATGTTTCTATTTAAACTTCATATTTGATAAGTTACAATCATCATCTATTAACAAATTTACATTACAATATGTTTCTATTTAAACCATGATTGGAATGCTCAAAAAGGTGATATTATAATAATTTACATTACAATATGTTTCTATTTAAACTTAAATTAAAATTGACAAAACTTGTAACTTCTAAATTTACATTACAATATGTTTCTATTTAAACGGTATCTTCATATAAACACAAAATCATTGGAATCTTTTATTTACATTACAATATGTTTCTATTTAAACTTAAACCATCATTAATGAATATACTAGCCGGAATCATATTTACATTACAATATGTTTCTATTTAAACAATATTTGCATTTATGCGAGAGAACTACGAATTTTTATTTACATTACAATATGTTTCTATTTAAACGAAGATATGACAATCATATATTATATGCAAGAGCTCTATTTACATTACAATATGTTTCTATTTAAACTTCTCATTAAATAACTCTATACATTTATATGCTATATTTACATTACAATATGTTTCTATTTAAACAAATGGATATTATTGTCAGCTACACCGGGAGATAATATTTACATTACAATATGTTTCTATTTAAACTAAAATAGCATAACCTTCTATCAATAAATTTGTAATATTTACATTACAATATGTTTCTATTTAAACAAAGGTTTATACACCAAGCAAAACAAAAACATTACAATTTACATTACAATATGTTTCTATTTAAACAGAGTTTAGAATCTAACTTGTTACAGTCTTTTGCAAGATTTACATTACAATATGTTTCTATTTAAACCTATTTCGTTTTCAGTTCTTATTACAACCCATGAATTTACATTACAATATGTTTCTATTTAAACTTGGAACATTAGCATTAAAAGATATTACAAAAGCATTATTTACATTACAATATGTTTCTATTTAAACCCATTTTTTTATAATATCCGTCATTTTTAAATTTAATTTACATTACAATATGTTTCTATTTAAACTCATATCTTCAATTTCTTGCTTTGTGAATATCTTTATTTACATTACAATATGTTTCTATTTAAACATCCAGTTGCTTTTATTCCATGTATTAATTGACCAATTTACATTACAATATGTTTCTATTTAAACACTTGAAAATCACACTATTAACACCTGTAAATTATAATTTACATTACAATATGTTTCTATTTAAACCTTTAACAAGTAATATTTCTATTGCTAATCTTTTATTTACATTACAATATGTTTCTATTTAAACAATTTTTTCAATATTTGTTACATCTGTATCATTTTACATTTACATTACAATATGTTTCTATTTAAACATCGTCAATTTTTATTTTATCTTTTCTTTGATATGCATTTACATTACAATATGTTTCTATTTAAACGCATTAATACTTGAATAGTTTGGTCTTGTGTTATCTTATTTACATTACAATATGTTTCTATTTAAACTTATATTCAACACCTTTTACAGTCCAAATTTCAAAATTTACATTACAATATGTTTCTATTTAAACTATCTTCTGTCCTGTTGGCTTATAAATGATTTCAAGATTTACATTACAATATGTTTCTATTTAAACTGGTAGTTCTATACATATTGAAAACACTACCATTAATAAGTCAATTCTGTCTATATATAAAATTTTTTTGAAATTTTCCACTAAATTTTTTAATTGAAACAGAATTGTTTGAAATTTTAACATTTTTTAATCTGTCGAACCTCCAGTAAATTTTATATACTGAAGGTTGACAAATCATCTTTTTTAATAATTTTACTATTTTTTATAAATATTTTCAATTTCCAATTTTAAGTTTTACAAGTCCATATGGAAGATATTTTTTATCTCCGATATCACATAAATAAAATCCACTTTTAATATCATCCATATTTATTTCACCATTAAGAGAATTTATTTTCCCTTTAAAGCCTCCTAATAATAAAACGTATTCATCGTCATTTATATTATTTAATTCAGAATTTATATTATTTATAATATTCATTAATTCTTTTGATATTTCCATATTAAATTCATAATTTGCATTAGTTTTGTTATCAGTAATCTTTTTTATTACTATTTCTAACTTCCTCATATAGTTATTTAATTTTTCTATTGTTTTATATTTTAAGTCTTTTAAAATATCATCAAAATCTATATCTTCGTTTACATCAATATAAAAATCATAAGATTTACCATTTTGTAAAGTTTCAATTCCTACATTTTCGAAAAATTTTTCAAATTTAATTTTAGCAGTTTCAGAATCTAAATATTGATATTTAAATAAATTTTCTAATGATATATCTGTTGGATTAATATTTATATCATTAAATAAAAGTGTTCTTTTTATATCATCTTCTTTTATACAGCTTAAAATAGCTCCTTTTAAAGATGAGGCTGGAAAATAATATTTAATATTTTCAATATTATTTTCCATTAATAAAGCTCTATTTGTATAGCTATAAAAAGGATATATCATATTAACTTCTTTTAAAATTTCTTTTCCATGATTATAATTTAGAAATAAATAATCTATATCTTTATATAAAGCTCCAGAATCTCTAGGTGATAATATTACTTTTGATATAGTGGTAAGTTTTAAATCTATTTTTTTCATATTATACCTCCAATGTTTCTAAATAAGAATTTCCGAATACGATTGCTTTATCATACATCAAATTATAATCATTGGTAATACACTTGCTCATACAAGTATATTCTGATTTTTCCTTAAGACTCAATACACTTCCTGCATTTAAAAATGAAATAAATATATTAACTCCATCTGATAATTCAAATGGTTTACGATGAGATGTAAATAATTCTAAGTATGATTTTTCAATATTAATTTTATCAAAATTAGGAAGTAACATTCCTAAATTTAAAAATTTTTCGTTTTTAGGATATTTTAAGATATCTTTTTGCTTTTTATCTTTCTTTTGCTTACTAAATTCTATATCTTTAATAACATAAGTATTATATCCATAACTAGCCTTATGCCCTAAATGACAATCTATATTTAATAAATTATCTCTGTTATTCAAATAATCAAACAAAATATTTCCTTTTTCAAGTTTTATAAGAAAACTATAATCTGATATAATATTTCCAATATTATCTTTATATTTTACAATTGGGATAGAATATGCAATATTAGGAAATCCTGAAAGTTTTCTAACTTGACTTTCTATTTTAAATTTTTGAATAAAGGTATCTTCCTTTTTTATATAATTATAATTATTTAAATTTATGTTGTCGATATTTGTAGTAGTATTTTTAGTTGAGTTTATTAATTTTTTTAAATCTTCCCTTTTTATAAACTCTATATTTTTAATTTTTTCATACATCTTTTTATCATAAATACTAATATTTAATTTATCTAAAATATAAGATTTCGGCATAGGTCTATAATCTGTTGGAAATAGATTTGATATCATACATATACTTTCTTTTCTTTCTACAGATTCTACAAACTCTCCTATTTTTTCATCTGGATAAGACTCCTTTAATTTCCCCATCAAAAATCCAAATAGTTTTTGAGAATCCGGTAATAAAGTAATCTCACCAGTTCTCTCTAGTTTAATTTCAAAAATATACATTTTTTGCTCCTTTAGTCATTTTTTATATCAACTGCAATTATTCCATATCCTCTTGATTTGGAATTTCCTATTCTATAGTATTCTTCATTAAATTTTTTCAAATAAGATATTATTTCTTTTTTTATTTTTTCTTCATCAGTATCTGTTTTAAGAATAATGTTTCCTTCAAATTTTATACCAGGCTTTACAACTTTATATGTTCTTGGATTGGATATAAGTTCTCCATTAATCTCCTCAATAGATGTTTTTGTATCTATTAAAAAATAATCTTCTGTTTTTAAATCAACAACTCTTAAGTCAGAAAAAAACAGACGAGGAGTATCATTTAATCCTTCAATACCAAAAATATACTCAGCTTTAATATCATTTAACAAATTTGAAATTTTAGTAATTATCTTTTTTATAGATTCAATATTTTTTGAAGATTTTTCATCCATTTGTTTTAATAATTCGGAATATTTATCTTTTTCTTTTTTTAAAAAATCTACAATAAACTTCTCTATGATATCATTTTTTATACACTCTTTTCTAAAGATATTTCTCAAAGCTCCTTTCATTGCAGAGCCATGAATTATTGGTTTTCCATTTTCATCAAGAGTTGTACATTGATCTACTCCTCCTATTGAAAATGCACTTGTTTGATTACCTATTAAACAATTAGATTTAGTTGTTACAGTATATTTAATTTTCATAATTATTTTCCTCACTTTTATTTATCAGTTTTTTCTTTGTTTTTTCATTTTGTCCTGAAATTATCCTATATAGTATTCTTTGTTGGTCATATTTATAAAATAATATTATTCTATCTAACCATTCTGTTCCATTAATATTATCAAACTCTCTATTAAATTTATCTTTATTAAATTTCAATCTATAGTTTATAAAATTTTCTTTTTTTTGTATATCATTATCTTTTTCATCCTCTTTTTCTTTTGTTTCTATTAATTCAGCATAATTTGCAAATAAAGTTTTAACCTTTTCTTTTTTTCCAATTTCTATTAAATTCTTAGCCTTAAAAAGCATAGATAAATTAAATGGGACTTTCTTAAATGTATTAAAACCTTTATCAGTGGTATTTAATATAAAACATTTTTCTATAGAATCTCCAAAATTACAAATATATTTTATAGGCTTTATAAACATATTAGAATTCAAAAAATCTCTTGTTTCATCTTTCTTTTCAAATACTATATACCTAAACTTATTTAAACTAATATTAGAGATGTATTTTTCATCAGTTAATAATAAAATCAATTTTAATTTTGAAATTACATTTTTAAAATTACTTTTATCATATACTATTTGATTTTCATCTTCATTTTCCTTTTTATTTTTCATAAACATCTTCATAAAGTAATTCTTTAAATATAATTCCTTAGGAATAACTTTTGACTCTACATTCTTTATATCTGGACACAGAAAATATAAAAAAACATTAACAAATTTTTTAATGTTATCTTCATTATTTTTACTATATATATCGATATTTTCTAAAGCATACAAAAAATTATGTAAGAATGTATTTGTATAGATGTTTTCATTCTTTAATTGGATTAATTCTAACATTTCTGTTTTAAATCTATAAAAACCATCCTTTTCTCCTGTTCCTTGTCCTTCCAAATAACTATAAAATATATTTCCTGCAATAGATGTTCCAAGTATAACTTTTATTTCTTTTGAATTTTTTTCTTTAGTAAATTTTTTAGCATTATGCAATTCTCTTTCAACTATTTCTCTATAATATCTTATTGGTTGATGATTATTTGTAAATTCTACTCCAACAGATATTACAAGTTTATTCAATTTGCTACTTTTATCATTACTCAAGCTATTAATTTTTTTATTAATTTCATCATTAATATCATCTATAAGATTTCTTAAAATCAAAATTGAATCCAAAACTGAATCTATTTTTACAGCAAAAAATATATCATCTCCTGCAATATACAGAGGAAAAATTTTATTAGTTAGATTCTTATTTTTTGATATTAGTTTTCCTAGATAATTTACTGTAATTTTATTTTCTAATATTAAACTTAATTTCATATACATATCATAATCAGTAATATCAGAAAAAATTTTTCCCATATTATTTATATCAGCTTTTACAATAGCTATTTTACCATTAGTTCCTTCTTTATCATCAGATATTAATTCATCCATATTATTAATATATACACTAGTATAATCAATAGAATTCTTATTTGAATTTTTATCACAATTTGTATCACAATTTAAAATATTGGATTCTTCTTGAAAAGAAAATAAAATCTCATTATTTTCTACAATAATTCTTCTTTTTGTATCATTAGATTTTAAATCAACATTTACTTTATCTATAATCTCCTTGTTATTAAGATTTATTTTTTCGAAATATACATAATTTATAAGAAGTGTTCCGGAATATTTCAAATAAATATCTTTAAATAAATTTTTCAACTTTTCTTTTATTTTATCTTCTATATCCTCAACCTCAAAAATATATTTTCCTGAAATCCATAATAATTTTTTGTTTATATCAAATAATTTTTCAATATCTTTAGAAATTGTACTGGAAACTGTATTTGATGCTTTTATAACTTCTTTTAAAGTGTGTTTATCTTTTTGTATCTCTGACCTATTATCATCTAAAGTTTGATAAATATATTTTTGAATTTTTTCAACAGAAATTCCAACTATAAATGGCATATTATTCTCCTTTACTAGTATTTTTATTAAACATATCTACATAATCCAAGTGAGGAAAGAATATTGGATTATTTATTAACATTAAAAGTTGATTGAATTGAAAAATAAATGATAGTAATGTATGATTACCTTCAATAACATATTTTTTACTTTTTAGATCATAGTCTTTAAGTTTATTTATATTTTCATTATTTGTTACATAATCTTTTAAATAATTTTTTAAATTTTTCTTTTCTTCTTCTAAGTTGCAACTATCTTCATTAAAATTTGTATTATGATTGCAATTTAAGAACCAATCAAGTAAATTAATATATTTTTTATTATATTCAATATTTAATCTATTTTTTATAGTATTTACTGTAATATCAAATCCACACTCCATAAAATCATTATTACCAATATGGCAAAAAATTTTAATCGGAGTAGTGCTGGTTTGAGAAGTATTATTATTATTATTGTAATCTATACCATAGTGAATTCCCTGTACAATCCTCGTTATAGAATTTTTTCCTGTCTTTAGATTATCTATTGAAGAACACCAATCTTTTAGCCCCTTATTGTTTTTTTTTGATCTTTTAATCTTACTTTTACATTCAATAACAGCTGATACAGCTTCAATAGGAATAAATTTTAAAGTTCCATATCTAAAAATATAAGGAGTATATTGTTCATCATAAATAGCTAAGTCAACTTCTTTGGAACAATGTCCAAAAGAATCCATAATAAAGACTCCTCTTTCAATATTAAATTTTTTTGGTACTAATCTTTCAAATAAATTTTTCCAAATTTCTTCCCTATTGGAGCCCAGAGTGGTTCCATGTTTACAAGTATAATTTAATTGTGTTACTAACTCTTTTTCTAAATTATCATAATTATCTATGATATGTTGAATATGATTTTTTTTGTCCATAAATACCTCCATTATCATATATTTTTTTATACTATCAATTTAATTATTTTAAATAAAATTATCTGTAGCTCCGTTGTCAATGCCTAGGATTTCTTTTTCGAGCCATTTTTCGTCTCTACTGTTAAATATTATTAGTGAATCTCTATCTTTTCTTATTGTTTTGGCTAATGATTTTTTCAAGGTAAATAATTGGGATTTGGTTAATTCTCCTTCGAATACCGAATTTTGCACATGAGAGAGATATTTTTTACAAGTTTTGAATGTATCTCTCCACACTTTTGCACCTTTTTCATCAAGCACTATATCATAAACTAATATTATATACATTTCTACCACCAAAGTTTAAAGCTTTCATATTCTTTTTCATTCATTAGATGTTTTACAAGTTTATATGCCTCTAATCTAATTAAATATTTGTAACTTACACTTTTTCCTAAAGTTTTATGCTTTATAGTTTTATTTAATCTATCTTCATATTCTTTTAAAACTATCTGAGAACCTTGTTTTGTAAATTGAAGATAATTTAATCCTTCTATGAAGTGCTTTTCTGTAATTTGCTTTTTATTTAAGAGTGAAAAAATCATTCTATCCCCAATAAGTGGTTTAAATATTTCTGCTATATCAAGCGCAAGTGAAAATCTTCTATCTCCGGGAGAATGTAGATAACTAACTGTAGGATTTAATTGTGTTATGTATATTTGTGAAAGTACAGTTGTATAAATTAATGTATTTACAAATGAAATTAAAGTATTTATTAAATTATCCGGTGGACGCTTTACTCTTTTTTCAAAATTTATTTCTTTATCAATAATTGTATTCCACGAATCATAATAAACTTTATGAATATTTCCTTCTATCCCCATAAGTTCAGAAATATTGGTTTGTAAATCAATATGTCTTTTTAAATTTGAAATAATCTCAATAAATTCTTTTACATTTTTCCCTCTTTCATTATAGTACCTTAAGTTTCTTAAAATTCCCTCTGTTGCTCCCTTAACAAATTCTTTTGCTAGAACAAGTCTTTTATCGTCATTAGAAAAGTATTCTACCTGCTTTACGAGCAATTTACCTGAAATATTTTGCTCTTTTGGATAAAAACTTCCAGTATAAAAATTATAATAGTTAAAAAAATGTACAGATATTCCGTATTTTGAAAGTATATTTATCAAACTCGTATTAAAACCCATTTCAGTCATAACATAAATATCTGAAACAGTTTCTATTGGAATATCTTTTTTATTTCCGTTGTTCGTACA
>OGXX01002310.1_pt1 | contig 17536 bp, 10 predicted proteins | sample 1576301 | NCBI WGS metagenome assembly OGXX01 (sample SAMEA3541469, study PRJEB24748) | human gut metagenome | biome: human gut; feature: human-associated habitat; material: faeces | place: China | collected 2012
GGAGCGGATGGCGGAGATGACGTGGTCGTCGTATTCGCCGTAGGGACAGCGGATCAGGGTGGGGGCGATGCCCGTTATGGCCTTTACCTTATCGTTGCAGGCGGTGACATCGGCGATGATTTGGTCGGCAGAGAGGGCGTTGTAGTGGTCGTGGTGGTTAGAGTGGTTCATGACCTCCATACCTGCCTCATGCAGCGCCTGGACGGACTCGGGATATTTATCCACCCAATCCCCCACCAGGAAGAAGGTGGCCTTGACCTGGTACTGATGCAGGATATCGATGAGAATTTGGGTGTCCTCGTTGCCCCAGGCGGCATCGAAGGAGATGGCGCAGTATTTTTTGCCGTCCTCGGCAGGGCGGTCCACGCTGTAAATGGGAAGCTGGCGGGCGGCTGTGGCGGCGGTGATGGCGGCGGGCACATGGACGACGCCGAAAATGGCGGCAGCGGCCAGCAGCGCACAGGCGGCTAAGGCGATGCCCTTGGGGATGAGGAAGACCCGGGCGGGCTTGCGGGACATATGAATTCCACCTTTCCTTTTTTTGCTACCCTATGCATCCCCGGGTGGGGATATACCCCGGGGTCGGGGTGAAAAAGGGCTGTTAATTCCGGGGCCTGGGAGGTATAATAAAAAAGAGAAGTAAAAATTTGACCGAAAATGAGGTGCGAGTATGTGTACAGCGGCAACCTACCAAACGAAGGACTTTTACATGGGCAGAAACCTGGACTATGAGTTCTCCTACGGGGAGGAGGTCACCGTAACGCCCAGGAATTACCCCTTTGCCTTTCTCCATGGGGGCACTATGGAATCCCACTATGCTATGATCGGCATGGCCTTTGTGGCGGAGGGGTATCCCCTTTACTATGACGCGGTGAATGAAAAGGGGCTGGGCATGGCGGGGCTCAACTTTGTGGGAAACGCGGTTTACAGAGACGCCGTGCGCGGAAAGGATGCGGCGTATGTGGCGCAGTTTGAGCTGATCCCGTGGATCCTGGGCCGGTGCGGATCAGTGCGGGAGGCAAAAGCGGCTTTATCCGGCATGGTCATCACGGGGACGCCTTTTTCCCCACAGCTCCCGACGGCGCAGCTGCACTGGATGATCGCGGACAGGGAGGCATGCATAGTGGTGGAATCCACGGAGGATGGGCTGCACATATATGATGACCCCGTGGGTGTGCTGACCAATAACCCGCCGTTTCCTATGCAGCTTTTTGCTCTGAACAACTACGCCGGTGTATCCAGCTGCCAGCCGGAGAGTGTATTTGCCGGGGTGCTGGGGCTGGATCTATACAGCCGGGGCATGGGCGGCATGGGACTCCCCGGGGATTTGTCCAGCCAATCCCGATTTGTCCGGGCCGCGTTTACCCGGCTGAACGCCCTGTCCGGGCCGGGAGAGCGGGAGAGCGTGAGCCAGATGTTTCACATCCTGGGCTCCGTGGAGCAGCAGCGCGGCTGCTGCCAGGTGGAGGACGCTTTCTATGTTTATTATACCACGCTTTGCTCCCTTGTCAAGTATCGGAGTTCGTTCTAATTTCCTGCTCCACCTCCAGGCCGCTCCGCAAATATACCCGGATGCGGTTGGGGGAGAGCACCTTCACCGTATCCACCAGCTGCCGGATAATGGACTCATCCCATTGGGTGAGTTCTGACGAGGCACTCTCCATGGCTTCCGCTGCCTCCTGAACGCGCCGAATGATTTGACCGCAGTTTCTTCTCTGGGTTTCCAGCTCTGTCCTCTTTTCCTTCAAAGCTGCCATTTCATCTGCTATGGATTTGAATTGTGCCGTATAGTCCTGATAGCTGCCCTCTGCTGCCTCCGCCAGCAGATCCTGGAACTGCGTCTCCAACTCTGCCAGACGGCGATCAAGATCGGCCAGGCTCATGGTTACGCCGGGAATAGGAGACAGCTCCAGCTCCATGGCGCCGGTGATTTGCCCAATCAGATCCCCTTTCCGGCTCATGGACCGGTTAATGGCATCCAGAATGGCCTGCTGCAGTGGCCCTTCATCCAGTGTGGGAGAATCGTGACAGTATTTCCTGCCGTAATCCAGGCGGCTGACGCAACGCCAGACCACACGGGACTTTCCATTCTTTTTCCAGGTGCAGCGCCGGTACAAGGTGCCGCATTCACCGCAGACCAATCGTTCGGACAGAGCATACTTGCTGGCGTAGGAGGTCATGCCCGTGGAAGCGTTCTTCTTGGAGGGACTCTTTCCGGCGCTCCTCCTGGCCATCTCCGTCTGAACGGCATCGAACGTCTTGCGGTCCACGATGCCCTGGTGATTGTTTCGCACCAGATACATGGGAAGCTGGCCGGTGTTGCGGACAACCTGTTTGCTGATGCAGTCTCGCACATAGGTCTTTTGGAGCAGCACATCGCCGCAGTACTTCTCGTTGGTCAAAATGCTGCGGATGGCGGAGATGGACCACGCTGCCCCGCCGGTCACATTGGGGATCTGGCCGGATTCCAGGGATTCCCCAATCATGCGCAGGCTGGCTCCCGCCAGATACTGCCGGAAGATCTGCCGCACCACCTCCGCCTGCTCCGGAATAACCTCCGGCTCTCCGTTTTCCCCACGGCGGAAAGCATACAGCTTTTTATATTGGATACTCACCTTGCCCTCCCGCATGGCCTGGCGCTTGCCCCAGCGGACATTGGCGCTGATGCTCTCGCTCTCCGCCTGGGCGAAGGCTCCCAGCAGGGTAATCAGCATCTCGCTGTCAGATTCCAGGGTATTGATGTTTTCCTTTTCGAAGATTACCGCAATGCCCAGGGCACGCAGGGCACGAACGTAGTCCAGACAGTCCACCGTGTTCCGGGCGAAGCGGGAGATAGACTTGGTCAGTACCAGGTCTATTTTCTTCTGCCGGCACAGCCGGATCATCCGCAGAAACTCCGGACGCTTCCGGGCGGAGGTGCCGGTGATGCCCTCATCAGCAAAAATTCCAGCCATAGTCCAGTCCGAATTGGTCATGATCTTATCTGTGTAGTAATGGCACTGGGCTTCATAGCTGGACTGCTGTTCCTCTTCCTCCGTAGAGACCCGGCAATAGGCTGCTACCCGGAGTTGGCGCTTTACAGCGGTCTGCTGCGCCGCCTCCGGCTTGGATGGAATTACAATGACCTTGCGTTCTGTCTGACTCATGTTTCCGTTCCCCTTTCCAGGATTTGTCCGTTCTTTAAGTGGATTCGCACAGCGCCATAGCCGCTTACACAGACGGCTGCTACCGTGCTTTTGAGCAGTGCCGCATCCAAAGCTTCCATTGGCGCCGCCTGCCGGAACAGCCGGTATAGCCGTTCTGTTTCATATTCTTCGGAACCGATGTCGCTATACTGCATGGCTGCCAGTTGAAAGATCAGGTGTTTGGCTGCATCCTCGTCAATGGGCTGCCGGGCCAGGGCCTCGTCGAACTTACTTTGAAGCCCTATTACACCTGCATCCTCAACCTGTAAAGGTTCTGGCACCTGTATCAACGCCGGATTGGCAATTACTCGATTAAGCAAATCCATCACCCAATTCTCTATCCCAGGTGTCACATTGCAACTGCACAGCCGCCGCAGGAGCTTTTGTGCCTCCGTCTTTTGAGATGGGGACACTTTTTTGCTTCTCTTTTCAGCTACCGTCTCAAACTGCTCGGAAGAAATCAGAGCCGGATAGCCCGCCTTGCCGGTGTATCGTTCATTTTCCAGGATGCGGGCCACCATATTTTTGTTCCAGAGCTTCCCGGAATCATAGGAAACTGCCTGATTTCGCAAGGCACTCACCAACTCCCGGAAGGATGCCCCCAGAATGTACTGCTGAAAAATGTACTGTACCAGCCCGGCCTCCTGTGGCTGCACCACAACCGTCCCGAACTGCATTTGGTAGCCAAATGGCTGCTTTCGGTTTCCCATATTACCGTACCGTCCTCTCTATGGCTTCCGGCAGCTCCAGCCCATTTTTCAGCCGGAACCAAAGCCGCTCATTGCTCTCCACGATGATTTTGTCAACCAGTTCGCAGAACAGCTCCTCGTCAAAGCACTCCAGGAAATCCGGCCCGGCGTCAAGGATGTCCAGCAGTTCCTGTGTCTGAGTGATGATCTCATCGCTGCCGGCATCCAGGAGTCTCTCCTTTTTCTGCTTTGCTGCGCGGAGCTGTTCTGCCAGCTCATTGGATCTGGATATAAAAATGTCAGGGTCCACAATCCCCTGCTGCTTCAGCTGGGCCAGGGTGTGACTCTGACTGGTGAGATTGGATATTTGCTTGTTCAGCTCGATGACGTCCGTACTCCAGAGCATCCTACGGCTACGGATGGTCAGAAGATTTTGCTGCAGCTGGCTGAGAATGGATACCCCTTGGTGCTTGAGCTTGTAGTACAGGCGGAGAAACCCGCTATAAAATACCCTGTTTTCAATTTGTGCAACTCCGCATGCATTGATATTTGAATCATGGGTGCAGCAAACCATATACTGGATGCCCTTATTTTGCTTTGAGCGGAATGAATTTCCACAGCATCCACAGACAATCATTTTATTCAGCGGCTGCGGATTAGGCTTACATACACGCTTCTGGGCTCTGTCTTGGAGCAGTGCTTGCGCCTGCTTGAAAGTTGCTTCGGAAATAATTGCGTCATTACTTCCACTCACAAAGTACATATTTACCTCGCCATAGTTTTTTCTCCGACGGTAAGGAAATGTACTTTCTGTGTACTTTTTTTGAAGCATGGCGTTCCCTGCATATCTCTCATTTCTGAGAATATATTTTACGGTTTGTTCACTCCACTGCCTGGCGGTGGTATTGTGCTCTGCTAGCTCACGGGCAATTTCTAACGGCTGCGCTCCAGACAAATAGGCATGAAATATGAACTGTACAATTTCAGCTTCTTCACGATTGATAACTAGTTGTCCGCATTCCAATCTAAACCCATATGGGGCGGAACAAGTGTTGAATGTCCCCTCCTGCATCCGCTTCTGATAGCTCCAGCGCATGTTTTTTGATATAGACTCGCTCTCCGCTTGCGCAAAGGCAGCAAACATAGCGGCTGTCATCTCGCCGGACATGCTCGCTGTATCCAGGTGTTCTTTTTCAAATTGCACCCCAATGCCCAAGGCTTTAAGCTCCCGGATGGCCTCCAGGCATTCCTTTGTATTTCGGGCAAACCGGGAGACAGATTTGGTCAATACCCGGTCGATCAGCCCCCGGCGGCAGTCCGCCATGAGGCGTTGGAAATCCGCCCGCTTTTGCGCGGAGGTGCCGGTGATGCCCTCATCAGCGTAAATATCCACCAACGCCCAGTTTTCTTTGCTGGCAATCAGGGTGGTATAGTACCGGTTCTGAGCTGCGAAGGAATTTAGCTGATCATCCGAGTCGGAGCTGACCCGGCAGTAGGCAGCCACCCGGAGCTTGACCTCCTGGGGATGTTCCGTGGCGTCAATGACAATCACACTTCGCTGCTTTTGTTCCAGGGCGAGACTTCCGGCGGTCAGCAATTCTTTTTCCATGGCAGCAGCCTCCTTCCTTAGCAACACACAATACCACAAACTCTTCCCAATAGCTACTAAAATATGGGAATATCACAGAGAAAAAATCAGATCCGCACCAATCTGTGCGGCAATTCTGACCGCAATTTTCTGAGCTTCCTGTTTGCTGCATGTTCCATTTTTCATCAACTGGCGCAGCAGATTCAGGACGCCACAAAGATCAATATTCTCATTTTTCATATGGTTTCTCCCAATGGGGCCGCTCTGCACAGAGCGGCCCCGTCTCTTCTGAAATTTCGAATCTATGTAAACACTGCCTGTATTTGACACTACTTCCCCAGGCAATCCGGGCAGAAAGCTGAAACTGTGCTTGGCCGCACATCACGGGAATCTCACCCCTCCGAGGATCTCTCCGAGCTGCCCCCATTGCTTGTGGCTGCGGCTGGACAGGAGTACCAACGCTGGCGCTGTCATGGCAAAACAGACCTGCCATAGCCTGCTTTTGGGACAGATGGAACCGCTATGCACCTTGCTTTGGCCGTCATTGATGTGGGATACCCCCACACAGGTGGTCCTGGCGCATCCTCCCATGTCGCTTGCCGGTTTGCTCCCGGCACGTCAGCGGATGTATTTCAGTTTCCGGATATGCAGCTTTCAATGTACACAAGGGGCAAAGAAAAACCCCCTCACTACTAAGCCGGTTTCGTGAGGGGGTTGAGCGGATTTTTCTCAGAATTTGAACATTTTTTTCAGTTGGGCAATCACCCTCCTTTTACGGTCATTGATTGTACGCTGTGGGATGCCAGTCCTCTTGGCCAACTGCCGTTCACTGAGCTCCTCAAAATAGAGCGCATGGATCAGCTCCCGGTCCTGGGGTGGCAGCAGCTCCAAGCACTGATGGAGCCGTTCCTGCAGAATGTGCGCAATGGCCACGTCCTCTACGCAGGCAATATCTGGAGTTGAAAGCATTTCCTCACCCAGTACATCCTCCGTATCCAGTGCATGATAGGAGACAAGGCTGTGCTTCTGGTCCTTCTCCTCCAGGTGCCGTTCACGCCGTTCCATCTTGTAGTACATATGATAGACCGCCTTCGTGACCTCAACGACGGTACCATCCACTTTGATGTAATATACCTTTCTCTCTGCCATATGGCAGACCTCCATTCTTCTGAAATTTGGATGATCAAAATTTCAGAAGAGGAGGTGAGCGGCAGCCAACGCTCGGGCACAGGAATAAGTATTGGCTGGCCCGGCCTGAAAAAGGGGCACAGCTTAGCGCCGGAGGCGCTCTTGCTGTGCCCCAGTAGTATGCTATGGCGTACTCACATTGACACTGACGCCATGAACCAGGAAATAGGTGTTGTCGGAATAGGCTGTGACTAACGTCATCTGATCTATCCCCGGCACGATGGGAAAAGAAACGTCCGCTGCTGAAACAGACTGGAGCTGATCTACCTGATAGGTCAGCGTCCTGCCTAATATGTGGATGTAGAAACGATTTCCTTCCCGGAGGGCATTCAGATCCGTAAACAGTTCAGCCTGAAGATATCCGGAACAGCCAACCAGAACAGGGTGGGTCCCCTCTCCGCCGATGGGATAAGAACTTCCGGGCAGAAGACAGGCTCCCCGCTTGGAGCGCTGCAGTTTCCGTACCGAGAAACACAGGAAACGTTTGGCCAATAGTGGGTAGTTCCAGCACTGCAACAACAGAATTCACATCCGGCAGGATATTGCATCCAACGGCTGCCCAGTTTCCTGTCAGGGCCAGATTGTATGTTGCGGCGGCATGGTGTGCTTTTTCGGATGCAGCCGTATCCATGGATTCGGCATAAGCCAGGTAGGCGTTGGCAATAGCTTCCTGATTTCTGCGGCTGTGCCACCCCATCCATGTGGGGACAGAAGCCAAGACTAAGCCGGTGATTACCGGCAGCAGGCAGAGAAGCGACACAGCAGCGCTCCGCTTTTTCCGTCTGGCCAATTCCATACCACCCAACCCGGCCAGAGCCAGAAAGAAGCCGCCGATGGTAAAAACCGCTGTGAGGTCATGGGCTGCGTGAAGGCGCCCAGCCTCCGGCAGCATAGCTGTCGATGCAGCGGCGGGTAAAGCCATTGCAACCAGAAACAGGATTGTGATGCAGGTTGCCAGCAGACAGCGCGAAAGAAATGGCGTGTGTGTTTTCATGGATTTGATCCTCCAAATGTATGATGGGGTGCTTTTCTGCCTGTTAGCTGAAAAGTCCCCTCATCATTTCAAGGTCATCCAGAAGTCGGATTTAAATACCCCAGGAAGAATTTCTCAAAATTTTCTCCAGATTTCGAAGCCCTCGCCGGATGGACTGCCATACACACTGCACGGTTACATTCTCAGCTGCCGCAATTTCTGAGATTGACCTGTCCAGAAAGAAATACGCAAGAATACGTCTGGACTGCCTTTCCGGCAGCAGCGCCACGGCGTTATGTAGTACCTGGCTGGTGTATTTCTTCTCCAGCAATTCGTCGGAGGATGTATAGAAGAAGGCGGCCTCAAACATGAGACCGCCTCGTTCCATCATATGCTCCACGGAAATTTCACCGCCATGCCGTCTTATCTTGCGCTTCCTGGCCGATTCCGCTTTCCGAGGAGCTTCCAATGTTTCTGCCACATCATCTTGAACTTCCACAATACAGCTATATCTGTAGTAATGGGGATAGTAATTCCGCAGATCGATAATCGCCATATGTTGCCTCCAAATTGAGTCTTGTGTTGTACTCAATCTGAAGGGAGGGCTGCGACAATGGCATGGTATAAGGCACAATGCACGATTCTCTTACAGTGAACTAAAATCTCATAGTTTAAAAAGTGTAACTACAGAATAGCTATAGCCGGCTACAGTGAGCCACAGACCCGAGGTCTGTTGGGCATCACCACAATAATTTCTCCCTATTGTGAGGGTGTGAAATATCGCTTGGAGAGCGTTCTGAGTATAAGTACCCCCCGATGCATCATTTAAGGAATATTCCGGAGACATGAGGCCAGGTGAATGCCCGGCCTTATATCACTTCCAGCTACGGCAAAGGAAAAAATGGCACTGCAGGGCTGGATCAATTGTTTTCCAGCAACCGCATAAGGATGGCAGCGAATTGGGAACAAGCGGCAGTGGGCTTAGGCACAAGCGCGGTGGTATTCATGACTTTGATAATGCCGGCATCAATCGCTGGATCAAAATTTAAAATATCCACCAAGCGATAGCCGTGACCCCAAGGCTCAAAGCTGGCGCTGGTCTTACAATGCAATAAAGTACAGAAAAGCTGGACTATCCCTGCTCTTCTTATCTCGCGTAATTGCGTATCTGCAATATTATTGCTTTTCAGCAACAATGCTAGCACACATCGCCAAAAAATGCAAACATTTTCTGACTACGAAACCCTCAATGTGCGCAGGGTTCTTGCATTTGGAAAAGCCTCAGGGGGCTTAAGACCCAGGCCAGTAATGCGGTCTTTTTGCCTTATAGCAAACTAAACAAACGGTACTTGCCGGTGTGTGATCCACATCAGGCCTCCGGAAAGCCTTTGGCGTTGGATAAAAAAAGAATCTGCCTGAAATTCAGACAGATTCCTAAAAGACTATCTTGGACATGGGCAAGAGTAGGCTGAGTCATTCATCTCCGCTCATATACTCCCTTGCTTGGCGCAAGACAGTGTGAAGGACATTTTGGTTGGTTTCATACCAAAACCGGCCCTCAATGGTTTCCCGAATCAAGAGTCCCTCGGAGTAGAGACTGTTCAGATTCCGGGACACCGTACCCGGGTTCAGGTGCAGATGGGTTACCAGATCCTGCATACGCATGGGGCGGATGGATGTAGCCCGGAGAATGTCCATACGACCGCGATCACTTAACAGCCGGAACGCGCCATAACTCTCCTCAGACATCTGCCCCCTTGCCGCCGGACGCTCCATTCCAGCCGGCACGCCGACGCCCATCAGCACAGACACCGTTTTGCTTTCCTGGCTAGTGCCGCCGGGAGAAATTTGCGCATCAAAAAAGCGGGGGGCGAAAATCAGCGTTTCATATGCCGTCCCGTCATCCACACTGCCACGCTGGCGGAGAAACTCTTTCAGGGAGACAGCGTCCAAAAAGGATTTCCACTCCTCCAGCCATGGCCGCGCCTGCTCCAGCCATGGCTGCAGCAGAGGCTCCAGATTATTCATCACCGGTGTGAGAATTGTCCGCAGCCGTTCCAAATGGTACGCATAATCATACATGGCATCCAGCAGCTGGAGGGAATACTCCCGGGTAATGGGAAGCTCTTGAATCTGACAGGCCAGATTGGTGCGTCCATCTTTTCCGGTACTCTTGATGTCCAGAGAAAACCCATCAATTCCATGGAAGCAGTGCTGTATTTGCCGGAGCGTCCCCCAGGCGCCTTTTAAAAAGTCAAAATAATCCTCCGCTTGGCCCAACTGTATATGGAAGTACAGCAAGATTCTGGCGACGCAAGTGGCGTTAACAGGGGCTTCTTCCATGGGATGGGTCTTGAAATAAAACTGCAGTTCCTCGTCCTCTGGCGACAGATGCCCGCAACACTGCGCCATGATTTTTTCAGCTGCCTCCGATGGGATGCAGTAGGGCCCGGAGCCCACAACCCGCTCCAGCGGAATACCGCTGACATAAGCCCGCAGCAACTCCAGAGCTTCATAAATCAGCATTGGCCGGTCAATGGAATAAGTACTCATAGTCACGCCTCCCAACGCTTTTAGTATATCACATCTAAGCAAAAATGCAATCTCACCTCAACTTCCGTTTCGATTTACGTCCCAATATGGATACACCCCCACGGCGCCCGGAAACGGGCGCTGTGGGGGGAGGCCTGTTAAGACCTCAAAAAGGAGAAAAGTATGAAGCTGGTTGGTTTACAAGCTCAAAAACCGCATGAGAATCTGAGCTGCCTGGGCCCTGGTAGCGGTACCCTTGGGACTGATCGTATCATTGCCCATGCCCTGGAGCAAACCGGTTTCCACGGCCCAAATTACGGCGTCCTTTGCGTAAGCACTGACCAAGTCCGCATCGGCAAAAGCGCTCAAATCACCGGCGGCATGGGTGTCCATCCCGGTCAGCTCCGCATACCGGACGAAAAAGACAACCATCTGCTCTCGGGTCACAGCGGCATTGGGGGCAAACCGCTCTCCAGTGACGCCTTTGGCAACGCCGTTTTCATAGGCCCAGGCGACTGCCTTGGCACAGTAGGAGGTCTCAGTTACATCCGTAAAGGGTGCTGCCATCTCAACCTCGGGTTCGCCAGCCATGCGGTATAGAACGGTAACAAGCTGGCCTCTGGTCATGGAGGTGTTGGGGGCAAACCTACCGTCGCCGATGCCCACCATGAGACCATGGTCCACAACATAGTCAATGCAATTGTGATACCATTTAGAGACGTCCACATCGCTGAAGGAGCTGGATGCGCAGTGAGCTGGAATCAACTCACCCTTGGCCAAAAGCTGACCGCAATCCAGACAATAGGTGTCGCCGGTATAGCCGTCTTCGGTACATGTGGCCTCTTTGGCATCCCGGAGCTCCGTGTTATCATGTGTGCAAACCTTTTCCACAGTCACCTCTGTCTCAAAGCCGCCTGCAGTTCCATCGGTTTCTGCGGCGCGAACGGAAATGGTGGAGGTTTTGCCGTTCCACTGGAAGGTCAGCACCGCAAGAACGCTTCCGGCGGGAAGCGCATCGGCTGCGGCATAGGCCAGGGTCTGTTCATTGTAGGCGTGAAGCTCTACGGGACTGGTAGCGGAGGTCAGGGTCAGGCCCTCACCAGCCTGGATGCTCAGCATCCCGGAGGCTGTATCGGCTTGCGCCCGGATCGTGACGGTGACCGTGTCATCAGTCCTGGAAAGGGTAACGGTCTCAGGCACCTCGGAGAAGACGTCGCTGGACTTCCCAGTAGCCGCCTGCAGTGTGCCTTCCGCCGGAGCCTTTTCCATAGCATTCAGGGATGCAGATTCCTCCATACCCTGTGTTTCCGCGCCGGTCTGAACCCAGTTGGCAGACGCGCCGGCGTATTCCATACCATACATTGCCACACTGGCAAAGCCTTCGATGGTACCCAGGTAGATTGGATGGAAGATCCCTCGGTAAGTTCCGGCAGGCAGTTCATAAGACAGAGCATAAATATCCGTTCCCGCTCCGTTATACCGGAACAGAATGGGAATATTGCCCCGCTCCGCATCTACCAGCAGAGAGTCCTGGTAAATCCCATTGGCATCCTCCTTGGCCCTGGACAGGCCGTCAATGTCCGCATGGCGAATGCCCACAGCCCAGCCACTGGTCAGAGAGGACCATGCCATGGCGCAGATATATACATGTCCCTTGGCATTTACGGCATATACATACTGAGATTTTTCGCTGTTCCCGTCAATGAACGTGGAGCCGGAGCCTACGCCTACGAAGGTATCAGAGCCGGGATCATCGGTAAAGTCAAAGCCCTGGGAATTCAGATCGTTTTTCCGGATGCTGGTGGGGATGGAAAGTCTTGCCTCTGTAATGCCAATCAGGGTGGCATAATTTCTGCTGGCATTATCGCCGGGGCTGTAGAAGGTCATATCGGATGAGCCAATCGCAGCTCCGTTTTTGCCGCCGGAGTTGGCGGGGGTACTCTCTAGGACTGCACCAGTCTCCATGTCAATATTGTGGAGCTTGTGTTCGTCGGAGGTATCCATAACCCACAGGTCATATTCGTCCTGATAGGTGTCCCAGTTAAACTGGGAGCTAACCATGGCGGACTCCACCGTGATGCCGTCAATTTGAGTGCCCTTGGTCACGGTGTTCGTGGTGTTATTGTAAGTAAACAGATAGCTGTTGCCCTCCTCGTCCACACCGACACCCTGGAAGTTGTAAGTCAGCTCCGGTACGGTGACAGTACACTCAGCGTACACGCCAGAATCCAGCTTGCTGGCGCAGCGAATCTTCGCAGAGCCGCTGCTGACGCCGGTGACAAGACCGTCCTCCACAGTGGCAATGCTGTCATCGGAGGAGGACCACACCACGCTCTTGTCCGTCAGGAACCAGGGGCCCACCTGGCAGGTCAGCTGCAGCGTGGCCTGGGGAAGCAAGGTGACGGAACTCTCAGAGAGGTTGACATAGGCGGGCTTGGTGGTGGGTTCGATGACGGTGTCCTCGGTGCCAGCCAGGGGAACGTAGCCGAAAGAAACGTAGGCCGCCTTGGCAATGGGTTGATTGCGCTCGCCCTTTTCCGTGTCCAGGCGGTAAATCAGGGTGTTGCCGTCGCTCACCTCAAAGAGATAGAACCACTTATTGTTTTCATCATAGATAAGCTCAAAGCTATAGTAGTTTTCGCTGAAGGTCTGAATCTCGTTGAAGTTTCGCACATCGTCTGCTGTGAAGCTGCCTAGCTTGGTAGTCTGATCCTGCATCGTCTCCAGATAGGTACAGTAGAAGGTGCCCTCACTGTCGCACTCGATGCTGATTACGTTGTAGGGAAGGCTGGAGACGTATTTGTTCACACCGGTGATGGGGTCAATGCTGTACAGAACCTTGGAGTACCCGATGTAATACAGTAGACCCGTAACCGGGTTGTAGGCCAAGTCTCTGGTGTAGACATTCAGCTCGCCCACCCATTCCACGGAGTTGAAGCTGCCATGCTTGCTGACATAGAGGTCATAACCATCGGTGAAATACGCATAGCCGGGAGCGTATGTGCCGGCGTACATACCGGTCTTGCCCTTGCCCACTTCCACGCTGTCCAGATTGCTCTCGGAGTCAAAGCGGTACCACTGGCCCACCGTGTTCATACCATAGAAAGTAGTGACGGGCTCGTCAGGTGTCTCGGTCCCACTGCCACTGCCGGAGGAGCCGCTGGAGGGCTGCTTGATCTCAATTTCATACACGCTGGTGTTTCCGGCATAGTCCGCAACCGCCAATTGAAACTCATTGCCAATCTCCTGGGTGAGGTCAAATTCCACGGTCTGCTGCTCACCGCGAACAGTCTGGTTTACGGCAGTGCGCTGCAAAACGGCTGTGCCGGTCTTATTCAGCAGCATCACGGCGGCCACATACTCATTATCAATGGCGTTGACCGTGATGTACCGCTCGGTCTTGCCCAGAATCAGGTTGTACTGGCCCTCGCGGTAATATGCGCCGGGCAGGGTTGGTGCGGTGTTGTCCACAGTGGCCGTGATGGAGATGGCGCTGCCCTCACCCAAGGCATCCCAGTCGGTGCTGACTGTACCGGAAGCGGCATCAAAGCTGCAATTATACTCCGTCGCCGCACAGACCTGGATTTTTACCTGAGTTCCCTCAGGTAGGGGGCTGCCAGAGGCGTCCACGGCATACCAGGCGGGCTGAATCCAATAAGAGGCGTTGGACCAGGCGTCATAGGAGGGGATGTAATACATAGAGGAGGCGCCCCCCATCTCCTCACGCATATAAACTTCACCGGTTTCGGCGTTGGAGAAGGAGAAGGCGATGTTCATGGCATTGCGGATCAGGCCAAAGCCGATCACGGCCACTTGGGTCTGGGAGTTGATTGCTACACGCTCCGGCAGATACTCGTCGTCGGTGGCAAAGTTGTTGCCGCCAAAGTAGAACGCATTGGAGGAGCCGGGATAGGCGACGGCAACGAAATTATTGACGGTGCCGGTGTAGGAATCATAGGGGTCCATGTCATAGAGATAGTCGGTGTAGGAGCCGTTGTCAAACATGGAGGCGTCACTCCACCGGCCATAGAAGCCCAGGAAGGGGATAGAATGGGTGGAGGTGACCAAACCCTCTTCATCGGCTACAGCTCTCAGAGTCACATAACCCTCCATGTAAGCACCCACAGGATAGTTCTCGTCCAGATAGGCTTTCACAGAGTCGGGCACCGCCAGGGTTACCTCCACATGGATACTGCCGGAGGCAGGGACGGTGACGGTCTGAGACTGGAGCATTGCCAGGAACAGATGGGCATCATAAGCCGTGACCTGGCCGTCGCCGGACAGGTCTCCCTCCGCGTAAAGCGTGTCCTGGAGGCCTACGGTATAGTCCAGCAAGGTCTGGCCGTCGTTGGCGTTTACTTGGCCGTCGCCGTTGAAGTCACAATGGGCCAGTGTGTCGTTCATAGAGACGGCTTTACCGTCTACTGTGTAAGAAGCTTCCACTCCCAGCTGGGTTAAGGCGTAATCCAGATAGGAGGCGGTGTCCTCAGAACCGAAGGAGGTGGCGCTGCGGGGGCCGTCCTTCAGGTTCTGGGTGTACAGGTCTGCATCAATTGTATAAGCCTGCTGTGCATCTGTCAGATTATACAGGGTAAATCCGAAAGTGTAAACACCTTCCCGGGCAGGGTCATCGCCAAATTCTGCCTTGACTTTTCCATCGTCGTTATCATCCATCAGCACATAACTGGCAGCGGCGAGAACGTCAGCGGCATTGGCAAGACCTGCGCCTTGCTGGATCACGGGGTAAGGCAGGCCAGTTGCCTCGTCGGTAATAGGGGTGGCGGTGGACATCAGGAGACTCTGGGCCAGTTGGCGGGCAGTCAAGCCAGTCTTTTCACTCAGGCCCTCTTGACGGAAGTATTGGGCAAGCAGCGCCGCCAATCCAGTAACCTGAGGCGCCGCCATGGAGGTGCCGGACATGGAGACATATCTGTCCGTAGCGGTCTGAGCGCCATCCACGGAGTATACATTGCCGCCAGGAGCCACGATTTCAGGCTTCAGAGACAAGTCGCCGGGAACACCCCAGGAGCTGAAGTCACTCATAGCGATGCCGCTGGTCTCAGCGGGATAGGTGGAAATTTTCCGGGAGATTACCACGGCACCGGTGGAGCCTTGGGCCGCAATGCGCTGACCTGCGGTCTGGCTAATGCTGACGCAGGGGATGGTGGCAGTGCTGGCAGAAAGATCCATATTGAGGGAGCCGCCCTCATTATTATACACCACACAGGCCACAGCCCCCTGCTGCTGGGCAACGGTTTGCTTGTCCGCAAAGGGAATGGTTCCCCGGGACACCACTACAATCTTGCCTTCCACATCCAGCCCGGCGTAGTCGGCCTCACTGCCGGTGCCGGGAATCATCACATACTCGTAAGCAGTACCAGAGCCGTCATCAGAAAGATCAAGAGTGACCAGCTCCCGGTTGTTGAACAGCTTCTCCGTGAACGCGATGGACATCTCTCCGAAACGCAGGCACAAATCCGTCTGCTTGGCATTGTCGGCGGAGGCGACTGTCAAGGCATTTTCCTGAACGCCGGGACTACCGGCAGTGTCGAAGCTCACATCGTCGGCATACAGCGCTTTGGCAGGGCTGGCGCTGGAGGCTGCCCAGGCACTGTTGTTCCCGGCGGAGATGACAACAACCACACCGGTGTCCGACAGTGCGTCAAAGAACTGCTGATAAACCCCGTTTACCGTGAAGCCGGGGGCAGCGGAGCCCAGGGACAAGTTCACGCTGTCGCAGCCCAGAACAATGGCGTCCTCCACGGCGGCGACATAATCGGAATCATAGGCGCCGCCATTGGTGCCAAAGACCTTCATGACCAGAATTTGCGCGTCTGGTGCAGCTCCTTGGGTGAGGACGGTATCCATCGCTGCTTCATAGGCGCCGTCTTCGATGGGGATGTAACGGTTTGCCGTAGCAATGCCTGCTACATGGGAGCCGTGGCCTCCCTGGGTGTCATTGTCATGGGTCACATCCAGGCTCTTGTCCACATAGTTGAAGCCGAAGGCCACCTTGGAGGAAATGTACAAATTTTCGGCAGTTACAGCTGTGTCAATCTGATGGACATTCAGCTCCGGCAACACCGCTGCGATTTCTGTCTCGTTCAGAAGGTTCAAGCCAGCCAGATATGACTCATATTCCGCTCCTTCTTCCCGGGCATTTTCATGCAAGGCGTATTCAAAAGCGCCTGCGTCAAAGCTCTGGTGGTCAGTGTCCAAGCCAGTATCAACGATGGCGATTCGGGAGCCAGCGCCGGTAAGGCCTGTTTCCCAAAGCTCCTGCGCACCAGTCATCTCGCTGGAACCGATCATGTCGGTTTCCTCCTGGGTGGGCTCATACCTGGTCTCAAGGACCACTTCCTTGACTCCATCCAGTGCCTCAATAGCGGCAATATCTCCATAAGGCACGTTGGCGGAAATCAGATTGGCAATCAGGGTCAGATTCCACTGGACGTCCAGCGGCTCACCATCCAAAACATCTCTGGAAATCGCAGCTTCCATTACTGCCTGGCTTTTTTCCAGACTTTTGCGGTAGGTCGTAACGACTGCATTGGTTCCGATTCCGTCGATGCTGGAAACCTGGTTGAGCGCTGGTGCATCCTCCAGTATAATGGAGACACGGACCATGTCGGAATCCTCATATGTGTTGCTTTGCAGTTCCGGCTCCTGGGGTGTTTCTCCATCCAGCCGCAGCTGTGCGGTCACATCCTGTCCGGAAATTGGGGTCAGCGTGATGCTGTCGTCTTTGGCCGCCAAAGAGACTGGCGCCAGAGACAGAATCATTGCCAGAACCAAAATCCAGGACAACACTCGTCTGCTTGCTCGTTTCATGTGCATACCTCCTGTAATAGTTGTGGGCAGAACGCTTGTAAGCCCCACCCAAAATTTGCCATCCAGCAATATTATTGCTGAATTGCAATTATTTTAACACATGTGTAGGTCCAGCGCAATCATTATTTTTGCCATGCTGGCATTTTTCTGCAAATTGCACATAAGGCGGCCCAACTGTGGATCTTACGTTCTGCTTGAGCTGTGCCCCCTTTTTTGGGAATCGTGGGTGCTTCAGCTGGCTTTTTCTGCTTGATCCACGCCTTTTTTAAATTGCAGTCAAATACTAGAGCCGCTGTGAAGAAGTAAAGACAGATTTCTATGCTTTTGCCCTGGCTTATAGCAAAATAAAATTGCCAGAAAATATCTATATCTCTATAATACACCTAATATTCACAACAAACTGTGCATATTTCGCCAGTCCGTTTTAATGTAAACAGCAAAGAGCTTTTTCCTCCATTGTCCCGGTATCGCTGTTCCGTCTCCAGCAACCCGGCCTTTCGCAAATCCTTCATGGCCCGGCGGACGGTGGATTCGGAGTATTTGAGGTCCC
>OGXX01002323.1_pt1 | contig 17455 bp, 10 predicted proteins | sample 1576301 | NCBI WGS metagenome assembly OGXX01 (sample SAMEA3541469, study PRJEB24748) | human gut metagenome | biome: human gut; feature: human-associated habitat; material: faeces | place: China | collected 2012
AGCGGCACCGCCGTTGTAGACGCAGTCGCAGGTGTATCCAGCCTTGGACAGGCTCAGCCGGATGAGGTTGGCAATGGGCAGCTCATCCTCTACGATCAAAATACGAATCAAAACGCGCTCCCTCCTTTTCTGCCCAGCATACTGCGGCGTGGCATCAAAATGCCATCATTTATTGTAAAGGACTTGCACGAAAAGCACAAGTACGCTATCATTTTACTTACATTTAACATGACGAATCAAAAATTGTGGACTATAATAAGGGTCGTATAAGGAGGGATTCCTTTGATTTATTTGGTAGAGGATGACACCAATATCGACGATGATCTTGAAATTTTAGACGCAGAAGACCAATCGGAGAACCAGGTGATAGAAAATGTCGCCGATTTTGGAGAATATGGTGAAGAGAATACCGGAGAGTCAGAGATTTTCCAGGTAGTTGAAGATATGCCGAGTTTCCCGGGTGGTAATGTATCGAAATGGATTGCGAAGAATGTAAAATATCCGGTTCTGGCCATGGAAAACGGTATTCAGGGGAAAGTTTTCATTCAGTTCGTGATCGAGAGAGACGGTTCTATTACCGACGTAAAAGTAGCGAGAGGAGTAGATGCCTCTTTGGATAAGGAAGCTGTACGTGTTGTGCAGTCGATGCCGAAATGGAAACCAGGTATGCAGAAAGGTCAGCCTGTGCGTGTGAAATATACGGTTCCCGTCACTTTCAGACTAGACGGTAAAGATACCAAATCAAATGAAGCACGTCATTTGGAGTTGAAGACAGACACTGTTTTTCAAGAAAATCCATTGCGGATAGGTAAGGAAACTTTTTCGTTGAAAGATTGGAAGGAGAAACCATTGCTTATAGTTGATGGGATAGAAAAGCCTTATAGTCAAATGGAAAAAATGAATTCTTCGGACATTGAATCTATTTCGGTGTTGAAGGATGCGGCAGGTACTGCCATTTATGGAGCCAAAGCCAAGAATGGCGTGATATTGATTACCACAAAGAAACAATAAGAATAAAGATATGAAAAAATTTGTAACACTGCTGCTATGTATGCTCCCCGTTTCGTTGTTTGCCCAGGTGAATGATGGAATTCGTCAGGCAATGGATAATTATGATTATGAGACAGTAGTTACGCTGATAGAACCCGATTGTCAGGATTCTTTATTGCTGATTACCAAAGCTCAGGCGCTGAAAGCGATGAACCGTTATCCGGAAGCCATAGGGGTATTGAACTCTCTTATCTTGAAAGACAGCACAAACACAAAAGTTTTGATCGACCTTGCCGAGTGTTACAAATTGACGGGTAACTCCCGTCGGGCGGCCAACTGTTATCAGAAGGCAATGAATTTGCAACCGGAAAATAAATTTTTCCGGTTGCAGTTCATACGCTCTTTATTAGCTTCCGAAGATTATGAAGAAGCGCGTACGGCTTGTCATGGCTGGTTGGAACGCGATTCCTTGTCGGCCACCGGATACAAATATCTGGGACAGGCATACGAGGGATTGCAGGATGCCGCCAGTGCCTTCATCAGTTATAACATAGCCTATCGGCGTGATTCGTTGGATGCCCAGACAGTGGCACGCATTGCCGGTATTTTTAATAACAATCAGCAGTTTAAAGATGCTGTTGATGTGACGGAAGTTTATCGTTTGTCCGATACCACCAATATAGATGTGAACCGCCAGAATGCGAAGGCTTATTGTATGCTGAAAGAGTACGGAACGGCGGTAAAACGCTATGAGTCATTAAAAGAACTGGGTGATCGTAGTTTTCTCACTCTTTACTATTTAGGTGTATCCCATTATGGGGATAACTGGTTTTACGGTGCATACGATAATCTGAAAGAAGCTTATCAAAAAAATCCGATGGATGTGAATGTGCTCTATTATCTGGCAAAAGCTTCGGCACGCACTTCCTGGAAAAAGGAAGGTGTGGAATATATGGAAGAAGCCTTCCGCATAGCAGTTCCTTCTGATAGTATGATGGTACGTCTTTATGACGGGTTGGTAGAATGTTACGATTATGCGGGGGATACAAAGAAAGAGGTGGAAGCCTTGGAGAAGTTATATATTTATACAAAGAAAAACTCCATTCTTTATAAAATAGCCTGTCTCTATGATTGGAAAGAAGATGAGAAGAATGCCATTCGCTATTATAGGAAATACATGGCTACAGTTCCCGAAGATCAGCGTTATGCCTTGGACGAAGACGGGAACCCGGTGGAAGACCGCATAACACTTTACCAGCAGGCATGGAAACGTATTAAAAAAATAAAGGAGGAAGGTTTCTTTAGAGGTGATATTCCGACAAAGTCATTTCCTGTAGAGAAAAAAGATACGTTGGCACTTCGTCATGCAAAATAACGGAAGTCATTTATATAAAAGTAAGAATATATGAAGAAAATTTTAGCTTTGGCACTCTTTGCAGTGGCTCTAGTATCATGCCGGCAAACTATGCAGACCGATGGCTTTAAACTATCCGGTCATTTGGAAGGGCTTCAGGTTGGAGATACTCTTTTTCTTAAAACTTTTTTATTGCCCGATTGGAAAGAAGACGGGACAGATACCATATTGGTGGAAAAGGAGGGGATTTTCTCGGCTTTTATTCCTATGGAACATACTACTTTTTATTTATTGACGCATCAGCCTAAAGTGGGTGAACCGTTACGGAGTTGTATTCGCGGAGCTGAGATTATAGCTCGCGTAGGTGATGATATAAAACTGGAAGGGTCTTTGGATTACTTGGGTGCGGTTCGTCATTCGGGTGGTTTTTATGACAATTCGTTGGTGGCTAGGTATGATAGCCTGACTGCGTCTTCCAATACTGAAATGATTGATATCTTCAGTCAGATACTGAAATATCAGGATACAAAGCAAAATGATAGTGTGGCAAAATACGGGCAAATGTATAATGAATATCATCGTCCGCTAATGCTGAAGACTGTTCGTGATAGTCTGGCATTGAAAGTGAATGATATGGAATATGCCGCTTTTATGTATGCATCCGCTTTTGTTTTTGATGCTACTTATAAGGATGTGAAAGAGCGTTTGGCACAATTTACTCCAGAGATTCAAAATTCATATTTTGGACAAATACTTGACAAGCAATTGCTTGTATTGAAGAATATTGAAGTAGGCTTTGCGCCAGCGGAGTTTACAGTGACAGATAAAGACGGCCGGAAAGTGTCTTTGTCTGATTATAAAGGCAAATATGTGTTGATTTATCATTGGGGATTATGTCCTGGTACTTTTTGGGTAAATCCTAAAATAACGGATCTCTATCAAAAATATCATGAAAAAGGTTTGGAGGTATTGGGATTTACCCGTGATGATTTGTTGAAATCGTTGCAGGGAAGTTCTGAAGAGTTTAAGAAAGATGAACGGGTACAGGGATTGCTAAGCCATCCGTGGACTACAGTTTACACAGAGGATGAGGGCAATGGCTTTATAGTGAAAGACCTTTATTTTTCAGGAGTTCCCATTCTTATGTTAATCTCTCCGGATGGTATTACTTTGGCCCGTGGATATACAAAGGCATACGAAGAAGTAAAGAATCTTTTGGATTGGAACTTGGGAAATAAGTAAGTATGTTTAAAAAAAATACAATGAAAAACTTTGGTATTTTACTGCTTGCTATGGTGAGTTGCTGCCTTTTGCAGGCAAAAGACAGGGTGGTTAAACAGCCGCCTTTCATCGCTCGTAGCTCTTCTGCTATCGAGATAGACAGAGTGGTGGTTTCGGATACGGCAACCGTATTGGATGTAAAAGCCTTTTTCCGTCCTCATAATTGGATTCAGATAAGTAATGAAAGTTATTTGTTGGCTGATAATGGAGAGAAGTATCCGATTCGTTCCGGTAATGGAATTACCTTGGGCGAAAAATTTTGGATGCCCGATAGCGGTGAAGCTTCTTTTAGTCTTATTTTTCCGTTATTGCCCCCTACAGTGAAAGTGATTGATTTCATTGAGAGCGATTGTGAGGACTGTTTCAAGGTATGGGGAATCCATTTGGATGGTAAATTACCGGAATTGGATTTATCGGATGATGTGAAGAAACAGAAATTGAATTACGCTGAACCGTTGCCTAAGGCTGAATTGAAAGATGGCAAATCAGTGATAACCGGTCGTTTGTTAGACTATGAGAAGCACTATGCACTTCCGTTTTCTTGTAGGACTTGTGATTTGTTGACGGCAAAATTTGAGGATACTGAAATAAAGGTGAATGAAGACGGAACATTTCGGACAGAGATTGAACTTTGTGCTCCGACTACGGTCAGTTTTTCTGTGGGACGTGATATTTATTTTGACGTCTTTTTGGTTCCCGGTGGTGAATTGGATATGGCTGTCAACTTGCGTGAGTTGAGTCGTTCTGAAAGCAAATTGTTGAAAGGCAAGCGTGCTGGTGGAAAGAAAGTCTATTTTTCAGGTACCATGGCGGCTTTGAATGATGAAATGATAACCGATGATGAACATTTGATGGATGTATGGGGAATGGTTCATTGGAATATGAATGATTTATATAATATGACTGCCGGTCAGTATAAAGCTTATTGGTTGAAAAAATATGAAGAAACCAAATCCGCTATCTGTTCCGATAAGAAAAGAAGTCAGGCATACCGGGAGCTTTTATTGGCTCAGAATGATTTGCTTTGTACTTTGACATTGACCCGTGTAAGTTCTAATTTAGCCTATGCTTATGTGCAGTGCAGTGGATTACCGGCTCGTGAAGCTTATCAAAAGTTTAAACAACCGGAATTGAGTGATGATTTCTATGACTATATCCGGCAGTTGAATATACTGAACTCGCCTGTCATGCTTTATGCCAATGGTTATGCTGATTTGGTAAGGGGAATGGGCTATCTGAGGGTGAAGATGGATGATGAGTTGAGTGATATATTTGCGTTTATTCTCTCTTCCGATAAAGTTTCTGCTGAAGATGCTAAGATAATACGTGAGTTCAAGGCTGATACAGATACCGGAAAAACATCTGTCTATCAGGAAAAAATGGGCGAATTGCGAATAAAATACGATGAATTGTTTAAAGAATTCAGTTCTATGCAGCAAGATTATATTTTGAAAAAGATTATAGCCGGATATTTGGGCACAGATCAAGGACTTTTTTTCGACTTGCAGAAAATGATGAAATATGCTCAGAAAATCAGTGACTTCACTCCATTGACTGTACATGATTTTGAGGAGATACGGAAGATGAGTGACCCTTATTATCTCGGCAGACTGACAAAGATGAACAACCGTCTTTTGGAAACGATTGAAGCTAATAAGAAAAAGAAAGGTTATACCGTTAATGAATCCGGAGAAGTAAAAGATGAAGATTTATTTTATTCCATCATTTCTAAATTTAAGGGTAAGGTGATTTTGGTTGATTTCTGGGCAACTTGGTGCGGTCCTTGCAAAATGGCTATGAAACAGATGAAACCGATGAAGAAAGATCTTGAAGGTAAAGATATTGTATATGTTTTTATTGCCGGAGAGAACTCGCCCAAAGAAACGTGGGATAACATGATTCCGGATATTCATGGAGAGCATTACCGGGTAACGGCGGCTCAATGGAAATACTTGAGCAAGCAGTTCAGCATACAGGGCGTTCCGACTTATATTATTGTTGATAAGGAGGGGGCTGTTATTCAAAAACACACCGGTTTTCCGGGGGTGGATACCGTAAAAAAAGAATTAATGAAAGCATTGGAGAAATAAAGAACGTGTTCGTTCTGCAAGAATAAAATGAATAAGAATCTGTAGATGCTGTTGGGAAGTAAGCATTTACAGATTCTTTTTTTTGATTGCATCTTTTCTTTGGCTATATTGATTACAGATTTTCTCCGCTGATTTATTGGGTGGCTTTTCATAATGTAGAAATCTGACTTTCTATGATGTTTTTTTTCTTTGTTTAAAAAATAAAATAATATTGCTTCTTTTCTTAACTATTAATAATATATTTGTGCAGATTTTGTATGCGATGTCGGAAAAAGAACTGATTATATTATTAAAAAATGGAGATGAAAAGGCATTTACAACTTTGTATAGATTGTATTGGTCTAAAGTTTATAATTTCTCTCGTCTGTATTTGTCTTCCATAACAGAAGTTGAGGAAGTGGTGCAGGAAGTGTTTGTGAAAGTGTGGGAGACACGTGATTTTTTACGTGCGGATGATAATTTTAAGGGATATCTTTTTATTATTACACGCAATCTTATTTTTAATCAGTTTCGTAAAAGTTTCAATGAGAATGCCTATAAACTTACGGTGTTGAGTGCTGCAATGGATTATTATGATATGGAAGATGAGCTAAGTGCAGCTGATTTAAAAGAATTTATTAAAAGGATGGTGGGTGAGTTGCCACCTCGTCAACAAGAAGTTTTTAAGATGAGTCGTGATGAACATCTGACCTACAAAGAAATTGCTACTCGGTTGAATATCAGTGAGAAAACAGTAGAACGACATATTAATGAAGCAATCAAGTTCTTAAAGAAGAACATTATGCTTTATCTGATTTTTATCTTTTAAATAATCATAGTTTATTTTTTTTTAGCAAAAATGTATCCTTGCATTGGGGGTATGTCTTTTTTGGCGTGTATTTATAGTAAGTACAGGGGAAATTTATGGATGAATTTCCGTAGGGTATCAAATAAAGGATGAAAACAAAGAACGAAGATATTATAAAAAAGCTGTTTGAAAGCAAATGCTCTTTAAGCCCGGAGGAGCGTGCGGCATTGAATAACTATGAATATGTAAATGATACTTTTCATAGACAATGGGAAGAAATGTCCGAAGAGGCAGTGGATTTGGTGAGGGAAGAAAAGATACTGAATGGTATTATGAAGAAAGTAAGAGGGCGGAGGTTTCCTTTTATAAAGAAATCCTTTTATAAATATGGAATGGCTGCGATGATTGCAGTATGTATGGTGCTTTCAGCTTTGTTGTTGATGAAAAATAGTGGTGAAGAAATTATATATGTAGTGAATACCGGATACCAATCAATGGATTCCGTGAGATTGGCTGATGGTACAAAGGTTATGTTGAATGCAGGCAGCCGGCTTACTTATCCAAAAGAGTTTTCTGGGGAGAAAAGGGAAGTACAGCTTTCGGGACAAGCCTTTTTTGAAGTGACGCCTGATAAAACACACCCTTTTGTTGTAAAAACCCAGAAAATGGACGTGACTGTGTTGGGTACTTCTTTTGAAGTATTTAGTTATGATGGTGATGAGGAGGGCGAAACTGTATTGTTGACTGGAAAAGTAAAAGTGGAAGTACTTGAAAGTAATCAACAGAAAGGCGGAAGTTATGTTTTGAAACCGAACGAAAAGTTGACATATAGCAAGACTGATGGCATTAGTCTCACTACTATTGACGCGGATGCTTATTCATCTTGGCGGCAAGGAAAAAGAATGAGCTTTAAAAATGAGACATTAGAGATGATTTTGGAACGGTTGGAAAAATGGTATGGACAAAAGATTGAATGTGCCCCCCATATTGCCAGACATTATCGCTTTACTTTTACGATGCACAGCGAATCATTGGATTTGATTTTGAATTATATTTCACACAGTGCGCCATTAAATTATAGATTAATAAGTAATGATCATTATATCATAGAAGAAATGAAATAGTAATTATAAAAATGATAGTATGAAAAACAATTGTGAAAACTACTGTAGACAGGCTTGACTATCCATAGCCTCTATCACTGTATTTTGAAAATCATGTTGATTTTAGTCTAATAAAGAATTATGTATTTATGAAAAAAACGAACCAGCGGTTATTTTATCCGCAAAAAGTAAAAAGGCAACTTTTTTGTGCCTTAGTGGCGTGTGCTGTTTGTGCAATACCTGTTAATGCCCAATCTGGTACCATCTCATTGAATAAGTCAAATGTTTCCATGCATACGATTATGCAGGAAGTGGAAGGACAAAGTGACTATACTTTTTTCTATAATGACAATCAGATCAAACTGGACAAAAAGGTTTCAGTAAAGGCTCAGAATGCTACTATTGAACAAGTCTTGGCCCAGATGTTTAAAAATTCTGGTTATACTTATAAGATAGTAAATAATCAGATCATTGTGTCAAAGGCGAATGCCGTGGCTGCTGTAGAAAAACAACAACAGCAGCAGGCAAAGAAAGTGACCGGTTGTGTGAAAGATGCTTTGGGAGAGCCTATCATCGGTGCTTCTGTAGTAGAGAAAGGGGCTCCGACCAATGGTACGATTACCGATTTCGATGGTAACTTTACATTGACAGTCTCGGGTAATGAATTGCAGATTAGCTATATCGGCTATCTTCCTCAAGTGGTAAAAGTGCAATCTGGAGTTACTTCTTATAATGTAACGTTGAAAGAAGACACGAAAACACTGGATGAAGTGGTAGTGATTGGTTACGGTACTCAAAAGAAAGTAAACTTGACCGGTGCTGTTGCTTCTGTCAGTACAGATGATATCAAAGACCGTGTGCAGACTAATGTTTTGTCTGCCGTACAAGGAACCGTTCCCGGTGTAACTATTATTTCTCGTCCGGGTTCAACACCTTCTATTAATTTCCGTGGTCGTGGTAATTTGGGAACTTCTGCTCCATTATATGTGATCGATGGTGCTATTGCAGATGCTACGGTATTTTCCAATCTTGATCCGAACACGATTGAGTCAATTTCATTCTTGAAAGATGCTGCTTCCTCGGCCATTTACGGTTCTCGTGCAGCCTATGGAGTTGTATTGGTTACGACTAAAGGAGGAAAGGCAGAGAAAATGAATGTGGCTTATAGTGGATATGTCGGAGTCAAAACTCCGACTTATTTACCGGATGTCCTTGATTCATGGGATTATGCGACCTTATTAAATGAAGCTAAATATAACGCCAATCCTTCAGGAGGAAAAAATCAGGCTTATACGAATGAAGAAATCGGATGGTTTAGAGATGGCAGCAATCCCGATTACTATCCAAATACGAATTGGGCTGATCTGGTATTGGACAAACATGTGCTGACTACCCAACATTCTTTGAACTTTAGCGGAGGCAGTGAGAAAGTACGTTTCTTTAGCAGTGTGGGCTATGTATTTAATGATAATTTCATGCCGGGGGGTACTGACGATCGTTATAATCTGAATCTTAACCTTCAAAGTGATGTCACCAAATGGCTGACTTTGAAAACCGGAGTGAAGTATATTCGTAATAGTTCCGATACAAAAAACGGCACTCCATGGATTGCCAATTTTGTTTTGGTTCCTTCTATTATGGTGGCTCAGCAGTCTAATGGCGAATGGGGTAGTATAGCCGGAGGTAAGGATGCAACACAAACCTTTATGAATAGTAATCCACTCCGTACGCTTAGTTTTGACAACTGGAGCAAAAGTACTACGGAAAATACCATGTATGATTTGGGTTTTGATTTGAAACCTATTGAGAACTTGGTCATTTCGGGACAATTGGATTATAAGCGTTATGAATATAAAAGCAAGAGTTATTCGGCTGAGTATCCTGAAGTAGTACATTTTGAAACAGGAAAGGAAATTCCCGGTACGGGCAACAGTAGTCCGAACTCAATGAGTATGTATTGGATCAGCAACAGCAATATGATGACTACTCTTACTGCCAAGTATGATTTGAAACTGGGACAACATGCGGTGAATTTTCTGGTTGGTACATCCTACGAGCATTATAAGTATGAACGGTTATATAGTAAACGAACAGATTTTGTAAGCGATGGTCTGGAAGATATAGAACAAGGTAATAATATTTCAAAAGATTTACCTGATGGACGTGGTATTGTGGAGAGCAAAATGCTTTCTTACTTTGGTCGTATAAACTATTCATATAAAGACCGTTACTTGTTTGAAGCCAATCTTCGTGCTGATGCTTCCTCGCGTTTCCATAAGGACAACCGTTGGGGATGGTTCCCTTCTTTCTCCGCCGGATGGCGTATCAGCGAAGAATCGTTCATGAAACCGATAGCTTGGCTGAATAACTTGAAACTGAGAGCTTCGTATGGTACGTTGGGTAATATCAACAATGTAGGATATTATGACTATTTTGAATTGCTGAGCAGCAATGCAAATTATAATTTTAATGATGAGCCGGTGAAGGGGGTGCTTGAAGCGCAGATTACTAACAAGACTTTGGGTTGGGAGACTGTAGCTTTGGCGGACTTCGGTTTGGATGTAGATTTGTTCGATAATAAACTAAGTGTGACTGCCGATTATTATATCAAAAATACTAAAGATATCTTGTTGGGCTATAACGTTCCGGCAGAAACGGGTATTTGGACAAAACCGGTTATGAATTTGGCCAAAGTCCGTAATACAGGTTTTGAATTGGCAGCAACCTACCGCAATAAGATTGGTGACCTGTCTTATTCTGTAAGTGGTAACATTGCTACTAATAACAATGAAATCGTAACCTTGGCCGGATCAGACAATATGATACAGAATGGTGGAGATGTAGTCAGATATATTCTGAAAGAAGGAGAAGCCATCGGTTCTTATTATGGCCTGGAAACGGATGGACTGTATACCCAGGAAGAGATTGATGCGGGACATTATTATAAATACGGACGCAAGCCTAATGCCGGTGACATTAAGTATGTACCCCAGCGTGAAAATGTGGAATGGGGAGATGACATTACCGATGATGACCGCACTATTATTGGCAAAGATGTACCCGATTTTACTTATGGTATAAATATCAATTTGCAATGGAAGAATTTTGAATTGTCGGCATTTGGCCAAGGCGTTTCCGGTACCAGTGTGGCTTTTGAGTCAGAACAGGTGTTTGCCTTTATGTTGAATTCTAATCCGAGAAAGTATCATTTAAGTCGTTGGAATGAAGATAATCCGAATCCAAATGCAGCATGTCCCCGTTTGTATGGAGGTAATTACTATGATGAATATAATAAGCATTTCTCTGATTACCAGTTGTTTGATGCCGATTACTTCCGTATTAAGACCATCAGCTTGGGATATATGGTTCCGAAGGATGCGGTAACTCGTTGGGGATTGTCTTCCCTTAAATTCTTCCTTACCGGCGAGAACTTGTTTACCTTCCGTGCCGACAAAGACATGAAAGACTTTGATCCCGAATCCTCTACCGGACGTGGTATCAGTGCTTTTGGTGCTAAATCTGTAGCCTTTGGTGTTAACGTATCATTCTAATTCAAAAAAATAAAATTATGAAATTCAACATTAAATATATCACATTTTCTGCACTGCTGTGTGCATCTATGGTTTCATGTGATTTGGACGTTGTTCCACCTTCTGATATATCTACCGAGACTTTCTGGAAAAACGAGAAAGATGCTTGGAATGGATTGAACGCGTTGTATGCAGAACTCCCGGGCATGGATATCTGGGATGAAATGTATACCGATAACGCGCATAGCCATAAACCGTGGGAAGGTCCCTATGAGTTGGTACAAACCAATGGTATCACGGCAGGGAATGATTTTGGTTATGGTTATAGTACAGTCCGCATAGCCAATAATTTTATCATCAATGTAGATAAATGTGATATCAGTGAAGGACTGAAGGAACGTATGAAGGCAGAAGCCCGTTTCTTCCGTGCCTGGCAGTATTTACAACTGACTACGAAGTTTGGCAAGGCCTATCTTTTTACTGATGTGCCCGAATATAATGCACCTTATGCAAAACGCGATCCGGCAGAAAAAGTACAGGCTTTTATTTTGAGCGAGCTGAATGAAATAGCCGAAATACTTCCTGATGAATATGATGGCAGTTATTTGTATGAGTCAAGCCGTATTACCCGTGCCGCTGCTTTGGCTTTGCGTGCCCGCGCTGCCCTTTATTTCGGTAACTATATAGAGGCTGAGGCTTCTGCCGGCAAAGTGATATCGGAAGGACATCATTCCTTGTTCCGTGTAACTTCTTTGAATGCGGCACAACAGCAGGAAGCTGATGAAATGGAGAAATATATTGATTTTGCTGAAGTGGGTATTGACAAAGACAAGTTTGTAAAAGGATTGTTCAGTTATGAAACCTTGTGGCACAAAGAGAATGCCAATCCGGGTAATCCTGAATATATCCTGACACGTGAATACATGGCAGATGATAATAACTGTGATTGGACTCGTTATACATATATTCGTCCCAGTCAGATGGGATCTGGATACTCTTCTTTTGAGCCCATGCAGGATCTGGTGGATGCCTATTGGAGCATTGATGGAAAAACTCTTCCTGAAATTCCTTCCGAAGAAACCAGACGTGCACGTTTTGCCGATATGTGGATGAAGTATTTTGCAGAGCCGGTGGGAGAAACTTATAAATCGGTTGCTCCGGCAGTGTTCCGTGAAAAGGTGCCTACATTGGACATCAAGTCAATCCCTTATATGCAGGAGTTCCGTAATCGTGACAGCCGTTTGTATGCTTCTATTTTATTTCCATTGAAAGGATGGCAGGAAACGGACTTCTCCGGTGATTTCTATTATATGTGGGATCCTTTGAAAGCCGGATCAGATGGAAATGAATCTTGGACCGGATATAATTACCGTAAGTTGGTTTCTCTTACTCCTTATCAAGGTTGGCAGAGTGTGGAGGATTATCCGATCATTCGCTATGCTGAGGTTTTGTTGACTTATGCTGAAGCTCGTGTACAAAATAATGGTTGGGATGAAAAAGTTCAGCATGCTTTGAATGATTTGCGCGACCGTTGCGGTATGCCCAATGTTCCGAACAGTCTGTCAAAAGATGCGGCTCTTGAGTTGGTACGCAATGAGCGTCGTATTGAGCTGGCAGCCGAAGGTCATCGTTACGATGATATACGTCGTTACGGATTGGAATATTGTCGTGAGGCGATGAATGGCGAAAGTACAGCACCTTGTGGAGGATTTGATCCGGTGAAAAAAGAATGGCAAAAATATGTTGTAATAGATAAAGTATGGGGAGATCGTTTGCTCCTGATGCCTATTCCGACTTCTGCCATGGACGTGAATCCGCTGTTGAAAGATGACCAAAACCCTGGATACTAATGTTTTCTGTTTTCTTCAACTTTTTTGAATAAACAATGAAAAAGGCTTGTTTTTCCATGTCCAATGGACAGCAAGCCTTTGTTTATCCTTCTGAATGACAATGAATGGAAATACATGGATTCTAAAAAAATCACTTCCACTAGGGGGGGGGAAGGTCCTTTATAGGCGTATTTATTATGTGTTCGTGCATAAACCGATTCATTTATTATTTATTTATAAAACAATTATCATGAAAAAAATCAAACTATTACTCGTAGCCGGCGCATGTGTTGTGCTGAGTGCATGTTCACCTCAGGCTCCTACTGTTCATACGACCGATAAAGGTACGCAATGGGAGTGGAACGAGGGAACTATTGTTGTAAAAAGCCCCGAACGTCCTGCCGGACAAAAAAGCGTGATCGGACTTACTGCTCCTAAAATGGAGGTGGTGCGTGTAGGCTTTGTTGGCTTGGGAATGCGTGGTCCCGGAGCTGTATCGCGTTTCACCCATATTCCCGGCACCCAAATCGTGGCGCTTTGTGATTATGACCCTAAACGTGCGGAAGCATGCCAGAACATTTTAAAGAAAGCTTCTATGCCGAAAGCGGCAATCTACTCGGGTGAGACAGGTTACGAGGAACTTTGTAAACGTGATGATATTGATTTGGTATATATCGCCGCAGACTGGTTGCACCACTTCCCCATTGCCAAATGTGCATTGGAGAACGGCAAGCACGTAGCCATCGAGGTACCTTCTGCCATGAACCTGCAGGAATGCTGGGATCTTGTCAACTTGAGCGAGACAACACGCAAGCACTGCTTCATTCTGGAAAACTGCTGCTATGACTGGTTTGAGATGAATACGCTGAACATGGCGCAGAACGGTGTGTTCGGTGAGGTAATCCGCGCACAAGGAGCTTACATCCACAACCTCAGCGATTTCTGGGATTATTACTGGAAAAACGGTGAAAACGATAAACTGGGCTGGCGTCTGGAATTCAATATGCGTCATCGTGGTGATGTGTATGCTACACACGGCCTTGGCCCTGTGGCACAAGTTTTGGATATTCACCGTGGCGACCGTATGAAGACACTGACTGCCATGGATACCAAATCAGTAGTAGGAAAAGGATTGGTAGAAGCCAAAACAGGTTCAGAATGCACTAATTTCCGTAATGGAGATCACACTACGACTATGATTCGTACCGAAAACGGTAAAGTGATCGAAATACAACACAATGTAATGACTCCGCAACCCTATAACCGTTTGTATCAATTGACAGGTGTGAAAGGGTTCGCCAACAAATATCCTACAGAAGGCTACGCATTGGGAGCTGATCAGCTGAGTGCTTCAGGAGTACAACCCAAGGTGGACAATCTCAGCTCACACGGATTCCTGCCACAAGCTGAAATGGATGCTTTGGTTGAGAAATACCAGCACCCTATTCTGAAGAAGTATGGTGAAATAGCCAAAGAGGTAGGCGGACACGGGGGTATGGACTTTATCATGGACAGCCGTCTGGTATATTGTTTGCAGAATGGTCTGCCTCTGGATATGGATGTGTATGACCTTGCCGAGTGGTGCGCACTGGCCGAACTGGGTGAGATATCTATGGACAATAACTGCGCTGCCGTAGAGTTCCCCGACTTCACTCGTGGAGAATGGAACGTGGTGAAAGGCTACAAGCACGCTTATGCAAGCCCGGAAGAAGAGCAGGCAAGTATGGAAAAAGCCAAAGCATTCACCGCTAAACTGAAAGAACAGGGAGCCAAAGAGTGGGCGACGGAAGCTGACAAATAATGTAGCATTTAAGTGAAGTGTATCGAGTTTATGTTGTTCTTAAGCATCTGCTCCAGACTGGAGGACGGGTGGTGTGGATGCTTGGAACAAGGTGAAAGGATATCATGACACTTTCTAAAATAATTTTATAACATTCTATTTAAAAATAGTAACAAGGATAAGGAAAGGGGGAGTGCAGCTGGGCTGCATTTCCTCTTTGCTATTATTAGAAAGACGTTGCTTTCAAGCCTTTTTCATGCTTGTGTTTTGTTTCAAGTCTATGTTAAAAGAATTTAAACAAATCTGATTAATAGATTGGGCTATTTCCTTTCACTGTATCTTTAAACTTCAATACGATTAATTCTTAATTCTAACTGAAAATGAAATTATTATCTGTTTTATCATTGAGTCTGGTGTTATCGTGCACCACTCTTTCTGCTCAGAAAGTCTATGAAATCTCTGCTTTCGGTCTGAAAGCCAATAGCAGTAAAAATGCCTCTCCGGTTCTTCAAAAAGCGCTTGCCAAGATAAAGGCGGAATATAAGGAAGGTGAGAAGGTAATCCTCCGTTTTCCCGAAGGGCGTTATGAATTTCATGAAAAAGGAGCCGCTGTGCGCGAGTATTATATTTCCAATCACGACCAAACGAATCCCAAGAAAGTAGGTATCGCATTAGAGGACATGAAGAATCTGACATTAGACGGGCAAGGTTCCGAATTTGTATTTCACGGCAGGATGTTGCCTGTTTCCTTGTTGCGTTCCGAAAACTGTCTGTTAAAGAACTTCAGCATCGATTTCGAGAACCCCCATATTGCCCAGGTGAAGATCGTAGAAAACGATCCGCAGGATGGAATTGTTTTTGAACCGGCTCCGTGGGTCGATTATCGCATTGCTAAAGATTCCATATTCGAGGCTTATGGTGAAGGATGGACCATGAGACACTCGTGGGGAATTGCTTTTGACGGGGATACCAAACATCTGGTTTACAATACCAGTGACATAGGTTGTCCGACGAAAGGAGCCAGTGAGGTGGCTCCGCGCCGTATCCATGCTCCGGGGTGGAAAGATGCCCGCCTGGTGCCGGGGACAGTGGTGGCCATGCGTGGCTGGGGACGTCCTACACCCGGTATATTCCTTTCCCATGATGTCAATACAACGATTGAGAATGTGAAGGTACATTATGCGGAAGGCATGGGATTGTTGGCACAGCTTTGTGAAAATATTACACTTGAGAAATTTGGCGTATGTTTGAAAGGGGATGCCGATCCGCGTTATTTTACCACGCAGGCAGATGCGACCCATTTTTCCGGTTGTAAGGGTAAGATTGTGTCTTGCAACGGGTTGTATGAGGGGATGATGGATGATGCCATCAATGTACATGGCACTTATTTGAAAGTGGTGAAACGGGTGGACGACCGTACCTTGGTGGGCCGCTATATGCATGGTCAGTCGTGGGGATTCGAGTGGGGATGCCCGGGTGATGAGGTGCAGTTTATCCGTTCGAATACGATGGAACTGGTCGGAAAACAGAATAAGATCATTTCTATCCGTCCTTATGACAAAGAACAGACCGAAGGCGCGCGAGAGTTCCTGATTACGTTTCAGGAACCGGTAGACCAGGTAATTAATGAACAAAGTGGTTTCGGAATAGAGAACCTCACATGGACTCCTGAAGTTTTGTTTTCCGGCAATGTGATCCGTAATAACCGTGCACGCGGTTCTTTGTTCAGTACCCCGCGCAAGACTATCGTCGAGAATAACTTGTTTGACCATACTTCGGGGGCTGCTATTCTGCTTTGCGGCGATTGCAACGGTTGGTTTGAGACCGGTGCCTGCCGTCATGTCATTATCCGTAAGAACCGTTTTGTAAACGCGCTGACTAATCTGTTCCAGTTTACCAATGCGGTTATCTCCATCTATCCGGAGATTCCCGACCTGAAGGGACAGCAGCAATATTTCCACGGCGGACCCGAGGGTGGCATTGTGATTGAAGACAATGAGTTTGAAACCTTCGACGCTCCTATTCTTTATGCCAAGTCTGTCGATGGGTTGGTCTTCCGCAATAACACCATTAAGTTGAATACGGAATACAAACCGTTCCATCCTAACCGGAACCGCTTCTGGCTGGAAAGGGTGACGAATGTGACGATTGCCGAATAAATATTTTCCCCTTGTTTGCAGAGATGTAGTTACAGGCGGAAGAAAGTCTGAATAGTAAGATTAGATAAAGTTATCAGCTGTAAGGGTGGAAATTTCCTCCTTTACAGCTGATTTTTTTATCGGTCTTATCTTATTGTTTTTTCCCTGTCAGTTTCATGAATCCTAGCCTTGTTGTATAGATAAAATATTTACTAATTTGATTTAGACAACAAGAATTATATTGCTATCTTTGGCAGGATAAAACTAATATTGAATATGAAAAATTGGGTTGTAAAGCTGTTACTGTTACTTTTCATTCCTTCTTTTGTGGGAATTTTGTTTACCGTTATCCTGGGTTTTAATCCGGGTGGTTGGTTACAAATTGCGACGTATGCTTTCCCTCCGTTACTTACTCTTGCCGGGGGAGCTTTTATGGTTGCTTCAAGATGGAAAGTCCCTTTCCTTATATTAATGGCAGCTGCAAGTATGGCCTTTAATATTCCTTTACAGAACTGGCCTTTTCATTCGGCAGATGAAGTGGTGCGTTATCATGCTGTTACCGATTTATATAAT
>OGXX01002325.1_pt1 | contig 17444 bp, 17 predicted proteins | sample 1576301 | NCBI WGS metagenome assembly OGXX01 (sample SAMEA3541469, study PRJEB24748) | human gut metagenome | biome: human gut; feature: human-associated habitat; material: faeces | place: China | collected 2012
TCGTCACGACGCCCTGATTGAAGCGGCCGTAGTACTTCGGCTTGCCGTTTTCGTCCACATACGGCGTCAGGAAGCTGCGGCAGCCCATGCAGGTGTAGCAGTGGCCCTCGCCGTTTTTGTCCACTTTCAGCTCAAGCATCTTCTTTTCGGAGATGTAGTCCGGCACCATGCGCTTAGCGGTGCAGCGGGCGGCCAGCTCCGTGAGGTACCAGTAGGGGGAATCCTCGTGGATATTGTCCTCCTCAAGCACGTAGATCAGTTTCGGGAACGCTGGCGTGACCCAGACGCCCTTTTCGTTTTTCACGCCCTGATAGCGCTGACGCAGCGTCTCCTCGATGATCATGGCAAGGTCGTGGCGCTCCTGCTCGTTTTTCGCCTCGCCGAGGTACATGAACACCGTCACGAACGGGGCCTGGCCGTTCGTGGTCAGCAGCGTGACGACCTGATACTGGATCGTCTGCACGCCGCGGCGGATCTCCTCGCGCAGGCGCTTTTCCACAATACGGGCGATCTTCGCCTCGTCCTGCGCGACGCCAAGCTCCTCGATCTCGGCAAGCACCTGCTTGCGGATCTTCTGACGCGAAACGTCCACAAAGGGCGCGAGGTGCGTGAGCGAGATGCTCTGCCCGCCGTACTGGTTGCTCGCCACCTGCGCGACGATCTGCGTGGCGATGTTGCAGGCGGTGGCGAAGGAATGCGGACGCTCGATGAGCGTTCCGGTGATGACGGTGCCGTTCTGCAGCATATCCTCGAGGTTCACGAGGTCGCAGTTGTGCATGTGCTGGGCATAATAGTCCGTGTCGTGGAAGTGGATGATGCCCTCCTCGTGCGCCTTGACGATGTCCTCGGGCAGGAGGATGCGGTTCGTCAGGTCGCGGCTGACCTCGCCCGCCATGTAGTCGCGCTGCGTGGAGTTGACGACGGGGTTCTTGTTGCTGTTTTCCTGCTTGGCTTCCTCGTTGTTGCACTCGATGAGGGTGAGAATCTTGTCGTCCGTCGTGTTGCTCCTGCGCACGAGCGAGCGGGTGTAGCGGTAGGTGATGTAGCGCTTGGCGACCTCAAACGCGCCGTGCGCCATGATCTGATGCTCGACGAAGTCCTGGATCTCCTCGACCGTGGGGGCGCGGCCCAGACCCTGACAGGCCAGCTCCACGCTCTCGGCGATGCGCTGGATCTGGACCGGCGTCATGCGCGCGTCCTCCTCTGTGGCGGCGTTTGCCTTGGTGACGGCGGCGATGATCTTGACGATGTCGAACTCGACCTCCGCGCCGTTTCTTTTGATGACCTTCATGGCTGGCAGCTCTCCCTTACTCTAAAATATCCGATAAAATCTATCCTACAACACAATATCTTGTGGCAGTTGACCGTCTGCATTTCAAATTATGGCATACTCTCGCGCACAATGCAAGAGGTTTTTGAAATTTTCTCACAATATCTTGTGGTAGCCGAAAACAAGTATAGACTAAATGTGGTGGAATTGCCGTAGCTTTTGCAACAAAGCCGATAAATCGCGGCACTTTTTTCCCGTTTTTCCGCCGCACAGAAAATTTACCTTGCAAAAAGCGAACACTTCTGGTATTATATCAGTCTGTGGGTCTTTGCTTGAGCCCGCAAGAACGAAAGAAGCCTTTCGGAGGTCATGATAGATGGCAGCAAAAAAGAACGATCCCAGGCGTGAGGCGCGCATCGCCAAGAATAACCGCAACCTGAACAGCGCCCTGACGCTCTTCACCGCCGGTTTCATTGCAGAGTTTTACCTTCTGCTCATCAACCAATACTTTGTCAAGGGCTCCGTCGATCAGGTCGTTGCGATCGCAGGTTATCTTGAGGTCATGGCCATTGTCGGCGCGGCCGCGTTCGGCGCGGGCGTTGTGCTCACGGTCATGCGCCGGAAATGGACGCGCTTTGCCGCGGCCGGCAAGTGGCTGCTGGGTCTCGGCCTGTTCTTTGGCGTGTCCTCTCTCCTGATGCGCAGGGTCTACCCGATGGGAACGACGGTCATGTGCATTCTCGTGCCCGTGCTGATGCTGCTGGCGGTCGTGTTCCTGCTCTATCAGCACGAGTTCGCCGTGCAGGCCATCGCCCTGACGCTGGCGATCGCCTCCGCTGTTCTGCTCAATCACGGCAGCTCCTCCATGCCCGCTCTGGTGACCGCCTTCTGCTGGGCCGCTATGGTGTTCGTTGCCGCTCTGCTCGTGCTGACCGTGATGCTGCAGAAGCATGAGGGTTCCTACAAGGGGACCGCCATTTTCCCCGCCAAGACCAATTACGCGCTCACCTGCGCGGTGCTGGTGCTGAGCATCGCCGCCATCGCGGTGTCGCTGTTCGCGGGCCTCGCGTACTATGTGATCTGGGGCGCGGCGGTGCTGCTGTTCGTGCTGGCCGTGTGGTACACGGTAAAGATGCTGTAAAAACCGAACACAGAGGAGGGACGCGCGGGCGTCCCTCTTTCTTTTTTCCTCCGCTTGCATTGCCGCGGGGGATTTGCTATAATCATATCACTGTTTTTCCAATTCATTTCGTGAGGTGTTTTTTATGCATGAGCTTGAACGTCAATATCATATCCACTGCGCACAGGGCGAGGTGGGCCGCTATGTGATCCTGCCCGGTGACCCGGGCCGCTGCCCGTCCATCGCCGCGCTGTTCGATAATCCCGTCAAGGTCGCGCAGAACCGCGAGTACACCACCTACACCGGCACGCTGCTCGGCGAGAAGGTCTCGGTCTGCTCCACCGGCATCGGCGGCCCCAGCGCGTCCATCGCGATGGAGGAGCTGCATCAGCTCGGCGCGGATACCTTCATCCGCACCGGCACCTGCGGCGGCATCGACCTTTCCGTCAAGTCCGGCGACATCGTCGTTGCCACCGGTGCCATTCGCTTTGAGCACACCTCTCTTGAGTATGCCCCCATCGAGTTCCCCTCCGTTGCCGACTTCGACGTGACCCTCGCCCTTCGTCAGGCTTCCGAGGAGCTCGGCTACTGCACCCACACCGGCGTCGTCCAGTGCAAGGACAGCTTCTACGGTCAGCACTCCCCGGAAAAGAGCCCCGTCTACTATGAGCTCCTCCAGAAGTGGGAGAGCTGGAAGCGCCTCGGCGTCAAGGCGAGCGAGATGGAATCCGCCGCAATGTTTGTCGTTGCCGCCGCGCTCGGCTGCCGCTGCGGCTCCTGCTTCCACGTTGTCTGGAATCAGGAGCGCGAAAAGGCCGGTCTCGATCAGGACATGAGCGAGGACACCACCACCTCCGTCAAGGTCGCCGTCGAAGGTCTCAAGAAGATCATTCTGCGCGACCGCGAGCTTGCCGCCCTCCCGAATCACGATCAAAAGCTGCTCGAAAAGAAAGAAAAGGGGCTTCTCCATGAGTGATAAAAAAGTCATCGGCATTCTCGGCGGCATGGGGCCTCTCGCCACTGCCGACCTTTTTCAGAAGATCACCCTCCACACCGCCGCCGCCTGCGATCAGGCCCACCCGCGCGTGTGCATCGACTCCAACACGAATATCGCCGACCGCACGGCCGCGCTCCTTCACAGCGGCGCAGACCCCGTACCCGAGATGATCAAGAGCGCGAAGCGCCTTGCGTCCATCGGCGCAGATCTTCTCATCATGCCCTGCAACACCGCGCATAATTTTTACGATGCCGTCGCCTCCTCTGTTTCCATTCCCGTTCTGCACATGATCGCCATTACGCGCGATGCACTCAAGGCCCGCGGCGTCAAATGTGCCGGCCTTCTTGCGACCGACGGCACCGTGCAGACCGGCATCTATCAGCGCACATTTGCCGGCAGCGGCGTTGACCTTCTGACCCCTGACGATCCAGCCGATCAGGCCGCCGTCATGGACATCATCTATAACGGCGTCAAGGCAGGCGACCTCACGCACGACGCAACCGCGTTCCGCGCGGCCTGCGAGCATCTGCTCGCGCACGGTGCCGAGGTGCTCATTCTCGGCTGCACCGAGCTTCCCCCCGCGTTCGATATTTATCGTCTGGATTACCCCAACGTCGACCCCACCCTTGAGCTGGCGCTTGCTGCCATTCGCGCTGCCGGCTGCGAGACGAAATAAGGAGTCCGCCATGAGTTACGCTGATCAGGTCTTTCGCGCCAACTGCCTTGATATTCTGCAAAACGGTGTGCGCGACGATGACCTTACCGTCCGCCCCCACTGGGCCGACGGCACACCCGCCCATACCATCAAGAAGTTCGGTCTTGTCAACCGCTATGATTTGCAGCGGGAGTTTCCCATTCTCACGCTTCGCCGCACCTACCTCAAGAGCGCGGTGGATGAGCTTCTCTGGATCTGGCAGAAAAAGTCCAACAACGTCCATGACCTCTCTTCCCACATCTGGGACGCCTGGGCCGACGAAACCGGCTCCATCGGCAAGGCCTACGGCTATCAGCTCGGCGTAAAGCACCAGTACAAAGAAGGCCTGTTCGACCAGGTCGACCGCGTGCTCTATGATCTCAAGCACAACCCCGCTTCCCGCCGCATTCTCACCAATCTTTACAACTTCGAAGATCTTCACGAAATGCATCTGTACCCCTGCGCCTACTCCATGACCTTCAACGTATCAAACGGCACGCTGAACGCCATCCTGAACCAGCGCTCGCAGGACATGCTCGCCGCCAACAACTGGAATGTCTGCCAGTACGCGGTGCTCGTCCACATGCTCGCGCAGGTCTCCGGGCTCAAGGCAGGCGAACTCGTCCACGTCATTGCTGACGCGCACATTTACGACCGCCACATTCCCATCATCGAAAAAATGCTCTCCGAGCCCGAGCACCCTGCTCCTGAATTTTCCCTCGACCCTGCCGTGACGGATTTCTACGCCTTCACGCCCGACAGTGTCCGCCTGGAAAACTACTGTTTCAGTCCCTTTGAAGATAAGATCCCTATTGCCGTCTGAACTTTTGCACCGGCAAAATTTATAGAGAAAGCCATGGAGTTGATACTATGACCGCAATCGTCTGCGTTTCCAAAAGCTGGGGCATCGGCCGCGACGGCGCGCTGCTGTTCCTCATTTCCGACGATCACAAGCGTTTCCGCTCGCTCACCGTCGGCAAGACCGTCATTCTCGGCCACAAGACCCTCGACACCTTCCCCGGCGGCCGCCCCCTCAAGGATCGCCGCAACATCGTCCTCTCCCACCGCGACCTTGACATTCCCGGCGCGGAGATTGCCCACTCGTTTGATGAGGCTGCCGCTCTCGGCGGCGACGATGCCATCGTCATCGGCGGTGCCAGCGTCTACATGGCGCTGCTCGCCCGCTGCGACCGCGTCTATGTCACCAAGGTCGACGCCGACCCGGACGCCGACAGCTTCTTCCCCAATCTCGACGATAACCCCGACTGGCGCATCGATTCCGAGAGCGAAGTTTTTGAGGAAAACGGTCTCAAATTCCAATACGTCGACTATGTCCGCAACTGAAAAGAGGGGCCAATGCCCCTCTTTTTTTGCGCCCTAAAGGGCACGTGGAAGCAGCGCCAGCGGCGCTGCACGGGAAAAGGGGGCTATTCTCTTTTGCGAAAGAGAATAGCCCCCTTTAAATCCCCCAAGAGAAAGGTTTCGATTGGCAGTCTGAGGCTCGAACAGCCTTTATGCCTCCGGAATGCAAATGCCTGCGCGCGGCTTCGCCGCGTTTGGTGTTGCTATACGACTTGACTCTCTCCTATTATCCGCTGTTGCGCAGCCGTTGGCGGCTCTGCTGCCTTACGGATGCGGCACACCCCTTGCGGGTGCCGCTCTGCTGATCTCGTGGAGGTGCAGCCTAATTTCCGTCTACTTTGGATTTGTACGATCTTGCTACTGCCTGCCAAGGCGGCATTGCTGCGCTCGCCGCAGTTATGTCAGCGGTGATATTCCAGCAGATCGCCGACGGTGCAGTGCAGCACGCAGCAGATGCGGGCCAGAATGTCAAGGTCAAGTTTTTCAACGTCACCGCGATACCACTTGTCGACGACCTCAAAGCGCACACCGATTCTTCTTGCCAGCGTGTTGCGGTTGATGCCGTCACTGTCCATGCGCTCCTTTAACTTGAGCCGCACGTTTCCATACTCTTCCATTGTGATGATACCGCTGTCAGCCATATTTTTCACCTCAATGGTATACTATGGTGATAGTAACATCTTGACTATTCGCTTATTTATAGTTACTATTTATATAGTATTTCAAAGGAGGATATGATTATGCTGACCTACAAAAACCTTTATTGCTCCCTGGTTCGCAGTATGAGCGAAGCCATCGACCTCTACGACGCGGGAAAGGGCATTCTCGCCCGCGAAGGCCTGAAAAAAGCCCTGTTGGACGCAGAAGACCAAGTCATTTCCCACGACATCATCCCCGACGAACCCATCAGCAGCTCCCACCCAGCAGAAGACTAAACAGCGCGGCGAGCGCAGCAATGCCGCGCCCGCAGGCAGTCTGCCGCCGGTCCACCGTCACTCGCGCCTCACGATAGTAAGGCGCGGTTGCAACCAGTAACGAATCGCAGAAGCTTCATGGCGAAGCCATGTACACCGCACCTGATTCCGCAGGCTGAGCAGCTCTTCAAGATCGAGACTGCCAATGTCGGAGGTCGAGGGGCCCTCCCCTCGCGTTCTCTTGGGGGTTCAAGGGGGCCATTCTCTCACGTGAGAGAATGGCCCCCTTTCCCGCGTCCCCACGCTGTGGGGACTTATATCGCAGCCCTGCGGGCTGCACCCTTCACCGCCATCACGCGCAGCGGAACGCTTCCACAGCCGCCCCATCCGCGCAGCGATACAGCCGCCCGCCCTCGGCGTAAAACGTCTCATTCCCCTCGTCGCATTCGACGTTCCAGCGCAGACGCCACACTGTCTCAGCTCCGTTTTCGTCATAGCCCTGCCAGCCGAAGCAGCTGACCTCGTTCAGCGCTTTCACGTTCCTCCCAAGCCGCAGTGTCACCGTGCAGTCGACAATCTTCGCGTTCGGATAGTCCTTTTCCGCGTCCGCCGCAACTTTCTCGTCACCGAAGACGACCTGGGTATTCCATATCTCCGGCGCGTTCAGCGCAAACGCCGTCGGCACACCGCGGCCGATATACCCGCCGAGCGCCGTCACCTTGTAGCCGTGCACTTCATCGGGAATGACGATCACCGCGCCGTCGCTCCCGTCCCAGTCAACGTCCGCCGCAAAGGCTTGATGCGTCACCAGGTTGCGGTAGTAGCGCTGCCCGTCTGTGTCTGTCCAGTCCGCCGCGCGGTATCCCTGCGCACCGGTCAGCATCCATAAGAGGACTCCGACCGCCGCGGCGATCAGCGCGACCGGCAGCGCGATCGCGCCCATCTTTCCGGAATGTTTCTTCTGCATGACAATACTCCTTTCTTCATCCTTGCAAAGGGTCTTTTCATTTCCATCCAAGTTGATTATAATAGACAACACCGCATTTGTAAAGGAGGTCCACCGCATGGCGACGCTCAACACCGATATCCGCTATATCAAAGGCGTGGGCGAAGCGCGCGCCAAGTCGCTCGCCAAACTCGGCATCACTGACCTGCGCTCCCTCCTTTCCTACTTTCCCCGCGCCTATGACGACCGCCGTGCCTACAAAAAAATTGCCGACCTCGTCCCCGGCGAAATGAGCTGTGTCTGCGCCGTCATCGCGGGCGAGCCTAAGCTCTCGCGCATTCGCAAGGGGCTCGACCTCGTCAAGCTCCGCGTCGTTGACGAAAGCGGCGCGCTGGAGCTGACCTATTTCAACCAATCTTACCTCAAAAATACATTCCACACCGGCGAAACCTATGTATTCTATGGCCGCGCCGAGGGTACGCCCCGCCGCCCACAGATGACCAATCCCCTCTTCGAGCGCGAGGGCGCGCATCAGATCACGGGCCGCATCATGCCCATCTACCCGCTCACCGCGGGCATCAGCCAGTCGATGCTCTATAAGGCCGTCGAACAGGGCCTTGCCGCCTGCGTCGACGAGCTGAGCGACATTCTGCCCGAGGACGTGCGCCTTGCCCACCAGCTCTGCCATACACGCTTTGCCTACGAAAATATTCATTTTCCCTCCAGTGACGAAGCCCTTGCCGCCGCGCGCCGCCGCCTTGCCTTCGAAGAGCTGTTTCTGCTCGCGCTGGGGCTTAAATTGCTGCGCTCGCGCCGCACGTTCGTCGCGGGAAAGCAGTGCAAAACGGTCGACCTCTCGCCTTTTTTTGCAGCTCTTCCCTTTTCCCTCACCGCTGCGCAGCGCCGCGCCGTCGACGACATCGCGCGCGACCTCTCGCTCGATCGCCCGATGAACCGCCTCTGTCAGGGCGACGTTGGCTCAGGCAAAACGATGGTCGCTGCCGCCGCCATTTACATGGCCGCGAAAAGCGGTCTTCAATGCGCCCTCATGGCGCCGACTGAGATCCTCGCCGAGCAGCACTACCGCTCGCTCGCGCCGCTGCTCACGCCCCTCGGCATCTCCTGCGCACTGCTCACCGCCTCGACCAGGGCCAGGGAGCGCCGCGCCCTGAACGAAGCGCTCCGCTCCGGCGAGCTTTCCCTCGTCATCGGCACGCACGCCCTGCTCTCGCCCGACGTGCAGTATCAGAACCTCGGTCTCGTCGTCACCGACGAGCAGCACCGCTTCGGCGTCGACCAGCGCGCAGCGCTCTCCGCCAAGGGGGAAAACCCGCATCTTCTCGTCATGTCGGCAACGCCCATTCCGCGCACGCTCGCGCTGATGATCTACGGCGATCTCGACGTGTCCGTTCTCGATGAGCTCCCCCCCGGGCGGCAGAAGATCGACACCTTCGCCGTTCCCTCGAGCTATCACGCGCGCATCTACGCTTTTTTGCGCAAGCTCGTGCAGGAGGGCAGGCAAGCCTACATCGTCTGCCCCATGGTCGCGGAAAACGACGAGCTGCCCGACGAGCGCAAGGCCGTCACCGCCTACGCAGCGCACCTGCAAACGGAAGTTTTCCCCGACCTTCGCGTCGCCCCCATCCACGGCAAGATGAAACCGAAGGAGAAGGATACCGTCATGCGCGCCTTTGCTGCGCATGAGATCGATGTTCTCGTTTCCACCACCGTCATCGAGGTCGGCGTCGACGTGCCGAACGCCGCGCTCATGCTCATCGAAAACGCCGAGTGCTTCGGCCTCTCCCAGCTCCACCAGCTGCGCGGCCGCGTCGGGCGCGGACAGCACAAGTCCTACTGCGTCCTCGTTTCCGACAACAAGAGCGAGGAAAACAAGGCGCGCCTCAAGATCATGTCCTCCACGAACGATGGCTTCGCCATCGCGGAGGAAGATCTCCGCCTGCGCGGCCCGGGCGACTTTTTCGGCTCGCGCCAGCACGGTTTGCCCGCCCTTCGCGTCGCCGATCTCTCCTGCGACTTATCGCTCCTGCACGAAACGCAGTCCGCCGCCGAGCAGCTTCTCGCCGCCGACTCGGAACTAAACGAGCACCCTCTGCTCAAAGCGCGCGTCGAGCTACTCTTCTCGCTCAACGCAGACGCCATGAACTGACAAAAAAAGTCAAGCCTTCCGGCTTGACTTTTTTCATCTTCTCAAATGCAGTTCGTTATTCTTCCTGCGCCTTGATCTTGGCGAGTTCTTCTTCCTCCAGCTGGCGGTAGGCTACCTTGCCGACCAGAGTCTTGGGCATATCCTCCTTGAACTCGATGTCGTAGGGCATGGCATACTTCGCAACATTCTTGCGGCAGTAGGCGAGCAGCGCCTGTCTCGTGTCCTCGGTCGCGGGCACACCGGCGGCAAGCTTGACGAAAGCCTTGACCTTCTGCATCTTGTAGGGGTCGGGCACGCCGATGACGCAGCTCATCTGCACATACTCGTGCGCGTCGAGAATGTTCTCGATCTGCCCCGGATAGACGTTGTAGCCCGAGGAAATGATCATGCGCTTGGCGCGGCCGCGGAAGTAGATGAAGCCCTGCTCGTCCATCACGCCGAGATCTCCCGTGTAGACCCACGTGAGGCCGTCGGCGTGTGTGCGCAGCGTCTGCGCCGTTTCCTCGGGGTTGTTCATGTACTCCTTCATCACGGTCGGGCCCGCGAGCAGGATCTCGCCCTCCTGCCCGTAAGGAACCTCCCGGTCGGTGTCCGGCTCCACGATCTTGATGTAGGTATCCGGGAAGGGAAGGCCGATCGAGCCCTCTTTGAACATGTGCGGCGGCGTCAGGCAGCAGGCCGTGACCGTCTCGGTCGTGCCGTAGCCCTCGCGCACCTGAATGGACGCCTTGTGGTCATAGAGGAACTTGTCGAACTTCTTCTTCAGCTCGATCGACAAACTGTCGCCGCCGGAGAATACGCCCTTGAGCGAGCTGAGGTTCGCCCCGTCCATGCTCGGCAGACGCAGCAGCGCTTCATAAAGTGTCGGCACACCGGCGATGAAGTTGCACTTGTACTTCACGATCTGCTTGGCATAGCTCTTAGCCGTAAAGCGCGGGATCAGGATGCAGCGTCCGCCCTGCGAGAGCATCGTGTGCACGCACACGCCCAGGCCGAAGCCGTGGAAGAGCGGCATCGCCGCCAGCATGCGGTCGCCGGGGCGGAACATTGGATTCGCCGCGATGACCTGCTGGCCGAGGGCGTTGAAATTCTTGTTCGTCAGCACGATGCCCTTTGTTGTGCCGGTCGTACCGCCGGAATAGAGGATCACGGCGGGGTCCGCCCCCTCGCGCTTGACCTTATAGGTCTTATAGTAGCAGGAGCGGGAGAGCTTCATGAAGTCCTTCCACATGATGACCGGCGCGTCCTCGGGGATCTTCTCGATCTTGCGTCCCTCGGTGAGCATATAGCCCGCCTTGATCGTCGGGGACAGCGCGTCGCGCACGCTTGCGATGATCATGTTGACGACCTTCGTGCGCTCGCGCACCTTTTCAAACTTGTTGTAGAACTGATCGAGCGTCACCGCCGCCACGCTTTCCGAGGTGTTGAGGTAAAATTCGATCTCTTTCTCCGCCGAGAGCGGATGGATCATGTTCGCAATGCCGCCGACGAGGTTGACGGCGTAGAACATATAGATGGCCTGCGGGCAGTTCGGCATGGCGATGGTCACCTTGTCGCCCTCGCGCACGCCGATGGTCTTGAGCGCCTTGGCGCACTGCTCGATCTCGCGGATCATCTGGCGGTAAGTCGTCGACTTTCCCATAAAGGTAAAGGCGATGTTGCCCGGATATTTCTTGGCGATCTGCTCCACGGCCTCGAACATCGAGCCGTCGAAGTATTCAAGGTGCATCGGCACCTCGCCCATAGAATCCTTCCACGGGGTCTTTACGATCGTATCACTCATAGTCTACCTCCTCCGACATCGGCCGCTCCAGAAGGGCGGGGTGCTCCAGCAGATACTTGAAAAGGCGCACGCTCTTCGCGTAATAATAGCCGTCGGCAATGCGCTCGTCCACGGTGAGGCCGAGATCGACCGTCTCCCGCATTTCAACAAGACCGTGTTCGTCGTACAGCGGCGTCCACTTTTTCTCGCCGATGACGCAGAACAGCGAGCTCGTGCCCCAGTTCGTCAGGTGGTGGTAGCCGCTCTTGAGATGAATGGAGCCGAGATTGGAAATAAACACCGAGCTGTAATTCGGGTCCTTCCCGATCAGGAAATCGGGACACCAGCCGTGCTTGTCAAGCCAGCGGATAAATCGCACCGCCGCCTTGGAAAGAAAGCGCGGCAGGCTGTTGAGCACGTTCATGCTGTTGTCGGTCGTGTTGACCTTCTTCTGCTCGCGGCAGGCCGCAACCTCCTGGTGGATCTCCTCGTGGATCGTGTCGATGGTGCTCTCAGACTTTATCTCCAGCAGGGCCATCGCCTCTTCGCTGCCGTCGGCAAACTCCTTCTTGATGACAAAGCCAGCCGTCACCTTGTTGCGCTGGTAGTAGTTCTCGTTTGCATAGAAACGGTTGAGCTTCGGCCGCAGCACGACCGTCTTGGCGAGCGCCGTCAGGATCACGTGGAAAAACGTGTACTTAAAGGGGATGCCCTCGTAGTTCTTCTCCGCGATGTACGCCTTGATCGGCTCAAGGTTCACCCGCTCGGCGATGTACGCCTCGTTGTCCGCGCGGTTGGGATAGATGATGCCCATGATAAAATGCAGCGCATCGGTATCCCGCAGCAGCGTCGCGTCGCGCCGGTCACCCCAGCGCCTTTTCTGTTCTGCCATAAAACCTTCTTCCTTTTCTTTCGGTTTTGCTTCTTTTCCCCCACCCTTCCACAAGTGGGACCCCTCTTTAGGGAATAAACCGCTCAAAAATGGCGATCGCGCCCTCGCGCTCCGCCGTCTCCAAGTCTTCTTTCGACCGGATGGTCCAGTAAACGCCCTGCGCGCCGTAAAGCTTACGGCATAAACGCGGCGCCCAGTTTTTCTTATCTTCAAATTTGTAGGCGACAAAATCCGGCTGCGCCATGATGTTGCCCAGCAGGTTCGTCGTCGCAAACGCCATCGGCAGGCTCAAATTGCCGCGGTCTTTCAAAAAGTCGCAGCTCAACTGCCCGCGGATGACCTCTGGCCGGTGCTTTTTCAGCCACGCCACGCACCGCGGGTCGAACGACTCCACGCAGTACTTGACGCCAAATTTGTCGAGTTCCGCCATCGTGCGCTCAGTGAGCTCGGCAAAGTTGTCGCGAAAGCTCTTGACCTCCACAATGAGCGGTAGCCCCGTGCCCGCAAACAGCGCGAGCACATCCTTGAACTGCGGGATGGTCTCCTTCGTCCCGTCCAGCGCGTAGTCCTTGAGCTCGTCCGCGCTCAGGTCTTCGAGATACCCCTCGCGGCCCGTCATACGCTTCACATCGCTGTCGTGGAACACGGCAAGCGTCCCGTCGCGCAGCAGGTGCACGTCGAGCTCCGCGCCGAAGCCCCGCGCGATTGCGCGCGAGAATGCCGGCAGCGAATTTTCGGGAATGCCCGCCTCCTTATCGTAGAGCCCGCGGTGCGCATAGCGGAATTTCCGCAGTGCCGCCATCGACTCCGTCCCGCGCCGCGCACGCAGCAAAACCGCCCACGCGACCGCCAGAATCAGGCAAATTCCGACAACGATCCGTAAAATTTTCATTTTAGATCACTTCTTGTATTCGTTAGTCTGCGTCCATGTCCTCGTATGCCGCAAGGCCGCCTTTGGCCTCCACCTTGCAGTCGCCGTGGCGCACAAAGCACATCGTCACAAAGCTGCATGCCACGAAGAACGAGGCATACGGGAACAGCACGCTGTAGCTGATGTGCTTTAAGAGCGTGCCCGCCAAAATCGGCGTCACGACCTGCGCCGCCATCGAGAACGTGTAGTAATAGCCCGTAAACTTGCCGATGTCGCTGCCCTTGCACATCTCCACGACCATCGGCAGCGAGTTGACATTGATCGCCGCCCACGCAAGACCCACAAGCGCAAACACGACAAACATCACGCCCGTGATGCGCTGATAGTGCGTCGTGAGGAAATACCCCGAGAGGAAGCACGCCGCCAGCAGCAGCACGCCGCCCTGAATGGTCTTTTTTCTGCCGATCCTCGAGGCGAGCTGCCCCACCGGAATGTACGAAACGATCGCGCCGCCCGTCGCAACGAGCAGGCACGTCGACGCGCCGCCGAGCCCCTGCCCCATCACGCGCGCCACATACGTCGTCCACCACGTCGTCACGCCGTTGTAGCCAATATACCACAGCGCGATGGAGAAAAGTATCATCAAAAGGCTGCGTTTGACAGGCTTCGGCAATTCCTCGCGCCCGTCCGGCTCCTCTTCCAAAAGCTGCTGCTCGGGATGCGCCGCCTCGTACTCCTTCTCCGCCGCGGCGAGCTTCGGCTCGTTCGTCGTGAAGTACAGCACCGCGACCGCCGCCGCCATCAGCAGCGACACCGCGACAAACAGCGGCTGATAGTTCACGTGCTGAACCCCCGCCGTCTTGCTGTTGGGATACAGCAGCGCCGCCGTCAGCAGATAGGTAATGCCGCCCACCGCGCCCATCAGGTTGATGATCGCGTTCGCGCGCGAGCGCAGGGGCTTGGGCGTCACGTCCGGCATCAGCGCCACCGCGGGCGAGCGGTACGTCCCCATCGCCACGAGCAGCAGCCCCAGCGCGACGACGAACAGCACAAGCTTCCCCTTCTCCCCCGTCGCGGCGTAGCCGTTGTCAAAAAGCGGCAGCAGATTCATCAGCACCACCGCGCACGCCGTGCCGCCGAGGATGAATGGCATGCGCCGTCCGATGCGCGTGCTCGTGCGGTCGCTCAGCGCGCCGAAAAACGGCAGCAAAAACAGCGCCAGCACATTGTCCGCCGCCATGATCGCGCCGCAGACGGTCTCGTCCAGCTGGAACGTGTGGGTCAAAATCAGCGGGATAATGTTGTCGTACATCTGCCAGAACGCGCAGATGGAAAAAAACGCCAATCCCACCAGAACCGTGCGCTTGTGATCGAGCTTCATATCCGTTTCTCCTTGCAAAGAAAGTCGAACGCCGTTAGAACCATAGTAGAATACCATGAATCTGCAAAAATAGCAAGCATTCCCCGCCCGCGCGTCGGGAAAGCGCGATCAAACTTGCATTTTCATTCAAATTCCGGTATAATTGTGACAAAATAACGGATAAGGAGTCTCGTCATGCTGTTTTGGAAAAAGAAAACGCCGCCCCTCGTCCAGTCCTCCGCCTCCGCGTGGCGCGAGCAGTGGCGCGCCATCGTCCCGCCCGAGTGCCGCAACGTCCCCATCACGGTCGACGGCCGCACCGTCACCGCCTACGTGCAGATCAACCACTTCGCCATGATGCTGCAAGACGGGCTTTTGATGGAGGAGCATTTTTTCGACGTCTGCTCCCATTTTCAGCGCGCGGGCTACCACGTCATCTGGCTCATGCGCTGCACGCAGGACATTGCGGGCGGCTATCTGAAGCTGCGTAAGGCGAGCGGAAACGAATGCCTTTGGAAATGGCGCAAGCCGACGACCAACTTCGGCCGCTGGACCTCCGACAACCGCTATGTGACCATTCTGCTGCAATACAAGCCCGCGCCGGACGGCGACCTTTCGCGCTGCACGGAGCACATTCTCCAGCGCGTGCAGTGGGCGGAGAGCAACGACAACTCCAAAATGGTCCCGGGGCGTACAGAGTTCGCTACCGTCGGCGCGCCGGGCACGCCCGCGGAGCTGTCCAACTGGCTGCACGGCGGCTTCATGTCGTCCGAGCTTTGACCCCTCCGCTTACCTATTTATCCAATAGGGAAAACGCAAACGCACAAAATTTTGTCGCTTCAGACGATCTTGCGGCAAACCGATAAAAACCCTCTTGCGCTGTATAAAAATGTGTGCTACACTTCTCCCATCTTCAGGAAAGGAGAAAGCAACGATGGCAGCTATCAATTTTGCTAATGCCTGTATGTCTGCCTCCGCACAGCCCGACTGTGCCGCTTTCGCCTGCCCTGCCACGACCAACATCGCCATTATTCTGGACGTCAGCCTGCTGCTGGCGTCCATTCTTATTTGCCTTTTGGTAAAGGGAAACAGCTTCATATCCCGGATCACGGCGCATCCAACGGTTTCTTCTCTTGACCTCCGCAGGAGATAACAAAGAGAACGTTTCTTTCCCAAGAGGCTCCGCCAGTCCGGCGGGGCCTCTTCTTTCTTCCCCCTGTTTTTCACTTTTTCGTTCGGCCGGCGAAGGAGCGGAAATAGAATATCATTTCACAGAAAGCGAGAAAACTCCCATGGACTTCGTAAATTTCGTCATGGCGCTCAGCCCCATTCTTGTTGTCCTCGTCGGTATTTTAGGCTTCAAGCAGTCCGCCAAAAGGGTCTCCCCCATCGCCCTTGTCTGGACGCTGATCCTGGCTTTCACCTACTTCAACGTCACCGGCGCCAGCTTTGCCGACAACGTCAAGGCCCTCGATCCCCTGGTCTGGAAGGGCATCAAAGAGGGTCTCAAGATCGTGCTCATGGTCTTCGGCGCGTTCACCATTCTGAACCTGCTGCGCGAGACCGGCGCCATTGACGACGTCAAGTCCACCATCGCCCGCATCAGCGACGACCGCCGCGTGCAGCTCATCGTCATCGGCATGATGCTCCCCATCTTCCTCGAGGGCGCGGCCGGCGCGGGCGCTCCCGCCGCCATCGCGGCGCCCTTCCTTGTGGCCCTCGGCTTTGATCCCGTCACCTCCATCGCCGTCGCCCTGCTCGGCGACGCGACGCCCGCCTCCTGGGGCGGCGCGGGTCTGACGACCATCAACGGCGGCGCGGCGCTCGTGGACGCGGGACTCTCCACCGTTTCGCTCAACGCGGCGATGGTCGGCCGCTTCCACATGTTCGGCGTGCTCATCATTCCGTTCATCATGGTCGGCATGGTCTTCGGCAAAAAGGGCTTCAAGGGCGCGGTTCCCTATCTCTGCTTCGCCGGCGTCTCCACCTGCGCGGTGATGTTCTTCCTCTCCAACTTCGTCGGCGCGGAGGTCACCTCGATGGGCACGGGCCTCATCTCCATGCTTCTCTCGCTCGCCTACGTCAAGCTCGTCGGCGTCAGGACGCCGGAGGAATTCCGCCACCACGCCGCCGCGCAGCAGCGCAAATACAGCGCGTTCCGCGCCATGTCGCCTTACATCTATATGCTCGTGCTGCTCCCGCTCGTGCGCTACGGCTTTCCGGCGGTCGTGCCCAACGGCTTCGCCGTCATGTGTACGTTCGGCTACATCTTCTGGGTGGACGTCGTCATCCTCGTGTGCGGTATGCTCGGTGCGGCAACGCTCGGTGTGAGCGTGAAGCAGTACCGCGCGGTCTGCTCCAGGACCGTCGGCAATGTTCTCCCCGTGCTCATCACGATGGGCAGCCTTCTCATCGTCTCCTACATCATGCAGTCCCCCACGACCGGCATGATGAACCTCCTCGCCTCCGATATCGCGGCGGTGGTCGGACGCTTCTACCCGGCGGCAGCCGTGCTCATCGGCTCGAGCGGCGCGTTCATCACCGGCACCGGCCTCGGCTCGAACATCATGTTCGCCCAGATGCACATTGATGCCGCGGCCTCGCTCGGCATGAACCCCATCACCATCTTTGCCGGTCAGAACGCGGGCGCTTCCCTCGGCAACCTCATCTGCCCGAACAACACCGTCGCCGCCTGCGCGACCGTGGACGCGATCGGCCGCGAGAACGAGGTCATGAAGCACACGCTCCGCGCGTTCGCCATCGTGCTCGCGCTCTACATGGTGCTTGCCATGCTCTATACCTGCGTACTCTTCCCCAACTACGGGATGTAAGGGCAGCGCCGTAGCTTTCATTGTGCGGTGTTGCCCAAGATAAATGCTGTTTTATTTATAGAAAGGAAGGTTTCTATCATGGTTCAGAAAAGAGTTTTAGGCGTCATCGGTCTCGGTCACGTCGGCGCGCACGTCGCCTACGCGCTGGCGATTCAAGGTATCGCGGATGAGCTGGTGCTCGTCGACCAGAACGAGCAGAAGCTCGCAAGCGAGGTGCAGGACCTGCGCGACGCTGTCGCGTATATGCCCCACCGCGTC